>OGQQ01001648.1_pt1 | contig 16565 bp, 15 predicted proteins | sample 1553281 | NCBI WGS metagenome assembly OGQQ01 (sample SAMEA2579937, study PRJEB22360) | human gut metagenome | biome: human gut; feature: human-associated habitat; material: faeces | place: Denmark | collected 2008/2010 | reverse complement strand
TGCAGGTTCTTTTTTACGGATTGGGATATTGGGGATATTATCTATCCACCAAACAGATAAAAAACAAGTTGCTTTTTATCCCCTACTATTTCTTATTTATGAATGTCAATGTGCTGAAAGGCATCCGTTATCTGAAAAAGAAAAAAGGAAGCGGAGCCTGGGAAAAGGCGAAACGCGCTGAAAAGTAAAACAAATGCTATTATCTTTTGTTATCCTTACTATAAGACATTAGTCTCTATCATCTAATAAAAAACAGACATGAACAGAATATTACATGATGCGAATAACGCACAAAGAATATTGAAACTGACGGCAGATACAATGCTATTGGTTGACAGGCACGGAGTCTGCGTAGACATTGAGCCTCATTGTGATCTATGGTTTCTGCAAGAGGATATACTTTTAGGAAAAAATATATTTGAGCTTTTACCAGAATATACGAGAGAGAGGGTGATGCCCATCTTCCAGATCTCCTTGTTCAGATCCTTCATGAACGCGCCGACGCGCTCCCGGATGACGCCGAAATACTGATCGTCCAGCTCCTGCCCCTTGGGCGCGGGCGCGCCGAACAGGGTGCGGCCGGTATAGATGAGGTCGCGGCGCTTGAGATACTTTTCACGGTCTACAATAAAGTACTCCTGCTCCGCGCCGACGGACGGGATCACACGCTCGGCCTGCGCGTTGCCGAACAGGTGCAGAATGCGGACGGCCTGCTGGCTCAGCGCCTGCATGGAGCGCAGCAGCGGGGTCTTGTTATCGAGCGCCTCGCCGGAATAGGCCACAAAGACCGTCGGGATGCACAGGATCGTACCGCAGGCCATTTCCTTCACGAAGGCCGGGGACGTCATGTCCCAGGCCGTATAGCCGCGGGCATAATGTGTGGAGCGCAGACCGCCGGAGGGGAAGGAGGACGCATCCGGCTCGCCCATGATGAGCTGCTTGCCCGTCAGGTTCAGGATCTCCTTGCCGTTCTCGTCCGGCGCGGAGAGAAACGAATCGTGCTTCTCCGCCGTGACGCCCGTGAGCGGCTGGAACCAGTGGGTGTAGTGCGTGGCGCCCTTCTCAATGGCCCATTCCATCATGGCCTTGGCCACGACATCCGCCGAGGCCATGGAGATCTGACCGCCGTGCTCGACCACACTCATGACCTCCGCATAGACCTTCTTCGGCAGACGCTCCTGCATGACGGCTCTGCTGAATACATTTTCCCCAAAATATTCGGATACCTTCATTGGAATTCCTCCCTGTCTGATTCTTGCCGCAGCCCGTAGCCGCTCACAAATTACCGTCTCAGTGTAACGAAATCCGGCCGGAATTGCAAGTGTTTTTGCAGCGGCGGGCACGATTTCAGAGGCGTGCCCAAACGCAGCAGTTATTTGCAGTCAAGATTTGGACATTTTCCCATGAATTTTATCAATTTCTCCAGTGGATTTTTCAATATAAACTTTTTCGCATGCAGGAGCGGCGGAATTTTCCTGCATAAATTGCATTCTGCTCTCCATACTACCGGCAGGAGTGTGAAGCCATGCTGATCTCTTTTCTCCGCACCGTCGTACTATATCTGCTGCTCATCGTGACCGTCCGCCTGATGGGCAAGCGGCAGATCGGCGAGATGGAGCCTGCGGAATTCGTTGTGACCATGCTGTTGGCCAATTTGGCAGCCATCCCCATGCAGGACAGCGCCATTCCCCTGCTGTCCGGCCTCGTGCCGATCCTCGTCATCCTCGGGCTGGAGCTCATCCTGGCCGCCGTTTCGCTGCGGTCCATCCGGATGCGCCGCCTGCTGTGCGGCAAGCCCGTCATTCTCATGCAGAACGGGAAAATTCTCGAACGGAATCTGCAGCGCACACGCGTGAACCTCGACGAGTTGACCATGCATCTGCGGGAGAAGGGCATTTTCGACCTCAGCACCGTGAAATTCGCCATTCTGGAGACGAATGGCCAGCTCTCGACCCTGCTGTATGCCAAAGAGCAGCCCGCTTCGGCGCGCGACGCGGGCATCCGCGTGCGGGAGACGGAGCTGCCCGTCACGATCATATCTGCCGGGCGCATTCTGGCGGAAAATCTGCATCTGGCCGGGCGGGACGGCGGCTGGCTCGAGGCAGAGCTGAAGCGGCGGAGCCTCACGGCGGAGCAGGTGCTCCTGCTGACGGTCGATGCCGCGGGGACGGTCTATCTTGTGCGGAAGGAGGACTTGGCATGAAGCTGTGCTGGTTTGGCTGCGGCATTCTGGCCGCGCTGCTGGCGCTGTTCCTGCACTGGATGACGAAAAGCCTTGTGCTGCCCAGCGCCGTGTTTTGTGTGCTGGAGGGCGGCCTGGCCGCCGTTTATTTCCTCAAGCCCGCGTGGCTGGAGGGTCTGTTCCCGAAGCTTCTCAACAGCCTGGCGCTGTTCGGCCGGTTCGACAATTTTGTCAACGGCCTGTTCGATATTTCTTCCCTGGTGTATTTTGTTTCCGTGGCGCTGCTGTTTGTGTTCTTCACCTGCCAGGGGTTTGAAAAACGCCGCTGGTCGTGAGAAAGGAGGAGCGAACGATGCAGGACAACAAACGACCCCAGGAAAATGAACGCACGGTGCGGGACGCGCTGCACTCCCGCGCATTTAAAAACGGCGCTTATGCAAGCGTGCTGTGCGCCGTGATGCTGGCGCTGGTGGTTGCGCTGAACCTTTTTGTAGGCGCGCTGCCTGCGAAGTATCTGCGGTACGATATGACGGAGAATAAGCTGTACAGCCTTTCACAGGAGACAGAGGACCTGTGCGCGGCCTTAACGCAGGACGTAACGTTCTACTACCTGGGCCGTACCGGCCAGGAGGATGCGGCCGTCACCGAGCTGCTGGACAAGTACAAAGACGCTTCATCCCACATCCAGGTGGTGCAGAAAGACCCCGTGCTTTATCCCACCTTCGGCGCGGCGTATGATGCGGCGGACGCCGCGGTGGGCAGTATCATCGCGGTGTGCGGTGAACGCTACCGTGTGGTGGACGCAGGAGACCTGTACACCTATACGCCCAACTACCAGACTTATACCTATGATACGGAATTTGACGGGGAGGGAGCCTTGACGAGCGCGCTTTCCTATGTGGCCAGCGAGGAAGCGCCGCTGCTGTACACCTTGTCCGGTCACGGCGAAGCCGGGCTTTCCGCCACGCTCACGGACGGCGCTGAGCGCCAGAACATGAGCTTTGAAACGCCTGCGCTGCTGACGGCGGACGCAGTGCCTGAGGATGCGGCGGCTGTGGTGCTGAATGCGCCCACAAAGGATATTTCCGCCGAGGAGGCCGAGCGCCTGCGCCGCGAGACGGAAAAGCAGAAGGAAAAATCCGACGAATATTACGCCCAGATCAAGCAGGAAAAGGAAAAGGCCGCCCAGCAGGCGCGCAAGGAGGCGCAGTATATCATCGACGATGCCCGCCGTGCCGCCGACGCGGTCTACGAAGAACTCAAGCAGCTCCGGAAGCAGGCGAAAAACGGCGCGTTCGTCCCCGGCTCCAATGAAAAGCAGGCGCAGATGCGCCGCAGTCTCAACGAGGCCGAAAGCAGAATGCAGCCCCAGCGTGAGGAAAAGCAGCGCCCGGAGCCGACCCGCGCCATCCGCGTGGGCGATACGGTCGAGCTATTGAAGCTCGGCACAAAGGCGAGCGTCCTTGCCATTAACAAGGACGGCAGCTATCAGCTGCGCGCCGGCATCATGCAGATTACGGCGAAGCCGGAGGAGGTATACCTCCTGGAAAACGAGACGCAGAACGCGGCGAAAAAGGTCATCGCGGGCAAGGTGCGTGAGCTCAAGGCCGCGGCGCAGCCGGAACTCGATATCCGCGGCATGGCCGTGGACGAGGCGCTGCCGGTGCTCGATAATTTCCTGGACGCGGCCTATATGGGCAATCTCCCAAACGCACGCATTATCCACGGCAAGGGCACGGGCGTCCTGCGTGCAGCCGTGCAGGAGGAGCTGCGCCGCTGCAAATACGTCAAGTCCTTCCGCCTCGGCGTTTACGGCGAGGGCGAATCCGGCGTCACGATCGTCGAATTCAAGTAAGTCCCATCGATTTTTGTCCGGAAATCGGGGCGCAATGAAATAGTGATTGACATTTCAATGAAATTTGCTAAAATTAGAAGGTCAAAACCAATTGAAATCCCCGACAGGATGTATAAGGAGTGTCGTCTATGTATATGCAGCAATCCATCGTGAAGTGTGAATCCGGCCTCTACAACCGGCAGGCCACCTACTTTATCCAGAAGGCGAACGAGTTCAAGTCCAGCATCTGGGTCGAGGTCGAGGATCGCAAGATCAACGCCAAGAGCCTGCTCGGCGTTCTGTCCATGGGCATCACCAAGGGCACGCGCGTCAGCATCATTGCGGAAGGCCCCGATGAGGAAGAAGCAGTAAAAGCACTGACCGATATGCTCGTAAAAGAGGTCTTCTGAGGCATTTTTTACAAACCAGCAGAATCAGGAGGGGGATGCCCCTCCTGATTCTGCCGCCCGATCTGCACATTTGCTTGCGCTGCGTCCGCAGCGCTTTTTTATTCAGAAGCTATGACGTTTGAAGAACTCAAGGACAAGGCGCTCTCTCTGCCATACGAGCCGGGCGTCTACATCATGCAGGATAAGACCGGCACGGTCATCTATGTCGGCAAGGCCAAAAAGCTCAAGAACCGCGTCAGCCAGTATTTTCAGGATACGGCGGCGCATACGCCGAAGACGCGTAAAATGGTGTCGCAGATCGACCATTTTGATACCATCGTCGCGCGCTCGGAGTTTGAGGCGCTGGTGCTCGAATGCTCGCTTATCAAGCGGCATATGCCGAAGTACAACATCCTTTTAAAGGACGACAAGGGCTACCCCTATCTGCGCGTCGACCTGACGCAGGACTATCCCGTCATGCAGATGGTCAGCAAAACGGCAGGGGACAAGGCCAGCTATTTCGGCCCCTTCGGCGGCCGTTCTGTTACGCAGCATGTGATCGACACGCTCCGCCTGACGCTGAAGCTTCCCGGCTGCTCCAAACAGTTCCCGCGCGACCTCGGCAAGGACCGCCCGTGCCTCAACTTTCATATGAACAACTGCGACGGCTGGTGTCAGCTCTCGCGCAGCCAGCAGGACTACCATGCCCGCATGGAGCAGGCCGTGCTGATTTTGCAGGGCAATTATAAAAAGGTCGCGGACGAGCTGCGCACGCAGATGGAGGCCGCGGCAGATAAATTGCAGTTTGAGCTTGCCGCGTCCCTGCGCGACCGGCTGCGCGCCGTGGAGTCCCTCGGCGAAAAGCAGCTTGTGACCGCCGGGACGATGGCCAATACCGACGTGATCGGCTATTACCAGAACGAAGCGCGGGCCTGCTTCGCAGTTCTGCATTATGTAAGCGGAAGCCTGCTCGACAAGGAATATGAGATCCTTTCCCCGGCGGACGACCCGCAGGAGGCCGTCTCCGCCCTTGTCAAGCAGTTCTATCTTGCGCGCGGCACAGCGCCAAAGGTCATCCTTACGCCGTTTGAGCTGGAGGACGCGGAGCTGTTTTCCGCCCTTCTGCAGCAGGAGCTGAACAAAAAGGTCCTCATCCGGATGCCGCAGCGCGGCGACAATGTCCGGCTGGTCGAGCTTGCGCATAAAAACGCGCGCGAGGAGGCCGAGCGCATCACAACCAGAGCCGAGCGCCGCACCGGCACGCTCGGTGCGCTGGCCGATATGCTCCATCTGCCGGATATCCCGCACCGGATGGAGTCCTATGATATTTCCAACCTGGCCGGGACGGATATCGTCGCGTCCATGGTCGTTTTTCAGGACGGCAGGCCGCTCAAATCCGCCTATAAGCGCTTCCGCGTCGAGGGCCTGACCGATCAGGACGATTACGCGTCCATGCATCAGGTGCTGCTGCGCAGGCTGACGCATTACGTCCAGCAGGACGCGGGCTTTTCTGAGCACCCGGACGTGCTGCTGATCGACGGCGGCGTCGAGCATACAAAGGTCGCGGAGGATGTGCTGCAAACGCTGGGGCTGGATATCCCGGCCTACGGCATGGTCAAGGACGACAAGCACCGCACAAGAGCGCTCGTGACCGCCGCGGGCGATGAGATCGCCATCAGCGCCGTCCCGTCTGTCTTCGCCCTCATCGGCACGATTCTGCTTACGGCAGGCACTGCGTGCATGAGCACAATCGGGTTGCATACATGGATCTGGTCCATCTCGTTCTACCAGTTCATTCGCCAGATCGGCATGGGCTTCGTCATGATGCCGGTGACCACATGGTCATTGAACTGCCTCAAACCCTCCGAAGTCTCCGCTGGCTCGGCAGTCACGAACACGGTGCGTCAGATCGCCGGCGCAGTCGGCTCCCCGGTGATGATTCTCATCATGTATTCAATCACTGCGGCCAGCATGTCCAACGGACAGCAGACCATTCCCGCCAACATCACCGGCATAGAATGGGCACTGCGCATCAGCGCCGTCATCAACTTCATCATGATTCTCATGGTCGTCTTCGGCGTCAAGGGTGAAGATGCCGGCTCGGCCCGCGAAGCCGTCCGCATCGCGCTCCACCACGACTCGATAGAGCAGGAAGACAAGGGCACGAAGGCCCTCGCCCATACCGATGACACCGCCAAGCTCCGCACCATCGAGACGGGTAAATAGGCAGAAATACACGTGACGGGAAGCGCTGGGTCGGGGATCCCTCGCTGAGGAGCGTGATGCCCGCCGCATGCGGCGAAGCCGCACCGCGGCAGCATTTCACCTTGACGAAGCGTGGGATCCCCGACCCAGCGCTTTCCTCAGGCTTTGCCCATTAGGGTGAGCACGATGAGCACAAGGTTCAGGGCGATGATCACGGCAACCACCAACAGGCAGATGGCGTGCTTGACGGGTCCATCCACGTACTTACCCATGATCTGTTTGTTGTGCGTATATCGCATCAAGGGAATCACCGCAAACGGAATGCCGATCGACAGCACCACCTGACCTATGATCAACGCTTCGGTGGGGTTCGAGGTCAGGGCGAGCACCACCAACGCCGGCACAAGCGTCGTGATGCGGCACGCCCACATCGGCACGTTCCAGTGCAGCAACCCCTTCATAATCTCCGAGCCCGCATAGGTGCCCACCGAGGTCGAGGAAAGGCTGGAGGCGAGCAGTCCAATCGAGAACACCGTGCCGACGGTAGGGCCGAGCACCTGTGAGATCGTGTGCTGCGCTCCCTCAATCGTGTCGGTGCCACCCATGCCGTGCAGCGAATTCGCCGCCAGCACGAGCAGGGCGATGTTCACCGAACCAGCAAGCGCGAGCGCCCACACCACATCAATGCGGCTGCCGTGCAGCATCTCCTTGATGCTGGGCTTATGCGCCTTATGCGCGTAGTGGTCGTTCACCAGCGTGGAATGCAAATAGATCGCATGCGGCATCACGGTCGCACCGAGCATCGAAGCAGCCATGAGCACCGAAGCGCCTCCGTTGAACCGCGGGATGAGCCCTTCGGCCACCTTGAGCGGATTCGGCGGATCCATGAACAGGCCGGCAATGAAGCCGAACGTGATTACGAGCAGTAGGCCGATCACCAGTCGTTCGAAAATCTTATGGGTCTTCCCTCCTTGGAACAGCAGCAGCACGGTGGAGACGGCACCTATGATGAGCCCTCCCACGAGCAACGGCAATCCAAACAGCAGATTCAGTGCAATCGCGCCACCGATCACCTCGGCCAAGTCGGTGGCGATCGCAATCACCTCGGCCTGCGCGAAGAACAGGAAGCTGCCAGCACTGCCCATGCGTTCACCGAGAATCTGCGGCAGGCTCTTGCCGGTCACAATGCCGAGTTTCGAGGCCTGGTATTGAATGAGCACGGCCATACAGTTCGCGAGCACGAGCACCCAGACGAGCAGGTAGCCATATTGCGCCCCCGACGTGAGATTGGCGGCCACGTTGCCCGGATCCACGTAGGCGACCGCGGCGATGAATGCGGGGCCGAGCATGCTGGCGAGCGCATGGATGGGCTTCTCCGGTTTGCCGGAATCCTTGCGCGCTATCGCGACATCCTGATCCGCCACGGCCGCCTCGGCCCCCGTGTCGATGTCCCCCACCGGCTCGCCGCTCACCATTGCCGATTGGCTGCCTGTCGCGCCTTCATCCCGTTCCGCCATGCTCCCACCACCTCACTCTTCTGTGTCGTTCTGCTTCAGGTTGCCGTTCTGCTTCAGGTTTTAGGCGGCAATTGCAACCAAGCGAAATTCGTTCGCAGTGCGCTCAATCGGCGGGAATCTCCTGCCCCGGGCATCCATGCAGCACACTTTGCATCGCACGCTTCTCGCTGCTCGTCACCGAGAGTCCGTATTTGTCTTTCACACCGATTTGCCGGGCCACGTAATCGCAGCGATACGAAGCGTTTGTCGGCAGCCAGTATGCGGCGGAGGCGGAGCCTTTGCCTTGGTTCGCCGGGCCATCCACGGCGAGCAGATTATACGGATCGTTCGCGAACTGCATGCGTTTTCTCGCGTTCCAATCCTTGGCCCCGGATTGCCATGCGTTCTGCAAGGCAACCACGTGATCGATCTGCACGGCGGCACTCGTGTTCTGCCCGCGTGTGAAATGAATCACCTTGCCCGTGTACGGGTCGTTCAGCACACCGGATTTCACCTTGCAGCCGTTGCGCGTGACATATGCCACATCAGTCAGATCGCGCGCCAGAATGTCCTCGCGCACATCGCACCCGTTGCCGTCGTCGTCGGTCTCGCGGAATCCGAACAGATCGCGGTCATAGCCGTCGCCATTGGGCCTGTCCACCACGGCGAGCTTGTTCAACGTCTCCGCAGCGGTTCCAGTGGCCGTGTATCTGCCGGTGATCTCGGCGATGCCGTTGTTGATGCGCGGCAGAATCACGCCGAGGGTTGCTCCGACCACCACTGCGATGAGCAGGATGATCAGGATTCTCTCGAGCGGTGTCACTCCGTATTTGCGCTTGAATCGTCGTGCCATACGCACAGTGTAAACGCGCACGTTCGCAAACAACAGTCTTGCGTGTTCCCGAGTGTTTTACTGCCGCCCGCGTTCACAATGGGGACAGTTTCCCGAGATATGCGTGTTCGTGTGCTAATTGTCGTGTTGACACGGAAGCACAGTGAGGGAAGAGACTCATGGAAACCACTCGCAACGAACTCAACAGGAACCTGGCGCAGATGCTCAAGGGCGGTGTGATCATGGATGTGACCACACCCGAGCAGGCACGCATTGCCGAAGATGCCGGCGCGTGCGCCGTCATGGCGCTGGAGCGCATTCCGGCTGACATCCGCGCCGCCGGTGGCGTAAGCCGTATGAGCGACCCGGCGATGATCAAGGGCATTCAGGAGGCCGTGTCGATTCCGGTGATGGCGAAGGTGCGTATCGGCCACATTGCCGAGGCGCGTATTCTGCAGGCCATTGAGATTGATTACATCGACGAGTCGGAGGTGCTCTCCCCCGCGGATGACGTCTACCACATCGACAAGCGCGAATTCGACGTGCCGTTCGTGTGCGGCGCGAAGAACCTCGGCGAGGCGCTGCGCCGCATTGAGGAGGGCGCTTCGATGATCCGTACGAAGGGTGAGCCGGGCACCGGTGACGTGATCCAGGCCGTGCGCCATATGCGCACGATGACCAAGCAGATCCGCGAACTCGCCTCGCTGCGCGACGACGAGGTGTACGAGGCGGCCAAGCAGCTCGCCGTGCCGTATGAGCTCGCGAAGTATGTGCACGATAATGGCAGATTGCCGGTCGTCAACTTCGCCGCCGGCGGCGTGGCGACACCTGCGGACGCCGCGCTGATGATGGAGCTTGGCGCCGAGGGCGTGTTCGTCGGCTCCGGCATCTTCAAGTCCGGCGACCCGGCCAAGCGCGCCGCAGCCATTGTGCAGGCCACCGCGAACTGGCGCGACGCCGATTTGCTCGCGCGCCTGTCGGAGAATCTTGGTGAGGCGATGGTGGGCATCAACGAAGACGAGATCGAGACGATCATGGCCGCTCGCGGCGAATGACACGATACTGCTGTTGAGGACTATTCATGGTTGTTGACGTTTCCTATATCTCGAAGGAACACTCGGAGGATGCCACGACGGCATCCTCCGGTGTGACCGGCATTCTCGCTGTGCAGGGCGCCTTCGCCGAACATGCGGCGATGCTCGACAGACTCGGCGCCCCATGGAAGCTGCTGCGTGCCCGAGAGGACTTCGACGAATCGATTGACCGCGTGATCCTGCCCGGCGGTGAGAGCACGACGCAGGGCAAGCTGCTACGTTCCACCGGTCTGTTCGAGCCGATCAACGAGCACATCAAGGCCGGCAAGCCGGTATTCGGAACCTGTGCCGGCATGATCCTGCTCGCGCAGCGGCTCGAGAACGACCCGAACGTGTACTTCGGGGCACTGGACGCCACCGTGAGGCGCAACGCCTACGGTCGCCAGCTGGGTTCGTTCATGGCCACCGAGAATGTCGCCACATTCCACGCCGATGGCACTCCGGCTGGCGTGATCGAGAACTTCCCGCTCGTGTTCATCCGCGGTCCCTTCGTCGCCGAGACCGGAGCGAATGCTCGGGTAATGTGTGAGGCCAACGGCAATACTGTAGCGTTGCAGCAAGGCAGGATTCTAGCTACGGCATTCCATCCAGAAATCACTCCGGATACGCGGATTCACGAATTTTTTCTAATCATATGAGAAATAATTTATTTGCCCTGAACTAAAACCCTAAAAGGGCAACGCTTAACAACTCTGCTGTTGCGATCAGCATGATACCAACAGCAGCAGTGGCTCTACGATACCACTCCAACACCACGAACAGCTGGTGTTGCAGAGCCTCTTCCCACCCTTCAGATTGACCATAATCAAAAAATTATATATATATCTTGTATTATTTTCTATTCAATATTCCCATTAAACTCATGTGCTTTCGTCTATAGCGCGGAGCATACTTTGATATAATGTAGTTGCTCAAATAAATCGAACCTAATTCACCCTCTTATCAAATTAGAGCAACAAGGTTTTAAGGATTGAGAGAATATGCAAGTGTCAAGCGAATACCAGGATCCCAGCATCGCGTCTGACGGCAATCGTTCTGAGCTCGACTCAAATTCTAGTCCGGCGCAGCAAAAAACACCGGTGGAACTGAGCGGCAAGACTATCCTCATTACCGGTGCGGCCGGATTTATCGGCTGGAATCTGGCGGAACGTCTGCTTCATAGCTATCCGGACATCACAATTGTCGGCTTGGATAACCTGAATGACTATTACGACGTCAAATTAAAGGAAGCTCGTTTGGAACGTCTGACCAAATATCCGAATCTTATTTTCGAAAAAGGCGACCTCTCCGATAAAAAGCTTATCGGGCGGCTCTTCGAGAAGCATCATTTCGATGTTGTTGTCAATCTAGGCGCGCAAGCAGGCGTCCGCTATTCAATTACAAACCCCGATGCTTACGTAAGTTCAAATCTAATTGGTTTTTATAATATCTTGGAAGCCTGCCGCCATAATCCAGTTGAGCACCTAGTATATGCATCCAGTTCGTCCGTGTATGGTGGCAATAAAAAAGTCCCATTCTCCACGGAAGACAAGGTGGACAATCCAGTCAGCCTGTATGCAGCAACAAAAAAGAGCAATGAACTTATGGCTCATGCCTATTCCAAACTATATGACATTCCCTCTACAGGTCTTCGTTTCTTTACTGTTTATGGCCCTGCTGGTAGACCGGATATGGCCTACTTTGGTTTTACAAATAAACTTCTTGCCGGCGAGACCATCAAGATCTTCAATTACGGTAATTGTCAGCGTGATTTCACCTATATTGATGACATCGTCGAAGGAATTGTTCGTGTTATACAGGGAGCACCAACTCGCCAGACAGGCGAGGATGGTCTGCCTGTACCTCCCTATGCTCTTTACAACATTGGTTGCGGCCATCCTGAGAACCTTCTCGACTTTGTAACGACTCTTCAAGAAGAATTGATTCGAGCAGAAGTGCTTCCGGATGACTATGACTTCGAAGCGCATAAGGAGCTCGTCCCCATGCAGCCCGGTGATGTTCCTGTCACCTATGCTGATACTGAAGCCTTAACAAGGGATTACGGCTATCGTCCTACCACGAGTCTCCGTGATGGGCTTAGGCGATTTGCTGAGTGGTACAAACAGTATTATATGTGAATTAATACTATACTGCTCTTTCTCGCATTACCGGATACTGGTACTATCCCTACAGAACAAGATCGACGCACATATCTATATATGATTCAAGGGAAGTAAGTTAAGTGGTTCATAAAAGAAAACCCCGTCTTTGTTTTGTCTCCTCCTCCGGGGGGCACTGGGAGCAGCTCCAGAAACTGCTCCCACTGGCTGAAAAATACGAAGGTTTTTTCGTCACAGAGAAAACGCAATTTGAGACGCCACGCGCCAAATATTTCATGAAGCAGACGGATTTGAAAGACAAATTCATGGTTCCAAAGATGATCGTGAACTCGGCGCGCGCCCTGGTCATCTGGATTAAAGAACGCCCGGACTTCATCATTACAACTGGCACTATGGTGGCATATCCTTTCTATCTCCTTGCTGTACTCTTCCACAAGAAGTTTATCTTCATTGAGACCTTTGGACGTGCCAACATGCCCACCGAAGCCGGTAAGAAGATGGAGAAGCATTCCGATTTGTTCATAGTTCAATGGGAAAGCCAAAAGAAGTTCTACACTAAGGCGATTTATGGGGGGTGTTTATACTGATGATCTTCGTTACGGTAGGCTCACGCAATTATCCATTTGATCGTCTATTTAAGAAGCTGGATGATTTATACGAGCAGAGTGTTCTGTCCGAACCTATGTTCGCTCAAATTGGCACTTCATCATATAAGCCAAAGCATTACCAGTATACGGATTTTATATCACCAGAAGAGTTTGAAGAGAAAATCCAGGAGGCAGACATCGTTGTAACTCACGGTGCTTCCGGCTCTATAATGAAAGCCCTCAATGCAAAGAAAAAGGTTATCGCCGTAACTCGTCTGGCCAAATACGGCGAACACATCAACGACCACCAAATCCAGAACAATGAAGCCTTCAGTTCGAATCATTACGTCCTAATGGCTGACCCCGAGTTGGGCAACCTTGCTGAATGCTTTGAGAAAATATACATCGGAACTGATGGCCTGATTCCTTGGGAGAACAAAGATCCGTTATCGATTGTCAAAATCATTGATAAATTCATTCAGAAGGAATGGTACGGATAATCCTCTCCTAGTTCGATTGAAGAACCAGCTAGACAATCCGATAATTCATTATCCCGAGTTCGTATGGAGAAACTACATTGAAAGCTTCCGTTGCCGCTGGCGTAGTGCTGTTCAACCCAGAGGATATTAATAGAGTTCAGCAATGCATCGCTGCCATTCTTGAGCAGACTGACCATGTTTATGTTTTCAACAATGGTACTGTGGATGTTCCGCTTGCCGAGGATGCTAGAATCACATATCTCTCAGAAAATGCAAACAAAGGAATTGCCTACGCTCTAAATCGCATCATGGAATGCGCCATGAAGGATGGACATGAATGGGTGTTGACAATGGATCAGGATTCTATTGTCCCTGACGGCATGGTGGACGATTTCCGCCGCCTTATTGAGAAGGATAGGGACAAGACAGCCATATTTTGCCCCCAAGTTATTGACAAGCGTCGAGCTTATATGAAGACGGCTGATGATAATAACGTTATTAAAATTACTAAATGCATCACCTCTTCAAGCTGCACATCCACAAAAGCGTGGGAATGCGTTGGCGGATTTGATGAGTGGCTATTCATCGATCTTGTAGATGATGATTTCTGCAGAAGACTTATAGCGTCCGGCTACACCATCAAACGCGCCAATAAATGGGTGCTGGATCAAGAATTCGGAAAAATCGTCCCCAAATCTTCTCGAAAACAACAATTTTGGATTGGCCTCAGTAATTTATTGCATAATAAGAATATTGCAAAATTTTCATATAATAAATATGTAAGTCCACTTAGAGTGTACTATACTAATCGCAATATTATATACGTGAATCGTAAGCTAAAAAAATACGGACCGGTTGGTTACATCAACTACAATTGCAAAGGTTATTTAGGTTTTATATTTTGCTTTAATTTGCCAAGCCTTCTTCGAGCCCGGCATAAAGGACAGGTGCTATCCGCAATCATAAAGGGCACACGTGCAGGATTGAAAACATACCCCTCTCAATGGGTTGCTCCGACCATAACGGAGGCAGCAAAGGAACATAATGAATGATACAACTGCCAGACAAAACCTATTTGCAGGAATAGTTACTTTCAATCCAGACATTGAATTACTCCGCAAGAACATCGAGGCTATTTGCGCGCAGGTCGACTTAGTGATTATTGTCGACAATGGTTCTCGTAATCTAGAAGATATCCGACCCCTCGCTGACGCCCATCATTGCAAATTGATTCCCAATGCGCAGAATGAAGGCATTGCAACTGCGCTAAATCAAATTGCACTAGCCGGAAAGGGCGATGGCTATTCCTGGATGCTCACCTTGGATCAAGACTCGGAATGTCCTCCAGATTTTTGTTCGACGCTTTCACAGTTTTTCTCAATGAATTCCAGAATCGCTATCGTTGCTCCAGTTATACAAGATCGTGATCGGGGCATTATCGGACACAAACCCGCAGGTACATACGGGGAAGTGCGAACATGCATCACATCTGGCTCATGCACTCGTCTCTCTGCTTGGGAAAAAATCGGAGGTTTTGACGAGAAGTTGTTTATCGATAGCGTCGATTTCGATTTCTGCTATCGTATACGTAAAACTGGATATGTAATCATTCAGACGAGAGAAGCAGTACTGGAACACTCCATTGGAGAGGTTAAGAAAAACAAACTTCTTGGAATCCCCTATTCCGAGCATTCCGCATTTAGGTACTACTACATTTCCAAGAACAACATATATTATCCATTGAAAAACAGGTTGTATCTGCATGCTCTTCGAGGTAATGCTCGAAACATGAGAAATCTTCTTCAGGTACTTTTTTTTGAAGAGGATAAAAAAGCTAAGCTTAAACAAATTGCTCGGGGGTGGGTCAACGGATACAAATAGATTTTCTTATACCCGGTTATCGGTAGTACATGTTTAAGAATGTAGATACGTCTACTTTCAGCACCTCCGGTGCTTCTCTGACGAAAGGACTAACTGTGCAATTCATATTGCACGCCGTACGCATAGCGTCCGTAGCTCAACCAGACATCATAGAGTAGTCTTGCGCCCGATTTTTTAGGATCACCATGATTCAAGCTGTTAGTTATTTCATATTATTGTCTATCTCCTTCTTTAAAAGAAAAAGTTATATTCTGTACTTTGTTTGCATAGTATTCCTTTGGCTTATTGCCTCTTTTACTACAGGGAATGCAGATGAACAGATTTATCAAAGCCGTTATGACGAATATCAATTATGGGAAGATAACACTGAATATCTGTATATGGCGCTTATCAAAACATGCAATGCTTTGGGATTAACGTATCAGGCATTTAAATGCGTTTCTGCCTTCATAGTGCTGACCTTAATCAGCTGCACAATTCTTCGATTTGCTGCATGCCCGATATTGACTCTGCTGCTTTATGCGGTGTATCCTTTCCCTATTGACGTAGCCCAGATGCGGAATTGTTTGGCAACTTCAGTTTTCATCTTCGGCATGGGCTTCTTACTGGACGACGTACAGAATGGCGACAATCAAGGAAGATTCCTGACCAAGAACGATATCCTGTATTGCCTATGCATCTTTATCGCAACAATGGTACATACTGCAGCGTTCTTCTGGATTATCATTCTCGTGGCAAAGAAGCTTAATACCAAGTGGGCAGCGATTTTCACATTTGTGTTCTGTCTGCTGTTCTCAGCCATAATGACCCCACGCTTTATCTCGGGTCTGTCGGGTTTATTCGGCTCCAATGACCGAATTAACGCTTACACCACTGCGGCCTACGATCTGACTCGTGATCTTCATTTACCTCTCGCTTTGCTGCGTGTTGCTATTTTTTTCATTACATCATTGGCGGTTCTACTGATTACTAATCTAAGCAGCATGAAAATGACAGGAGTGCAAAAGAAAGAATACATATTCTATTTCAAAATTACTATATTAACTCTATGCATTCTTCCAATTACGATAAATTACACTCCCGAAATTTATCGAATGCAAACTGGGCTCTCGCTAATCTTCTATATGATTATCCTCAACATCATTTCAGGCGAGACAATCAACTCCACGAACGACGCGATTCTCAGATTCATCATTCCACTTCTTTTGCTAGTATTTGGTGTCGTCAATGCGTTCCTTCTCTATATATTTGGAGATAATTTAGAGACAGTATTTATACCAATTTTTGAAAACAATACGTTCTTCAACTCTATCGTCTAATGAACCTCGCTCTCATATATAATCAAGGAAACTTCTTCTTGCCGATAATTTGAAGTAGTCGTCAGCAATAATAAAATTTCTGGAAAATAGCAGAGAATTTATTTAATTTACATAAATCGGATTTTCATGCTTTATGAATTCCATCAGCGATCCGCATCGTCGAAGCTC
>OGQQ01001646.1_pt1 | contig 16576 bp, 14 predicted proteins | sample 1553281 | NCBI WGS metagenome assembly OGQQ01 (sample SAMEA2579937, study PRJEB22360) | human gut metagenome | biome: human gut; feature: human-associated habitat; material: faeces | place: Denmark | collected 2008/2010 | reverse complement strand
CCGGAATGCTAATGAACAGAATATTTCTGTGAAGATGAGGTCCCCGGAACATTACTCTGGTTGTCATGATTTGCCAGTGTTCCGCCGTTCACGGTTTCTCCCGGGTGCACAACGATGTCAGCAGCCAGCACCGGGAGTGACGTGACTGCGGCAAGAGACAGTGCAACCGCCACACCGCCACGTTTACCCCGTGCGCGGGCCAGTTCGGAGGCAACCACGAAAGCGCCCGTAATGTGATTCCATACCAGCCTGTAGCAGGTATTCAGATGTCGTTTCATCAGCTTTTCCTTAGATTGAGGGTGAATAAAAAAGCCGGTACCCACAAACGTGGATACCGGCAGGTAAAGGGTTACAGTGCCGGAGGTCCGGCTGTGGGAGTTTCTGAATTGTGGTTCTGTTGTTCCCTGAATGTCTTTCTGTACGTATCTGTGCATGTTACTGACAAAGGTTATTATTAGCTTATCGATCGATATAAACGATCGATAAAATAGATATCGATCGTTTTATTCTATTAACGACAAGGCGGTCACGCAAGAGAAACAGGAGGAGTATGAGGGGTTTGTGTCATGTTTTCAGTTGGTTAACGTAATGTTATCAGGCATTTCACTGGCAGACTGTTCAGAAGAAAATCCAGTTCCATACCGCACGGGCAACAGAGACCACCGTGTCACGAACAGCGCGCAGGGCCGTACGGACAACAGAGGCAACACAGACGCTCTCCGCTGTGTCAAATATCCGGTCCACCGCACCGGTAAACTGTTCACGGGCCTGAGAGCGGACAGATTCCGTGCGCAGCTCGTCCTGCAGTCGGGTCATCAGGGGACTGGCGGCATGGTCGGGAAGCGCTGTCATGAGCGCACTGACCAGCGTATCCAGTTCCCAGCCGGTGCGGGCCGATACGGCCACAACCGGATGTACGGGCCGGAACAGACGGAATACCGCCTCCGTTTTTTCGCGAATATTCTGTGCCTGTGCAGGAGAAGGCTGAATACCGGCCATATCCCATTCATGGCAGGGCTCCGTTTTGTCGGCCTGCGTCACCACAAACAGTACCCGCTGATGTCCCCGGTGCAGGATGTGTCGCCAGAAATACTCATCCACAGACAGGGCACGGTCATCGGCTTTAATCAGCCACAGTACCAGGTCAAGTTCAGGCAGAATGTCACGGTACAGGGCCTCATACTCTGCATCCCTGTCCCGGCTCTCGCCCACCCCGGGCAGGTCAGTGATAACCATGCTGTGACCGTGGCCACTCAGACGGAAGCGCCGTACTTCCCGGGTGCCGGCGTGAACATCACTGACCGGGGTGACCTCCCCCTGAAACAGTGCATTACAGAGTGAGGATTTACCGGCCCCGCTTTTACCCATAATGCCAATCACGGGTTCGTGACGGGTGAGTTTGCGCAGATGTTCCAGGATGTGACGGGAAAGCGAGTAAGGCAGGGAGGAGAGCGGTTTTTCAATTGCCTCAATGGCATCAGACGGATTCATACATGTATTCCCGGTGAAAAAAGACAAAACCCCGCGCACCGGAAAGGTGGCGGGGGATTCACGGAGATAATATCTGCCTGAAATTGTTTTGAATCGATGGGATTGTTGCGTATTAACATGAAGGAGATCAGGACTTATCCGTTACTGGGTGATCTCCTTCCATGAAAATACGCCGTTATTGTTAAACAGCAGGCTGATTTCTCCGTAAAGGGGAAAATATTTATCGGCTGCATGATTATCAGGTGTGTCTGTGTTTACTGCTGTGAGTATTTTTCAGTGTATTGTGGGGGAGATGTCAGTGGGAGATATTAAATTTACATTTATAATTATCTTACTTCTTCTGTGTGTTTTTTATAAGAGTGCACACGTAATGATATCTGTTGATACCATGTGGTTAAGTGTTTCCCTTCCTGGTCATGCGTAATGATTAAATGCTTTTGTGACACCATTCTTCCGGTCTGAATATTTATCCCGTTCTTTTTTATTTGTGCAGTGATACTGTCGGAAGAGAATTCAGTAATGTGAGGTGTCCTGGTCAGGATAATATCTGCTGAGATATTATTAGTTGAGTGTGTTTTTACTGAGCAAAAGCTGGCTTTTAATTCCTGTACTGAAACACTGTCGCTCGTCCGGGGTTAACTGAAACTGGATGATGATGTAAAATGAAGGCTGTTTTTGTGTTTGTCGAAGAAGTGTTATTTTAATCCATTCTCATCATTGGCTGGCGATTATACAGAAGTATTTGAAGAAAAAATGGTGCATTTTATCTGCGTCAGCAGGGAGGAAGTATTTTATTGATGTATCAGTATTAAATGGTTTTTGTTATTTATAAATATGTCATCCTGTCCATAGAATATTGTACTCAGCATTCAGTGCAGGAACTGTAGTCTTCTTTATTTTATTCTTCTTCAGGAGGGGGGGATTCCTGAAGGCGTTATTCCCGGTGTTCTGTTTATGATTCATCCCGGCAGGAAACCGGTATCTGCAATACCCGGGATGATGCTTTTTGTTCGTACGTGGTTGTGTAAAATTTGAATAGTGGATGTGCTCTGAAGGGAAGGAGGGGACACACAGATTCATTTTGTCTTTCTTCAGCAGCAAAACACACTGTGGTTATTATTTAACCATTAAATCAACAAAAATTTTTACCTCATATTGATTTGACTGCTATTTTTGCTATTAATAGCCAGAATTGCAGTGCTTTTATATCTGTGTATAGTGAGGTTACTATGTCATTCGGTCAGCCTTGTGATGAGTTTCCCCTGAGTTCGCTGCCTCCACTCATTCGTGATGCCGTTATTGAAGCTCAGCAAATTACGCAGGCTCCCCTTGGGCTTGTGGCAGCGTCTGCCCTGGGCGCTGTTTCACTTGTCTGCCAGAATCTGATTGATGTCTGCAGACTGAATACACTGCGGGGGCCGGTCTCTCTTTTTTTCCTGACGCTTGCCGAGTCCGGAGAACGAAAAACCGCAGTGGACAAATTATTAATGAAGCCCCTGTACCAGCAGGAGATGCAGTTATATTCCAGATACAAAAGTGAACTGGCTGTCTGGAAAAACAAGGAAGAGCTTTTAAAGGCTCAGAAAAAAGCATTGTTGTCAAAACTGAATAAAGAACTCCGCAAAGGCGCGGATGAGTCAGAAACCCTCAGACAACTGGAAGTACTTCAGAAAAACAGTGCGGAAGAACCTGTGAGGTATAAATTCATTTTTAATGATGCCACGACTGCGGCAATTAAGAATCAGCTTTGTGGTAAATGGCGTTCAGTTGGTATTATGTCAGATGAAGCCGGTATTATATTTGATGGATATACCCTGTCTGAGTTGCCTTTTATTAACAAAATGTGGGATGGCTCTGTATTGTCTGTGGACAGAAAGAATGAACCCGAACAGATGATTGAAAATGCCAGAATGACGTTATCCCTCATGGTGCAACCCGGTCTTTTTGACCGATATATGGAGCGAAAAGGTTCTGTTGCCAGGGACAGTGGTTTTCTTGCCCGTTGTCTTATCAGTAAACCTGCAACCACGCAGGGGAAACGCTTTATTAACGGAGCTGTGATTCCGGGAGGATCATTAACGGCATTTCATGAACGATTAATGGAACTGGCCAGAGGCAGTATTGAAAAATCCAGTGAGGATGAACGGTATTGTCTGCATTTTTCGCCTGAAGCGCAAAAAATATTTATTGAGCACTATAATGTTCTGGAGCAGGATTTATCCCCTTCCGGACCCTTAAGCCCGTTTCGGGGACATGTTTCAAAAAAAACAGAAAACATTGCAAGAATTGCAGCGTTATTTCAGTATTTCAGCTATGGTGAAGGGAAAATCTCTGCCGATATCATGACGTCTGCTGTCGTAATAAGTTCGTGGTACACAGATGAATATAAAAAATTATTTGCGTTACCTGATGAATCTGAACTGCAGCAGAAGGACGCCGAGGAGCTGTTCGACTGGCTCATTGAGGAGTGCCGCGGAGAATGCCCGCCCCGTGTCAGGAAAAATTATATTCTCCAGTGTGGCCCGGGCCGGTTCAGAAACAGGAAAAAACTGAACGCATTGCTGAACATTCTTGAATCTCAGTTCAGGCTTTCTGTCGTGCCGGAAGGAAAAACCATGTATGTTCTGCTTCCCCAGATAGCCAGTTTAAAGTTGTCTGATGTCTCTGGTATTTTTACCTCGGGTTATCACTACAATAAGCTGAGAGCGAAGTAACCGGTGAGCAGTTTTTCTCCATTATGCTTCAGACTTAGATGATTGATTATTATGGGGATTTCATCACCGATATTCAGATGTATGAATATCGGTGATGAACTAAAGCTCAGGAGCTGCGTGGTGGTGATGAATCAACAGGCATATAACTGATACCCGCCGGTCAGAAGTTCCAGCCTGCGACTTTCCTGTCTGCGTGCCCGCAGTCCGGCGTTCAGGTGCAGCGTGTGACAGAACGCACGGAGAGCGAAACGGCAGGCAGACAGGCCGTTCAGTCAGCCCTGGCACCCTGCCCGGATACCAGCTTCCCTGAAACAACTGGCATCAGGTGCGCTTATCGTCAACCGTTGTGCGGTATGCCAGGAGCACGTACTGATCCATCAGATCCGTCAGTGCTGCGCTCTGCTTCTGACGGTTGATGATCCATTCCTCCAGCTCTTTTTCTGATTTCCGTTTCAGATTCTCCGTCCAGTCGTCAAGGCAGTTTCCGGTCATTAAATCAAGCCAGCAAAGCCAGACCAGTTTGAGGCGCAACTCCGTGCCACCAAACTGACGGAAGAGGCTGATCAGTTTATTTGCCAGCGAACGCTGCCTCAGACGTTCACATTCAGACAGGAGAATGCCTTCCAGCATCGGATGATGAACCAGCAGATGTTCACTGGTGCATAAATTCACTATCAGATCATCATCCAGGGGCGGCGTGGTCCGTTTGTCCGGACCATAAATCAGCCGGTGCAGACTCTGGGGTACGATGGCAATCTCCGGTTTTTCACCATTGAATGACACCCACCCGGGCGTCAGATTATGGAAGTAGTAGATATTCGGATGACACACGCCCCAGGATACGGCGTGCCGGGTGAAGCCGGTCAGCCATTTCTGGTAGCTTTCGTGGAGCAGCTCGTAACGGGTCTGATACTGTGGTTTCATTTTCATATTCCTCACGGGGGATAACAGGCAGCAGAACGCCGCCGGCAGGCCGGAGACTGCGTCTGTTGCAGATGAACGGTTAAGAATTACGGACGGGACTGTGCAATACGCGCCTGCAGCCAGGCTTCCACTTCGCTTTTCAGCCATCGGGAGCTGCGGCCCATTTTGATGGGCGCAGGAAAGTCACCATCCTTGATGAGTTTGTAAAACCACTTATCGGTCAGGCCGGTCAGTTGAGTGATAAATGCCATGTCGACCATCTGGTCATCCATCAGTGAAACTGGGGTGAGCATGAGAATGTTCCTCCGGATGTTGTTAAACCAGCCGGTGTGGTCATGAAAACAACGCACCACCTTCACCGGCATAACAACCGGGGAGAAACGTAAAAAATAATCGGGAATGTGACCGCCAGGAGATAAACGGGGAGGTTACGGTGGCTGAGCCGTACCGGTATGCCGGGTGGTTGTTACGAAACGATGCTTCCGCACGCGCGCGCGATAAAGAAGGGATGATTTTCGTGAGGAAGAGGGGAAAACTGGCGTTCTGATAATTGCAGAGTTATTTACGGGGCGGTTACGATGGGGCAGACCGTGTCCGGTGGGCAGGCGACAGGTATCACCGATGGGATAAGACTGTCTGATTGGTATTATAAATATATAAGAGAGATCAAACACATGAGATCAAATACATGAGTTCATATATGTGAAATAAACACGGTGAGTGTGATCAGTGGGCATGATGAGAACGCAGTAGCAACAGACTGCGCTATCCCTGATAGCTGGCGTATAACCCGCGTATATAAAACGTATCTGCAATGTACGTGAACAGAGTGCATTAAGCATCCGTCTGAGCGGTAAACATATCCGACCTGGTGAGTGACAGTCTGAGAGACCGGTTAAGTGGTGGCTCGGGAGTAATGAGTTTGGGGTGGGTACCAGAATGCCAGTCTGGCGGTATGCTGACAGTATCACGTTAATTGCAGCATAAAGTGATGAGAGGCTAATGGAAGTTAAAACCAAAGCAGTTCCGTCGTTGTTCATCCCGGGAGACGCTGGAAAAAGTGATTTCCCACACGCGTTATAAACTTACCTCTGCGGAACTGGAAGCCTTCAACTCTGTGGTTGATCACTGGCTGGCAGAACTGACAATGAACAAGCTTTACGATCGTGTTCCCGCTTCAGTCTGGAAATATGTCATCTGAGCGTTCGGTAATCACAACTGCATCGCACCAGGTGTTATCCGCTTTGTGATTCTTATTGGCTCTTCTCAGGTTATTAAAAGCTGAATATGTTCCTGTTGTCGGGAACCAGGATAATACCGGGAACGTTAAGCGGTATAGCGACAACAAAGAATTCGAAATCAAAAGGGAATGGTGCCGGAGGCGTGGGCGGTAATGGGCTGATTTTCAGGTATTACCGGCTTACAGCGTGTGGTTGATATTGAGGGGCTGTGAGTTTCGCGTATTTGTCAGAAACCCAGACGAGTTTTCCTGTATGGGACGAAATAAGGCAGCGGCAATACCTGGAAAAATTTAATATGGTATGAAGGAGAACCTGTCGGTTACGCTTAATATACCCGGTACACTGTCAGCTCAGGGGATACATGAACCGTTATCTCACCAGCTACACAGTATATACACACTGACTGACGCTGACAGTAGTCAGCAGGACCACAATAATCAGTGCCAGCAGTATGGTAACGATACGGTCTGTATTCCGGTAATAGCCGAAGGGGTCGACAGAACCACAATACGGGCAACATGTATTATGAGTAATCGCGTTTCCACAGTCCCTGCACTTCTTTTTGCGTATCACCATAACTCCCTCCTCACAGCCTTACCCGTAACCGGTTTTTTACATTAAAAAAACAACGCTGAAAATTCAACCGTCAGTCCGGAGACGATAGTTGGGGTATCACAGAGTGCCTGAGACAGTGTCCTGCCGGAGGTCACTTCAGGGACTCTGCGCATTTTTTACGACGTGGCTATTCCGTATGAACCATACGGAGATTTAACCATGACCTACAAATACAACCCCTTCTGGCAGCAACGTATTCGTGAGACGGTGCGGCACGCACTGAATGTTCATCCCCGCCTGACGGCATTGCGGGTTGACCTGCGTTTCCCGGATGTACCGGCAGCAACGGACGCAGCTGTGATATCCCGCTTCATCAATGCCCTGAAAGCCCGAATCGACGCTTACCAGAAACGTAAGCATCGGGAAGGTAAACGCGTGCATCCCACCACCCTGCATTACGTCTGGGCCCGGGAGTTTGGGGAGTGCAAAGGTAAAAAACACTATCACCTGATGCTGCTGGTTAACCGGGATACCTGGTGTCGTGCCGGTGATTACCGTGCTCCGGGATCACTGGCCGGGATGATTAAACAGGCGTGGTGCAGTGCCCTGGGAGTGGATGTCGGGTGCCATGCCACGCTGGTGCATTTTCCGGCCTGGCCGGCGGTGTGGCTGGAACGCGATGATGACACTGGCTTTCAGCAGGTGCTGGAACGTGCTGGCTATCTGGCGAAGGAGCATACCAAAGCTCGCGGCACCGGTGAGCGCAACTTTGGCTGCAGTCGTGGCTGAGCCAGACAGACGAGTTATCTGACTTTAGTGTGATGACGCGCTCACGGCCACCACACTGATTTTCCCTTCTGAGACCGAACTGAAACCGCCATTCACACCTGATCACGCTGCCCGTACCGGGACGGCTGTTGCCTGCGTGTCGTCTGGCGCTAAGGAACATATACTATGTACGCAAAATCCTTTCTCGCTCTTGATGGCAACGGACGTCTGACGGGGGCCCGTACCGCACAGACTGCGCCTTACGACCGCTACACCTGCCACCTTTGCGGCAGTGCACTCAGATACCACCCGCAATACGACACTGAACGTCCCTGGTTTGAACACGCTGACGAAGGGCTGACGGAGCACGCGCAGCAATGTCCTTATGTCAGGCCGGAACGCAGAGAAATACGGTTGATTAAACGTCTGCAGCAATTCGTACCGGATGCCTTACCCGTGGTGCGTAAAGCCAGCTGGCACTGCAGACAATGTCACCACGATTATTATGGGGAGCGGTACTGCACACATTGCCAGAGCGGGCGCTTCAGTGAGGAGGTGGTAGCAGGATGAACGGCATAAAAATGGGGCTGGGGATCACGCCGGGTGAGCACATTATCAGTGCCAACTCTGCGCTCAGCAGAAATATCCGGCATTGTTTCTGCCTTTCCTGTCGTGGCCGGTTGATTTTGCAGACAGATGCTCAGGGGGCGTGGTTTGAGCACGATTTACATGCCCTGACTGCGCAACAGAAGGCGGCCTGTGTGGTGCTGAATCCGGAGAAGTCCCACCCTTACATTGAGGATATGGCGATGTTTTTATCGCCATTACCGGTTGTGCTGGAGTGGCATTGTGTGATGTGTGAACAGTTGTTTCATGGGAAGAAGTTCTGTGATGCCTGTGGTACGGGGATTTATTGCAGAGCGGTATGTACGAAGTCTGTTTACAGCTACCAGCCAGACTTGTTCCAGGACTCCTGACGTGGTGTTTCCACGTAATCCGACAACACCCGGCCTGCTCAGGGCGTTCAGAGGTATTGCCAACCTGCATTTAATCCGGTGTTTCGCACCTACACCGTGCAACGGTGCGACACCGGATGTCCACAGCCCTGATTACCTGAATAAAACTAGGGGTATTGATTATGAGCGGTGGGACGAAATCGCACTGTGATCGCTGATTCGGCGAACAAATGATCGAATACACCGGAATCCGCACATAGGCCTGAGCCAGATATAGTTCTCTACTAAGATGTGTTAAAATTTACAGGCTATTTTTCTAAAAGTGAGAGCGAATGATCTTAGAAACACGACTCGATCCTACACTGCCTGTAAATAAGCAGATTTATCATATTCTTCGTCATGACATAGTGCATTGTCTCATTGTGCCAGGTACACATCTTTCCGAAAAAGAGGTATCTGTTCGCTTTGATGTCTCTCGCCAGCCGGTACGTGAAGCGTTTATTAAGCTCGCAGAAAACGGTTTAATCCAGATTCGTCCGCAGCGCGGTAGCTATGTCAATAAGATATCTCTGTCGCAGGTGCGAAACGCCTGCTTTGTCCGTCAGGTTATTGAATGCGCGGTGGCTCGGCGAGCCGCAGACCAAATTACTGACCATCAGTGTTATCAGCTTGAACAAAATATCAATCAACAGAGGATTGCGGTTGAGCACAAACTACGGAATGATTTCTTCGACTTGGATGACAAGTTCCACCAGAAATTGGCAATTATCGCTGACTGCCAACTGGCCTGGGACACTATCGAAAATATCAAAGCAACCATCGACCGTGTGCGTTATATGAGCCTTACTCACATTTCTCCACCAGAAATATTGCTCAATCAACATATTGATATTTTAGCAGCCTTGAAACAACACGACGGAAATTCTGTCGATAAGGCTATGACTCATCATCTGCAACAAATTGACGAGTCGGTTCTGCTGATTCGCAGGGAAAACAACGACTGGTTCAGCGAAGAGTGATTATATTAATCATCAGGATGAGCGATCCACTATAACCCTTCTATGTCTTACGTTAAAAATGTCAGATTGTTCAAAGAAAAATTTCAGAGTGAACATTGCTATTATATTACATCCGTTATGTGGAAATGAATCCATGAACTTTGAGAGTAAAAGAGAAAATACCTCGTAACATACAATCGTAAAGCAATTCCCTCTGCAACTGAATTGCAGAGGGAATACTGGCGCATTAAATTGATTGATGTCAAAAGCTTAGATGCTGCTAAAATTTCCGGAAAAGTGATTTATTTCGTTATGAATTAATGGATTAGCCCCGGATGGTACGTTGATTACCCGGATGTCCATGACTGTTTACTTAATTTTTCCACATATTGCGCTACGGTGGCTCTTGCTCCCTCTGTCAGTAACGTAAGATATGCGTCTTTCACTGCCTGCGTGAATAACAAGACCTGCGGCAGTTCGTTACCAAAGATCGCATCAAGAGCCAGTAGCGCGTCAACGCGACTTTCGTCTTCCGTACTGTTTTGTACCGCCAGCTGGATCAACGGCAGAAGCGGATCACTGATTTCAATAGTGTTTCCTTGCTCGTCCACACCGCCGACGAACCTCATCCAACTTGCCACTCCCAGCGCCAGCAAATCGAAACGACTATTATGTGCCAGATGCCAGCGCACAGAATCGAGCATGCGCTGAGGTAATTTCTGGCTACCATCCATCGCAATTTGCCAGGTACGGTGACGAAGCGCCGGATTGCTGTAACGCTCAATGAGCATATCAGCATAGCGGGTAAGATCTACTCCCTGTACTTTCAGCGTAGGAGCCTGTTCATTGAGCATTAATGCCCGGGCCGCTACACGATAATTTTCATCCTCCATGCACTCATTGATATGTTGATATCCGGCCAGATACCCCAGATACGCAAGGAATGAATGACTGCCGTTGAGCATCCGAAGTTTCATTTCTTCAAATGGAATAACATCAGACACCAGCTCTGCTCCTGCTTTTTCCCACTGTGGACGACCAGCAACAAAGTTATCTTCAATCACCCACTGACGGAATGGCTCGCAGGCTACACCAACAGGATCGTATACGCCGGTCAGCTTTTCAATTTTATCCAGCGCATCAGAGGTGACAGCCGGAACAATGCGGTCAACCATCGTCGACGGGAACGTGACGTGTTGTTCGATCCAGGCGGCCAGTTCTGCGTCTACGGCCCGCGCGTAAGTGGTGACCACGTTTCGCATCACGTGACCGTTTTCCGGGATATTGTCACAGGACATCACACTGAAGGGGGCTAAGCCTGCCGCTCTACGGCGTGCCAGAGCTTCAACCACTATACCCGGTGCAGATTTAGGTTTGTGAGGGCTTTGCAAATCGGCAGTAATCACAGGATGATCCACTATCAGCTGTCCTGTCGCTGGAGAATAGTAATACCCTTTCTCAGTTATCGTCAGTGAAACAATCGCAACCTGTGGTTCACACATCACCGCCAGCACACTCTCCAGCCCGTCAACCTGAGCATGCAGAGCCTTTTTCACCACCCCCACGACTCTTGTCGTCCACGTATCTGCAGACATTTCCGCTACGGTATAGAGATTATCCTGCTGTTTTAGATCGGCGATCTGCTTTTCACCTCCGATCAGGTTCACTTCGTAGTATCCCCAGTCACTGTTGTACTCTGCCGCCAGAATATCTGCATAGACGCCCTGGTGGGCCCGGTGGAAAGCACCAAAACCGAGATGAACAATACGTGGAAGCAGTTGACTACGATCGTAGTCAGGGAGTAGTGCTTCTGCCGTTAATAGGTTGTTTTGCATTGTATAACCTGTTTGACTTTTGTTTATTTCGCAGAATTGTTAGATAATTAATCTTTTCACGAGTAAATATAATTTGATTAAAAATCACAAACATAATCAGAACATATTTATGCTGTATTTTAGTGTTACTCTATCTAGCCGTGTTTATGCCAGTCATGATATTCATATTTCAGACGTTGAGGTGCCGTTTCAGGCATCATGAACAGAGCCATCACGGATACGATACCGAGGACAATAACGTAACTCGCCAGCCCATAATAATGTCCAGCAGTTATCTGTAGGATCTTCACCGCAACCAGACCCAGGATTCCACTACCAATCAAAGAACCCAACTGCCAGATCAGTGCGATACCACTACAACGAATATGTGTCGGAAATAATTCAGGGAAAAATGACGCCTGTGGCGCATAACACATACTGTGCCCCAGAGTGATGACAATAATCATCGCTAACTGCGTTAGCCAAAAGTTATCCTGATTGATAGATAGAAAGAATGGAATAATAGTTACAATCTGTATAATTGTTCCTGTTATATAAACAGGTTTGCGTCCAATCTTGTCACACAACGCGCCCATTAGCGGAATAGCTAATATTTCAAATGCGACTGCTACAATCATTGTTTCCATCAGGATATTGGAATCAAGATTATTTGCTTTACCATATGCCAAAACAATCACTGTAAACATTGCAAATGTACAGGCTTCTATTAATTTTGCGCACACTCCTTTCACGACAATACTAGGATAATCCCTGATAACTTCAACTAACGGCCGTGACTCTTCCGCTTTGGTTTTACGAATCTGAGCAAATACGGGAGATTCATCTATTTTCAGACGGATAAAAAGTCCAACTATAACCAACAAGAGGCTTAACAAAAATGGAATACGCCATCCGTAGTCCATCATATCCTCTGGTGATAATGTCATATTGAGCAAGGCAAAAAGAGCCATTGGTAACAGAAAACCAACAGGAGCTCCTATCTGAACCCAACTGGAAAAGACCCCTCTGTGTTTAGGTTCAGAGTATTCCGCAGTCATTAATACGGCACCAGCCTGCTCCCCACCTACGCCAAAGCCTTGTAGTACACGGATAAAAATTAATAGAACTGGAGCCCAGATACCAATTTTGTCGTATGTCGGTAATAAACCAATACAGAATGTACCTAAACCTACAATCAATATTGTAATGACTAACGCTTTTTTTCGTCCAACTTTATCGCCAATGTGACCAAAAACAATTCCTCCCAGAGGTCTTGCTAAAAAACCCACCGCATAAGTCGCAAATGCGGCAAGTGTGCTGATTAACGGATCATCACTGGGGAAAAAAAGATGACCAAAAAATAAAACAGCAGCGGTTCCATAAGCAAAAAAATCATAATATTCAGCAGCGGTACCAATGGCTGAAGCAGAGGCCACACGACGGACCACTGGTTTATTATTTATAACCATAAATGTTTACCTTAGTTATATCTGAAATATTAGCCGTCAACTACTCTGTCATTTACTTCTTATTTACCAGTTCCATAATGTGCCATCTTCAAGTCGGGCAACCGGCAGACAGGCAGGTTCATAGGGATATTTCGCCGCCAGTTTCTCATTGAACTCTATACCCAGTCCCGGCTTCTCTCCCGGATGCATATAACCATTGGTAAAGCTCCAGTTGTGAGGGAAGACCTCCAGCATTTGCTCGGAATAACCCATGTACTCCTGCACACCAAAATTTGGAACCCATAAATCAAAGTGTAAAGCAGCAGACATACAAACTGGAGAGAGATCGGAGGGGCCGTGTGAACCAGTTCGCACCTGATAGAGCGAGGCGAAGTCAGCGATACGACGCATACCGGTGATCCCCCCCGCATGGGTAAGAGTGGTGCGTATATAATCGATGAGCTGTTCTTCAATAAGTTGTTTGCAGTCCCAGATACTATTGAAGACTTCACCGACAGCAACTGGAGTCACTGTGTGCTGACGAATCAATCGGAAGCACTCCTGGTTCTCGGCTGGCGTCGGATCTTCCATCCAGAAAAGGCGATAATCTTCAATACTTTTTCCAAAGCGGGCTGCTTCAATGGGCGTCAGGCGGTGGTGCATGTCGTGAAGCAGATGCTCGTTAAATCCAAATGCATTGCGTACTGCTTCGAACAATTTTGGCGTGAAATCAAGATACTTTTCCGTAGACCACAGTTGTTCTTCCGGCCACAGTCCTTTGGTTGCGGGTTCATAGGCCTGCCCTTTTTCCTTTGCCATCCCGTAAGTAGTTTTCATACCCGGTACACCACACTGAACACGGATAGCTTTGAACCCCATTTCTTTATGGCGTGCATAGTCTTCCAGAACATCATCAACGGTATGCCCTGTAGTATGGCAGTAAACCATCACCCCATCGCGCGATGCGCCACCAAGAAGTTGATACAATGGCATGTTGGCTGATTTCGATTTGATATCCCACAAAGCCATGTCGACGGCAGAAATAGCTGACATGGTCACAGGGCCACGTCTCCAGTACGCGCCTTTATAAAAGAACTGCCAGATATCTTCGATACGGTGTGCATCACGACCTATCAATTGAGGACAAAGATGATCTTTCAGGTAAGAGGCGACAGATAACTCACGCCCATTAAGCGTGGCATCTCCTAAGCCGACGATTCCATCTTCAGTTGTTATTTTTAGCGTGACAAAATTGCGTCCTGGGCAAGTGACAAAAACTTCTGCTGCTACAATCTTCATTTTTATTCCCGTATGGTTATGTGAACAAACAAATATTCATACAAGAACAACTACCATACAAGAATGATAATAGGAAATTACCATAAAGATCACAAAAAACGTCAGCATCATCGGTTGCGGTAGGAATAGTCGTTACCAACTTCCCCGTGTAGATCCGCTGTACGCAACTAATATCGTCGACTCTTACCTTCGGTTCTGGCGTGAAAGTAAAGTACGTAACGCACTGGCTGAAGTCACAGTCTCCTGAGGAGAATCGTTTCGAGTACACGTATTACTCAGTTGCGGGCGCTTTTGGGTGAGAAACCTCGTACCTTGCTGGAAAATAGTGATTTTACTGTCACGTATTTTCGCTATGACAGCGGTGGCGAGGGGCTTAAAATTGGTAATCCTCAGTGGAACAGGAGGAAACAGACCAGACGGTTCAGATGGGCGCTTACCGCGAGCAAGCATTACGGCCGGATGACGCCAGTTCGTAACTGACGGGAGTCCTGAAACAGGTATGGGAGGATACCGCTCCTGACGGACATTGTACTGTGGAATGTTGTTACAGAGCGGTGCGAGCGACTGTGCCAGGAAACCGTGAGCCGCTCACTGCACTAGAGCACGCTCCGGTTGTTTACACTCCCTGTGCTGGCAGGCATCTTCCGCTAAGGCATCAGAGTGTTACCAACATTATAGATGTCACTCATGGTCGATGTTTATCCGGCAATTGAAACTGTTGCGGCTGATATCATTAAAAAACAGTGATTAAGGATTGTTAAGTGGATGACGGTGAGCAGAAACGCCCATGCCGCATGATGCAGTCTTCAGGGCATTTATAGCCTCAGCGGAGGTGGCCCGCGATTTTGTTGATTTACCTCTCCCGCTGGAATACCATCAGTTGTGTGATGTGTCGACGCTGCGGTGTTTTACCACGGAGAATGGAGTCCGTACCTGTACCGCATGAACTTGCCGACCTGTTTCAGAAATCCTGACGTTGCTGCTAAACTCTACACCAGAGCGTTCCACCTTGTGGAGATGACACTGCAGGAGGAGGACGAGATAATGTAGCACCGTTGTATGGGAGCTCTGACGCTGTTGATGAAACACAGCCGGAGTCGCGACATCATGCTACAGATGGGCAGAGTTGTGACGTTGAGCCAGACATCGCTCAGCGAAGAGCTGGCAGAAAAACTGTTTCACTATTTGCTGAACAGCAGTGAACATGTGACGGTAACGTTTTTACAGACGCTGGCGCTGCTACTGCCTCAGCACGAGGGTAATATTATGGCACTGGCTGAAGGGATTAGCATACAGATGATCATGAAAATTACAGGGCTGAGTGAAGCATAACTGGAACAAATCAGTCACTGAATCATGAGGATTTCTATGGAAGGAGATAATCCAACAACGTCTTCTGCTAACAAAAGGGACAGGCAATTCCTTTGCATGGAGAAAACTATGCACGTTACCCTTACTGAATTGACAGGTGTAACGTGCAGGCAATCTGGTTTATTTTGTCGGTGATTCAGGGTGGAAACGGGCTATCAGGTTCGGCTCACTGGCGATGTAGATACTGCCATCTGGTGTTCTGACCACACCTTCTGGCTGAGGTATGTCTCTGGTCAGGCCATGATTTCCCTGCGTAAGGTTAAGAACTTCAGTCCATGACGTGCCTGTGCTGTCCGTTTCCAGCAATAAGCGGGATTCATCGGACAGAAGCAGCAGCCTTCCGTTGCTGTGATCCAGTGCAGAAATGTCGTCCACCCGAACCTGATAAGGAAAGCCTGTCAACTCTGCAGGCTCTGCACTGAAGAGGTCGGCTGACAGATGCCAGGTATAAATATCGTGGTGGCTGCGTTCCTTTGCTGTATAGAGCAGATGCTCATTCATATTCCAGGCCAGTCCTTCAAAACCCCGGTTCTTTTTTTCAAAAACGGGAAGCAGGAGTGAGTTACGTGGTGTGATGCGCATATCGTGATCTACGGTAAAGAAAAACAGCTCGGATGTATTTTCATCAATCGCCGCAAAGATATTTCCGCTGATATGCTCAACAGTTTCCGCATCGGTGATGAAATGAAGCGGAACGGAATGAATAAGCTCCCCTTCCATGGAGAGTTTCAGGAGCATTGCCGGTTTATTCTGAGTGGCATACAGAAGTCCCTGCTCTTTATGCAGGGTCAGAGAGGAAAGATTCTGAATTCCGGGTAGTTGTCGGATGTAGTCGAGTTGATACACCGTGTCATTCTTTTCGTAATGCCGTAAATATAAGAACAGATAAGTGGCAACAGATACCAGGATAACTAATACAGTGAAGATACGTTTATTCTTTTGGTAAAACACGGTGTTCTCCGGTGCACTGTGTGTTGTATTGCAGGGAAAAGGGGCC
>OGQQ01001632.1_pt1 | contig 16648 bp, 12 predicted proteins | sample 1553281 | NCBI WGS metagenome assembly OGQQ01 (sample SAMEA2579937, study PRJEB22360) | human gut metagenome | biome: human gut; feature: human-associated habitat; material: faeces | place: Denmark | collected 2008/2010 | reverse complement strand
TGCCGTTCAATTTCAAAGGCGCGACCAGAAGGTCAGCGCCTTTTCATTTCACGGCACCTTGGCTCAAACGGCGGGCTCTCACTGACTTTTATTCGACCTGCGGCGTTTTAGAGCCCTATCGGCTTGCAATGCCACTGGCATTTGCCCAGACAGAACCTGCCAAGATTGTTATCTCATTTTGGTCGATTTTAGAGCTCCACGCTTTCGGCACCGTTGATGGTTAGGTCGCGCTCGTAGAAGGCGGTGAGGGCGCGGATGGCGTACATCACGTCGCGCACGCCGCCGGTCTCGTAGCTCGAGTGCATGGCAAGCTGCGGCAGGCCCACGTCCACGGCGTGCATGCTCGCCTGCATGTTGGACAGATTGCCGAGCGTGGAGCCGCCGGCCATGTCGCTCTTGTTGGCGAAGGCCTGCGTGGGCACATCGGCGTCATCGCAGATGGCCTGGAACACCGCGCGGCTAAAGGCATCGGTGCAGTAGTGCTGGTTGGCGGCTTCCTTGATGACGATGCCGCCGTTAAGCACAACCTGATTGCGAGCATCGCACTTCTCGGCGTGGTTGGGGTGCACGGCATGTGCATTGTCGCAGCTTACAAGCATCGAGGCGGCAAGTGCGCGATGGTACGACTCGTCGTCAAAGCCCAGCGATCCGTTAATGCGGCGCAGCGCGTCGGCCAAGAACGTCGACATGGCGCCCTGCTTGGTCTCGGAGCCAACCTCCTCGTTATCAAAGCAGCAGAAGACCGAGACGTCGTGCGCATTCTCGGCACCCAAAAATGCCTGCAGCGAGGTGTAGGCGCAGACCAGGTCGTCGAGTTTGGGCGTCGAGATAAACTCGTCGGCCCAGCCCCAAATGCGCGCATCCTGACGATTGACCAGGAACAGATCGCGGCCCAAAATCTGCTCGGGCTCGACGTCCAGCTCATCGGCAATCAGGGCATCAAAATCTCCCTGCTTGAGTTCGCCGGCGCTAATAAGCGGGCACAGGTCGACGGCTCGGTTGGGAGCAAATCCCTCGTTAACGCCGCGGTTCATATGGATAGCAAGGCTCGGAATGATAGCGACCTCGCGCTCGGTGGCAAGCAGGCGGCTCTCGATACGGTCGCCCTCGCGCACCAGTACGCGGCCCGCGAGCGCCAGCGGGCGATCGAACCAGGTGTAGTCGATCATGCCGCCGTAGGCCTCGGTGTTCAGGCGCAGCGTCTCGCCCGCGCCGTCGAGTTCGGGCACAGCCTTGACCTTAAACGTCGGCGAATCACTGTGCGACGCCGTGAGCTGAAAATGATAGTCACCGGCAACGCCATCCTCGCCCCACGTCGCGGCCAGGTCCTCGCCCACCTTAAAGGCAACAACACTCGAGGTGTTGCGCTGCGTGTAATAACGCCCGCCCGGCTCGATATCCCACGCCGCATTCTCGGGCAGATAGGTAAAGCCCGCCTCGTCGAGCTCGGCCATAATGGTCGCCGCCGTATGGAACATGCTGGGGCACGCCTCGATAAAGTCGATAAGATCGTTGGCGGCCTCGATATCGTCGGCCGTCACATGCGCGCGCTCGGGCGTTTCCTGATCCGTCATGCTCTCCCCTTTCGCTGGGTTGATGGTCCCCTCCAGCATACCCCGCCACGCCAGCGCCGCACTCTTCATTCCGTGCTTAATTCCGCGCCGCTCACCAAGTTGAGCCATCATGCCCGCGCTCCTTTTGCGACAATTGCGCTAACAGGACGAGAGGAGCCGTCATGAAGCCACGCAACATTGTCATCGCCTGCGGTGTCTCGGGAGTCGCTGTCGGCCTTGCCGCTGCCACCGGCATCGTTTATCACAAGCAAATCAAGTCCGCCGCATCGCTCAAACGCTTGACCGGCTACGCGGATGGCTATGACCTGTATGCAATCGACATCGCCTACGACTACGATCTTGATCGCATCATCGCCGCTGGCGTGCGCGACGACCAGGCCTACATCGATGCCGTGGTGGCGCAGGTGCTGCCCGGTGTGCCGGCACATGTCCAGGCGCCCCAGTTTGCCTGCAGCGCTTTTGTCGCCGTAGATGCCGAAGGCCGCGTGCGCACCGGTCGCAATTACGACTTTAAGGACGACACCTCGGCGCTGCTGGTGCGCAATCACCCACGCGGCGGCTATGCCTCCATCGGATTTGCCGCCCTCAACAACCTGGGCGATAACACTCCGCTTGACTCCGTCGCCGGACGCGCCGCCGCACTCATGGGCCCGTTTGCCCAGCTCGACGGTGTTAACGAATGCGGCGTGTCCATTGCCGTACTCACCCTGGATTCCAAGCCCTGTGACCAGGACACGCAACGCCCCATCATCAACACCTCGCTCGCCATCCGTCTGGTGCTCGAACGTGCCGCCACCACGCAAGAAGCTGTCGACCTGCTTTCCGCCTACGACATGCACGCCATGGCAGGACGCGATTACCACTTCTTTATCAACGACGCCGCCGGTGACGCGCGCGTAGTAGAGTGGGATCCGCGCGATCCGGACCGCGCTTTCAAAGCGACTCCTGTACGCCAGGTTACGAACTTCTACGCCTGCTATGGCGACGAAGTACTGCCCGACCAAAAGAATGGTGAGCTGGGTCATGGTAAAGAGCGCGCCGTCGCAATCGCCGATGTCCTTGACGCCCATGTCGGTGCCCAGGACGAAACGATTGTCTGGGAAGCCCTGCGCGCCGCAGCACAAGAGCCCAATCCGGAAGACATCACCAGTAATACGCAATGGTCGGTCGTCTTTGACAATACCGAACCCGCCGCCGTCATCACGCTGCGCCGCCACTGGGGCGACATCGATGCCTTCGCACTGTAAGGAGCCAGGTCCGTCGATCTTACGCTCACCTGACGTTGTTTACATTTCTATACGCTTGGGCTAACACGTTTTACCCCCGTATCAACAGTGTGCGGGGGTAAACTTATGCGCATGTTATAACTTGCCCGGAAGGATTCATCATGCTTAGGATCGGTCTTCTTACCAGTGGCGGCGACTGCCAGGCGCTCAATGCCACCATGCGCGGCATCGTCAAAACGCTTATAACCAATAGCGAAGAGCCTATCGAGATCTATGGTTTTGAGGACGGCTACCAGGGCCTTATCTACAGCAGGTTCCGCGTCATGACGCCCGCCGATTTTAGCGGCATCCTCACCCGCGGCGGCACCATCCTAGGCACGAGCCGCACGCCGTTCAAGCGCCTGGATACCCCCGAGGCCGACGGCGTCGAGAAGGTGCCGGCGATGGTCCACACCTATCATAAGCTGCAGCTCGACTGCCTGTTTATGCTGGGCGGCAACGGCTCCACCAAGACCGCCAACCGCCTGCGCGAAGAGGGCCTCAACGTTATCGCCCTGCCCAAGACCATCGATAACGACACCTGGGGCACCGAGTTGACGTTTGGCTTTACGAGCGCCATCGACGTCGCTACCAAGTGCATCGACGACATCCACACCACCGCTTCGAGCCATGGGCGCGTGTTCGTTATCGAGATCATGGGCCACAAGGTTGGCTGGATCCCGCTGTATGCCGGCGTCGCGGGCGGCGCAGACGTCATCCTGATTCCCGAGATTCCCTACGACATGGATAACGTCATCAAGACCATCGAGCATCGCATGGAGACCGGCAGCCGTTTTACCATCGTAGCCGTCGCCGAGGGCGCTATCTCCAAGGAGGACGCAGCGCTGTCCAAGAAGGAGTACAAGAAAAAGCTCGCCGAGCGCACGAGCCCGTCGATTGTGTACGACATCGCCAAGGAGATTGAGGCCAAGACCGGTCGCGAGACCCGCGTCGCCATCCCCGGCCACACGCAGCGCGGCGGCCAGCCCGACGCCCAGGACCGCATCTTTGCGACTCAGTGCGGCGTCGAGGCAGCGCTCGGCTGCCTGCGCGGCGAGTTTGGCTACATGATTGCCCTGCGCGACGGCAAAATGTGCCACATGCCGCTCGAGGATGTCGCCGGCAAGCTCAAGTTTGTCGACCCCCAGAGCGATCTGGTGCGCGAGGCCAAGGCGCTGGGCATCAGCTTCGGCGACGAGTAGCCTCGGCTGGAACTGCTCTCATCGGAGGCCCCAGGGCTTACCTCCCAAATCGTCCTCGGACATGTCAGGACCCCGCCGTGCGCTTCGCGCGGCGGGGTCTTTCCGTCCTGCGGAAAGATTTGGGAGGTAAGCCCTGGGGCCTCCTGCGGTAACTAGGGAGTCCGAGGCTATTCGTCTTCTTGCTGCGGGTGCCTGGTCTGAAATTAAGTTGCGGTGAAATAGTTCCTGCTTAGCCCGCAAATGGCTGAATCTAGGAACTATTCCACCGCAACTTACGAATGATCGGAGCGGCTACAGCACAAGCGTCGGCGTTCGTTTGATGGTCCGCCACGAAAAGGGGTCATCTACTACGTTTAACTCGATGAGGTCAACCATGACCGCCTTTTTCGAAAATCGACAGACCTTCTACCTGCGGTTTTATTTTTCGTTTTCCCGGCATGGTTGAGGGTATCCAATTAAACGTAGTAGATAGGCCCGTTTTGTGGCATATGACCCATTCAAGCCCAATCTCGAAGGCTAAAGAGAGCCTCTCATCCACGCCTGCGAGCAGAAGATAGCAAAGCATAGCAAAGCAACAAACGCCGGGTCACCCGTAGGTGCCCGGCGTTTGCCCAGATAAAACCTGCCAAAATAAACCTGACCCTTTTTGGCAGGTTACTCGGCGCTCTTGAGGGCACCGACCATGTCGATCTTATTGAGGGTGCGATTGGTAGCGAGGTTGACGATAAACGTAAAGCCAAAGGAAAGCACCACGGCGAGCACGTAGCTCAGTGGCTCGACCTCAACATCAAAATACAGCGACGGCATCTGCAAAATGTAGGTAAAGCTCTCGGCCAGCAAGCCACCCAGCGGCACGCCCAGCGCGGCGCCAATCGCTGTAAGAATCAACGTCTCCTTGTTGACGTAATGGTGCACCTCGCCGCGGCGGAAACCCAACACCTTGATGGTTGCCAGTTCGCGCTTGCGCTCCGAAATGTTGGTGTTGGACAGCGTAAACACCACCACAAACGATAGGCACGCCGCCATAAAGGTCACAAGCACCACGACCGAATTGATGATCGTAAAGTTCGCCTCATAGTTTTCCCAATGCTCGGCCGTACTCGAAATCGTAAGCCAACCGTCACTCTTAAGATTCTTGCTAAACGCAATCTGGTCGGCCGACGAACCCTTAAGCAGCACAAAGACGCCGTTAAGACGGGCGCTTCGACCGAACGCGCGCTCATAGGTGCCCTGCGTCATGTAAAGCGTGTTGCCCAGATAGTTAAGCGAAATGTCGCTGACTTTGACCTTGGCAACATTGAGCGACGAATCCTGGACGTGAGCCGTATCGCCCGGCTGAATCCCCAGCACCAGCTGTGAACTTTTACTCAGATACACGTCTCCGTCACGCAAAGGCAGCGGTTCTTTGGACTCATCCTCCAGACGCACGTAATCGCCCAAGTCACTCGTGCGGTCATCGGGCACCACGATCAGCTGCACGGTCTCGCTCTTGCCGCCAAACGTAAAGGTGACGTTGTCGGTCATAATCGGCAGGGTCGAGGTCACGGTCACGTTGAAATCATTGGCCGCGCTGCGCTCATCCAATGCCGCGCACGTCTGCGAAAAATCGTCGGGATTGGCGACCGCCAGCAGGTCGTAGCGCGTGATATGCCCGTACTGTTTGGGCGAAAGCGCCACCGACGTATCGCGGATGCCCATACCGCAGATCACGAGCGCCGTGCAGCCGGCGATACCGAAGATGGTCATAAAGGCGCGCTTTTTGTAGCGGAACAGGTTACGCGCCGCCACCTTGTTTAAGAAGCCCATGCGGCGCCAGATAAATCCGATACGCTCGAGCAGAATGCGCGAGCCGGCGCGCGGGGCCTTGGGACGCATGAGCGAGGCTGGGGTCTCGGCCATCTCGTGGCGGCAGGCGATAATCGTGGCGCCCACCACGCCCACGGCAAACAGCGCCACCGAGACGATTGAGGACACGATGTCGTACGAGAGCAGCATCTGGGGCAGCGAGTACATGTCGTCGAACACCGTAAACAGGAACAGCGGCAGGCCCACAAATCCGATGATGTTGCCGAGCACGCCGCCGATCAGACATGCCCACAGCGCATAGTCCACGTATTTGGACAGGATGCGCTCGCGTGAATAGCCAAGCGCCTTGTACAGGCCAATAAGCGTGCGCTCCTCCTCGACCATGCGCGTGGCGGTGGTAAGACTGATGAGCACAGCGACGACAAAGAAGATAAATGGGAAAACCGTGGCGATGGCCTCGATCGAAGAACTGTCGCTCTCGACGCTCGAGTAGCTTGCGATGTTACCGCGGTCCTGAATGTACCAGGTGCATTCGCCCAGATCGGAAAGCTCGGCGCGGGCATCGGCAAACTGTTGGTCGGCGGCGGCGCGACGCTGGTCCAGGTCGGCCTGCGCTTGCGCGCGCTCCTCGCTGCCCTCGGCCATACGGTTGATGTTATCCTGCTCGATCCCAAAGAGCATGGCGGTCTGGCGCTCGGCCGTATCCAAGCTTGTCGGCGTGTCAACCGTCAACTCCTGGACGCGCGCCTTCTCACGCTCCTCGCGGATCTTCTCGATGTTGCCTTTGACCTCGTTGATCTTTGTCGTGTAGGCATCTGAATAGGAGTTAAGACTCTTGGCTCCCTCGACGATCACGTGGATTGCGGAGTAGGAAGAAGATGTCGCGGCATCCTCGCTCACATAGAACTTATAGTCCGCAGCCGAAGCAGCGCGAAAGGCGTTGACTGTCGAGTCGGAGCTCACGTCGGTAGGATCGAGGACCTCGGCCGTAATGGTGTAATCGCCCGCGGCAAACTGATCCTTGGCACTTTGGTTGGACGAGCTCGCGTCATTGGCGGCAAAACTCACCGTATCGCCGAGTTTTTTGCCCGAAGCCTTCAGGAACTTCGAAGTCACCGCGACCTCATCGGCGCTCTCGGGCAAATCGCCGCTCACCAGCACCGGCTGATCGATGTTCTCCTTGGAGAGACTTTGCACGACCACGCGCTCGCGCGTTGTGCCCACGGCGGTGTAGGCGGTCTCGGTGTAGATACCCTCAGCCGTCTCGACGCCGTCGACCTCTTGGATAGCCGCGAGATCGTCGCGCGTAAGGCCATAGGTCGACTGCACGTTAATGTCATAGACATTCTGCTGGTCAAAATAGGCGTCGACCGAATCGCACAAATCCTCGCAGCCCGCCTTAAGGCCGCACATCACACTCACGCCGAGCGCAGTGATGACCACGATGGACAAGAAGCGCTTAAGACTGCCCCGAATCGTGCGGTAGATGCCACGGCGAAAAACCGTCGGCACCATATCGTTTGAGCTTTGAGCGGTACGGTAGGTCGCGAACTCCCGGTCGCGGCCCGCGTGCTCCGTATCGTGGTTTTGGCTGTTTTGGCAATCTTGGTCCATGGGCGCTACCACTCGATCGTCTCGATAGGCACGGGATTTTGCTGGACCGTCTCGCTCTCCACGCGGCCGCTCTTAAAGCGGATCAGGCGATCGGCCATGGGCGCCAGCGCGGAGTTGTGGGTGATGATAATGACCGTGATGTCCTGCTTGCGGCAGGTGTCCTGTAGCAACTGCAAGATCTGCTTGCCGGTTTTGTAGTCGAGTGCACCCGTGGGCTCGTCGCACAAAAGCAGCTTGGGATTCTTGGCCAGTGCGCGGGCAATGGACACGCGCTGCTGTTCGCCGCCCGAAAGCTGCGCGGGGAAGTTGGCGAGGCGCTCGCCCAGGCCAACCTGGCAAAGCGTTTGCTCGGCATCGAGCGAATCGGGGCAGATTTGCGCCGCAAGCTCAACGTTTTCGAGCGCCGTCAAGTTGGGGACCAAATTGTAGAACTGGAAGACAAAGCCGACGTCGGCGCGGCGGTATTCCACGAGCTGCGCCTCGTTGGCAGAGCTCACGTCGCGCCCGTCCACCGTCACGGTGCCAGAGGTTACCGTATCCATGCCGCCCAGAATGTTGAGCGCCGTGGTCTTGCCGGCACCCGAAGCACCCAGAATGATGGCGAGCTCGCCGCGCTCGACCGTAAAGCTCGCGCCGTCGAGCGCATGAATGCGGGCGTCGCCCTCACCGTATGCTTTGACGACGTCTTTGAATTCGATATAGGCCATCAATCGGCTCCCATCTGGTCGGATAACTCTTTAGTATTACCCATTTCGCGCCGACCAAAAAGGGACAGGTTTATTTTGGCAGGTTTTATATGGGGAAACGGCAGCTATAGATGAAGCGCCGGGGAGGCAGAGAAATCATCGACGGGGTCAGGCCGACCGCCAAACACAACGCACGCATCTCAATCTGTCAGCCAAATCATTCGAACAGCTGTTCGTTTCTATGATATGATTCCGTTATCTAAGTAGGCCAATACGCAGAAAGGCGGCCAACATGGCGTTCGACTTTAAGAAGGAATGCAAGGAGCTCTACAAACCTGCAAGCAAGCCGAGTATCGTAACTGTCCCGCCTATGAGCTACGTTGCCGTTCGCGGAAAGGGCGACCCAAATACCGAAGGTGGCGAGTATCAAAACGCCCTGCCGCTGCTTTACGGCATCGCCTATACCGTCAAGATGTCGAAGAAAGGCTCAAGGAGTATCGAGGGCTATTTCGACTTTGTGGTACCGCCGCTCGAGGGTTTCTGGTGGCAAGACTCCCCGAGCGGCGACATCGATTATGTACGCAAGGACGATTTCAACTTTATCTCGTGCATTCGCCTGCCCGATTTCGTCACCCGAGATGACTTTGACTGGGCAGTCGCGGAAGCCACGACCAAAAAGAAACTGGACTTTTCTGCCGTCGAGCTGCTTAAAGTTGACGAGGGTCTCTGCGTTCAATGCATGCACACCGGGCCCTACGACAACGAACCGGCGACCGTAAACGCTATGAATGAATACACGACCGAGCAGGGCTATGTCCCCGACTTCTCAGACACCCGTTTCCATCACGAAATCTATCTCTCCGATCCACGCAAATGTGCACCGGAGAAACTTAAAACTGTGATTCGTCATCCTATCAAGCGCGCTGAATAGCGTGAAGCGTCATTTCACGCGCTAGGTTTTAAGCCAGCCAGCCGCCTCCCAGGCCGTCCGGTAATTATCTTGACGCGGCCCGTCACATCTTATATCTCCTAGGGGAAACTGCGTCCCGTTCTGAAGCCTCAAACTGGGATGCAGTTTCCGCTAGGCGCCCCAAGAGGAAAGTGCATCCCGCTCCGCAGCGTCACGCCGGGACGTACCCTCCGCCCACAGCCTTCCCCGCCGGCGTTTCCCCAGATAGAGCCTGCCAAAATAAACTTGTCCCTTTTTGGCAGGTTTTAGAAGCGGACGGTGAAGGTGATCTGGTTGTCGCGGCCGCAGACAGAAGCGCTCCCGCCATGAGCCTCGGCAATAGCGCGCACCACGGATAGGCCCACGCCCGAGCCGCCCGTCTTGGAGCTGCGCGACACGTCCGCACGATAGAAGCGGTCGAACAATCGGTCCAGGTCACCCTCGGGCAGCTCATCAACAGCATTCGATACGACAAGCTCGGCCAAGCCTTTGCCCGCACCGCGCGAAACGGCACGCAGACTTAGCTCAATCACGCTGCCCTCGCTTGCGTAGCGTGTGGCGTTGTCCAGCAGCAGCTCAACAACCTGCGCCACTGCCGCGGCATCGGCATGGGCCCGCACACCGCTCGCGATCGACGTCGACAGCCGCTTTCCGCGCGAAACCGCCACCGATTCAAACGGCGCCGCCGCCTTGTCCACAGTCTCCGAAAGATCGATCGATGTCATAGTAAAGCCCGCCGAGCCCTCGTCCATGCGAGCCAAAAATACCAGACGCTCCGTGAGCGCCGTCAACCGTGCAACCTGCTCGTGAATGCTCTGCGTCCATTCGCTCTCGCCGCTCTCGATTTCCTGCACCTCGTTAGCGGCATCAATCACGGCCAGCGGCGTCTTGATCTCGTGGCTTGCATCGGTAATAAAGCGCTTTTGCTTGCTGTAGCTCTCGACCATCGGCCGAATCACCGCACCCGAGGCGCCCGCCACGATTGCCAGCACCGCCAGCCAGCCAATGCAACTGATTGCCACGCTCGCGCTCAAAAACGAATGAAAGCTTGCAAGCTCGCGCGAGCAGTCCACGAACACATAGGTTGTCTCGTCGCCCTGAACCGTAACCGTATAGCGGTAGTTACCAGAAAAGCCCGAGGTCCAGCCCTTGGAATATAGTCCTGCAGCGATGCGGGCGGCGCGCTTGGCACCCACCGCGGCAATGCGGGCCGTGTTGACATCGGTCACCTGCCCGCCGGCAATCGACACCGTAAAGTAGCGCGTGTCGAAGGGAGACTCCGCCGTCATGCCTTCGAAATGCCCGACACGGATGCCCACCTGGCTACTGCTGGCATCCTTACCATCGCCGGGATCGGTCTTGGGCTCATCCGTCCAATCGATGCCGTCCTTGCCTGCCAAGATATAGTCCAGACGAGTATCGGCCATCTTGCAGACATGCGAATAATTAACGATGTTGATGCCGGCGATGATGAGTGTGAGCACCACGGTCACGGCGCCCATGGCAACGAGGATAAACTTGCGACGCAGGCGACGTCCCATTGCACTGGCAGCATCGGCGCGCCCCGGATTACCCGAGTCCGCGCCCATGCCGAGCTTTGCCGCCATGCGCTTCCACCATGCGCGTGCGCTCACGCCTGCTCGTCCCCTTCGACAACCTCAAGCGAATATCCCTGATTGCGCGACGCGCGGATGGACACGTTGGCACCCAGCGCCGTCAGCTTTTTGCGCAGGTAGGAGATATAGACCCACACCACGTTAGCACCTTCGGGCGCGTCCTCGCCCCAAACCTCGAGCATCAGACGCTCGGTGGGCATGCGCGTCCCGGCGTTGCGCATAAAGAGTTCCATAAGCTGAAACTCACGATTGGCTAGGTGTTCCTCGCCCAAGGGACCCACGAGCGTGCAAGCCGCCGTGTCGAGGCGCACGTTGCCCACGCTGAGCGTCGTGGCGTCAATTGCCGTCGCGGCACGCGTCATGGCACGGATGCGAGCGAGCAGTTCCTTGGCGGCAAACGGCTTAGTCAGGTAATCGTTGGCGCCGGCATCCAGACCCTCGACCTTATCGGACACCTCGCTTTTTGCCGTGAGCATGATGATGGGCAGGCGTTTACCGGCTTCACGCGCGCGTTTGAGCACCTCGATGCCATCCATGCCGGGCATCATGATATCTAGGATTGCGGCGTCATAGTCGTTGGCGAGCAGATATTCGAGCGCCGTCAGACCGTCGAGCGCCGTATCGACCTCGTAGTCGCTATGTTGAAGAATCGCGGTGAGGGCGCGGGAGAGGCCGGGTTCGTCCTCGGCAAGCATCAGCTTCACAGTTGCTCCTTTGGCGCAGGGAAATACAGGTTTCGATACTGCCGATAATAGCGCACCGAAAGCTGCCTTAGCGCAGCCTTAGCGGCTCAACCTGCGCGTTTTTAAAAACGCTGGATAAGGCTTAGCCAAACTTAAGGCGCACATGCCGAGCGCCCGGACGCATACCGGCCGCGGTAGAACAGCTTTGTCACGAGGACAGCCATGCCACCTCGCGACGGCATGTTGAGACCATGCCATCCCCTTTGATGCGGGAGCCGCCAACGCGGGCGGCTCCGCGCCTATCCGATTGGAGAACACTATGGGCAGCTTGTTCAACCGCAATACCGACGGTGTCACGGACAGCGAGAGCGCCGAGCCCAATACGGCATCCCAACACGCAGCGAGCGATGTGCCCGCCACGGTCGTCAATCCACTCTATGCGGGAGAGTCTGCTGGAGAGCACACCATGCCCGCCGGCACGTCGGCGCCCGCTCCCGATACCCGCGCATATGTCGCCGAACCCTCTCCGCAGCAGACGGTCTCCACCAAAGAGCACGACGACAAACAGCCCAGTCGCGCCGCCAACCTGCTCCTAGTCGCAACGCTTGCCGCCGTTTGTGGGCTCGCTGGCGGGCTTGCAGGTGGTGCCATCATGAGCGCCGCGACCGGCGGATCGGCCCAGGCCGTGCGGGGTGGCATGGGCGGCGGCCAGGGCGGCATGCAGGGCGGCGGGGCACCGAGCCCGGATGGCGTTACAAATAGCAACGGCGATGGTGCCTCGGATGGTAGCGCTCCGAGTGGGCAGGCGCCCACGGGCACGCCCGACGCGAGCGGTTCTGTCGATGGCTCGACCGATAGCAGCTCAACCGACGCCCCGGGCGATGCGCCTGCGGACACGAGTGCCGACGCCGACACCTCGCAGACTTCCCTTTCCGCCTAGCCGTTCGTACGCTCATACAGAAAGGCACGATCATGACTAAGCCCGACATCATCGCGCAGGACGCCCGCGCCGTACCTGCGACCACGCAAAACCGCCCCGCGCCCGCAACCGCTCAACCACAAACCAAGGCAGCGACGGAGCAAGCAGCTCAAAGCGAACCCTCCCCTTCATCCATCCTCACCTGCGGCGAACCGCGCGAGGTCGACTGTGACTTTGTCATCCCCGTCTTTAACGAGCAGGCCGAGCTCGGCTCCTCAATCATGCTGCTGATGGATCAGCTGCGCCAGATTTCGCTTCATGCCAAGTCGTTTACCTGGCAGATTGTGATTGCCGACAACGCCAGCAGCGACAAGACTTGGGAACTCGCCCGCATCCTCGCGTGCAAGTTTCCCTTTACACTCCGTGCCATCCGCATTCCCCAAAAGGGTCGAGGTCGTGCGCTCAAAATCGCATGGAGCACGTCCAAGGCCCGCGTGCGCGCCTATATGGATGTCGACCTCTCCACCGATATTCGGCAGATTCCCGAGCTTGTCGGCCCCATTCTGGACGGGCGCGCCGACGTGTGCTTTGGCTCGCGCCTACTGCCGGCATCGCGCGTGGAGCGCTGCGCCAAGCGCGAGTTTATCTCGCGCTCGTATAACCGCATGCTGCAGAGCTACCTGGGCGTGCACTTTCACGATGCTCAGTGTGGATTTAAGGCGATCTCTGCCGAGGCCGCAGACACATTGCTGCCGCTCATCCAGGACAACGAGTGGTTCTTCGATACCGAGCTCTTGGTCCTGGCAGAACGCATGGGCATCGCATCGTGCGAGTTCGCCGTACGGTGGAAGGAAGACCCCGGCACGACCGTGCACATCGTCGACACGGTGCGCAAGGACCTTGCCGGCATTAAGCGACTCAAAGCGAGCGAGGGGCAGACAGGCGCTACGCCGACAAGCGCGTATCGTTATCCCCTCAAGCAGGCGGCGGATGCCTGATGAGCTTTGATACCCTTCGCCGATCAGCACATGTCTCGCAGGGGGCGCGCTCTCTTCGCCGCAAGCTGTGCGCGTCCTCGGCTCCATCGCTCGCCCCCGCCCGCGGCCCGATCGACTGGATCGCCGTTGCACTGCTCATGCTTGCAGCCACATTCGTCTTCTTTTGGAATCTGACCGCCTCGGGCTATGCCAACGAGTTTTACAGCGCCGCGGCGCAGGCGGGCTCCAAGAACTGGGAGGCTTTCCTGTGGGGCAGCTTGGATGCCGGCAACGCCATCACCGTCGATAAACCACCCGCATCCATCTGGCTCATGGCGCTTTCGGTGCGCCTGCTGGGCTTGAGCTCGTTTGCGATCCTGCTGCCGCAGGCGCTCATGGGCGTGGTATGCACTTATCTGCTGTATGCCACCGTGCGCCGCGCGTGGGGCAACGCCGCGGGCATCGTGGCAGGCATCGTGTTTATCACCGCGCCCGTCGCGGCCCTCATATTTCGCTTTAACAACCCCGATGCCCTGCTTATCTTGCTTATGCTGGGTGCCGCCGCCTGCGTATTACGTGGGCTCGAACCGCCGGCAGACCGCCACGGCAACCGCGTACGCACCCGTTGGTACGCCGTGGCCGGGCTGTTGATCGGCTTAGGCTTTTTGGCCAAGCAGTTCCAGGTGCTTCTAGTGCTCCCCGGCTTTGGCTTGGCGATGTTGCTGCTTTCGCCCACGACCTGGCCGCGCCGCCTGCTTGACGCCGTCGTGGCACTCGGCGCCATGGTTGTCGGTGCTGGTTGGTGGGTACTGCTCACCGTGCTGGTACCGAGCGGCTCGCGCCCCTACTTTGGCGGATCGCAGACCGATTCGTTTATCGAGCTCACGTTTAGCTACAACGGCCTGGGGCGCCTAACCGGCAACGAAACCGGCTCGGTCATCCCCGGTGCGAGTGAGGCACTCAGCGGCGGCAGCCAAGGCGGCATGTGGGGCGAAACCGGCCTGTTCCGCCTATGGACGAGCGACTTTGGCGACCAGATCACCTGGCTTGCCCCCATCGCCTTCGCCGCCATCATTCTCGGCTTTATCGCCGCCACGCCCACCAAAAAGGGACAGGTTTATTTTGGTAGGTTTTATCTGGGAAAACGTGGGGGTGAGGTCGGTCTGGACACCGTTGCACGCATCCGCCGCGCTCAGATTGTCATCTTTGGCGCCTGGCTTGTCGTGACATGGCTCGTCTTTAGCTTTATGGCCGGCATCTTCCACGCCTACTACACCGTGGCGCTCTCCCCCGCCATCGCGGTACTGGTCGCCATATGCGTGGCCAGCCTGCTTGAGCTTCGTAATCGTTCCTGGATGCCGAACATCACGGGGCTTCTGATTGCCATAACGAGCGCCTGGGATATGGCGCTGATATTACGCTCCGGCAGCTTTGTCTGGCTGGGCGTCTGCATAGGCGTGATTGGCGTGGTAGCAGGAGTTGCACTCTGCATCATCGGCTTTTGGATGCAGGATCACTTGCCTACGACATGGCCTTTGACTCTGAAACACGGCGTCCGCGGCGTTGCGACGATCGGCATCGTTGCCCTCTTAGCTGGGCCGACTGTTTGGACCACCTGCACGATTTCGACCGGGCACACTGGCTCGATCGTCACGGCAGGACCCGGCGGCAGCATGGGCGGCGGCCCTGGCGGTGGCGGTCCCGGCGGCAACGGGGCTACGCCTGACGGCGGGTCCGGCCTGCTCGGCGGCACGTCCGCCAACGATAGCCTGGTCGAGCTGCTCACACAAAATGCCAGCGGTTACCGCTGGGCGGCAGCGACCACGGGATCGCAAAACGCCGCGAGCTACCAGCTGGCAAACGAGCTTCCCGTCATGGCCATCGGTGGCTTTAACGGGTCGGATCCCGCGCCCACGCTCGATGAGTTCAAGGTCTACGTTGCCCAAGGCCTCATCCGCTACTACATCGCAAGCGGCGGCATGGGTGGCGGTATGGGCGGCACGCAGATGGGCGGCTCGAGCGCTGCGAGCGAGATCGCCGAATGGGTCGCTCAAAACTACACGGCCCAGACCATCGGCAACACAACCGTCTACGACCTGCAAGAGCAATAGGGATTTCCTGCCGTTAAACAAAAGGCGCCGCGAAAGGACAGCGACTCGTCCCTTCGCGGCGCCTTCGTCATGCAAAGTGCCCTGGCACTATTCCTCGTACGCGCCCTCAAGCCGAAGCAGCCACTCCTTGCGGTCAAGGCCGCCGGCATATCCGTTAAGCGAGCCGTCGGCGGCAACCACGCGATGGCACGGCACGATAATCGAAATGGGATTGCGTGCAACCGCAGCCCCCACGGCACGTGGGGACACAACAGGAGCCTCGTTTCCCGGCACACGATGTCGAGCCGCAACACGCTGGGCGATCTCACCATACGTAGCGACCTCGCCACGCGGGATAGAAAGCAGCTCAAACCAAACCTCGCGCTGAAACGCCGTACCAATCATATGCAACGGCGGCGTAAACCGAGGCTCCTGCCCCGCAAAATAAGCATTCAGCCACGCCCAAGAACGCTCAAGCACCGAAGAAGCCGCGCCATTTGCCGGACTCACCGACGACATGCCGCCAATACCGGAAACCGCGTCGGCGCCTTCAACATGTTCGGAGTCTTCCCGGAGAAGCGTGGAGCCAAAATGTTCCTGCCCCTCAAACCAAAGCCCCGTCAGACCGCGGCCATCAGCGGCAAGCAAGATTTCGCCCAAAGGCGAGGCAAACGTCGTCGTGACCACCAGCGGCTCCTTTCAAAACTCCGCAACATAATACCGCGAATTGTGCAGACAACCCCGCAGATACGTCTGGGCGGGCTCGCAATTGCTTAAGCGAGGCTGTTTTCCCCAATCAAGCGAAGAAGACGCGGGGCATCGACGCCAGAGCGGTACCTCTATCAGCTGAGCTCTAATACTTTCCCGAGAAGTGAACGAGTAAAAACGAAGCCCCGGAGTATCCAGACCTTTAGACCAGAAAACCGCAGGATTCGCGCTGCAAAACCGCAGGAAATAGCGGTCAAAATATGCCAATGCTTCGGGGGCCCAAATAAGGTCGTTCACTTCTCGGCAAAGTATTAGACCCCGATTCACCCCAACCCCAAAGTCGCCCCAGGCAGCAGGCGCAACGCGCCGCAGCTACCGGCCGCGCCCCACAGCCCCCCAAGGCGGCAGGCGCAAAGCGCCGGGGCCGCCGCCGGAACCAGGGCCCGCAACAGCCACGCGCCCCCACATCAGCCCAGCGGCCCCAACCAACAACGGCCCCATCGCAGATCGCTTGCAGCAGCGTCACCGCAGGCGGGGGCCGGGCTTAGTTTTCAGAACA
>OGQQ01001630.1_pt1 | contig 16658 bp, 15 predicted proteins | sample 1553281 | NCBI WGS metagenome assembly OGQQ01 (sample SAMEA2579937, study PRJEB22360) | human gut metagenome | biome: human gut; feature: human-associated habitat; material: faeces | place: Denmark | collected 2008/2010 | reverse complement strand
AGGCTAATAATAATGGTTACTATAATGAAATGTTAGATGTTATGAAAAGTCTTATGCAGACAGTAAAGGATAATAAAACACTTAAGTTTGCTATTATTACGGGATGTCTTAGAATTGAGAAGGAAAGCATATTTACAGGTATGAACAATTTTGTTTCAGATACGATTGTGTCTTCGCGTTTGAATGGATATTTCGGTTTTACTCAGAAAGAGGTTAATAAAATTCTAAGTGATGCAGATGCAATAACGTATGCTGATATTATAAAAGAATGGTATGATGGATATCATTTTGGTAATTATGATATATATTGAAGGAACACTGCCAGTTGGAGGATTGTCATCTTCAGCGGCAGTTATTCTTACATATCTTAATGCTGTATGTATAGCTAATGATATTCAGATTACAAGGCCTGAGATTATAAGTAATGCTATATGGGCGGAGCGTAATTATATAGGAGTTAATGTCGGCAAGCTTGACCAGAGCTGTGAGGTATATTGCAGGAAAAATGGCCTATTATTTCTTGATACACTGGATGATTCCAATGAGATTATACCGGTAAGTTCCAATATGAAACCATTTGAGATTATGATTGTATTTGGTGGAAAGGAAAGACAGCTTGCTGGTTCTGCATATAATACCAGAGTTGATGAGTGCAAGGCGGCGGCGTGTGCATTACAGGCGTATGCAGGTATGGATTATGGTAATTATAAAGATACATATTTAAGAAATGTACCTATAGGCGTTTATTTGCAGTACAAGGACAGGCTTCCAGAGAACTGGAGAAAAAGAGCAGAGCATTTTTATGGTGAAAGACAGAGAGTGAAAGACGGAATTAAGGCCTGGAAGAAAGGTGATATTGAAGAATTCGGACAACTTATGTTCCAGTCTAGAAGAAGTTCCATAGAGCTTTATGAAACTGGCTCTGATAATCTGAGAGATTTACAGGATATATTTGAAAATACAGATGGAATATATGGCGGAAGATTTTCTGGTGCAGGCTTTAATGGTTCAAGTATTGCTCTTATTAATCCAGATAAGAAAGAAGAGATTGCTGATAAGGTAAGAAAAGAGTATATAAAGAGGCATCCTAATTTAGAGAAGGATTTTGCTATTTATTTTGTTAATACAGCAGATGGAGTTAGATTGTAAGAATCTGATTCTGATGAGAATGTAAGGTGTATATATTATTCACCTTGCATTTTTTTACTATTATAGAATAGTTTAAATAATATTATTATATTGACAGAATTTTCGTATTTGAATGCAGGACAATTTTCTTCAAGCTGGGTATTTAGTGAATATCCGTATTTCAATGGAAATCGTCTTATAGTTTTAATGTATTCCTGAATCACATTTTCAGGAATAGCTGAAATATCTTTTGTAATGTCAATTCTACTAAGTACAAAGTCATCAATTCCTGAAATGTCAGGAAGTATATTTTCAAATATAAACTTTAGTTTTTCATTGAAAAGCCTTATGGAACTTACAAAAACATCAGCGTTCCAAATCCTGTTAATGTATGTATTATTTTCAATAAGCCGGGAAGGATTAAAAATAACAATCAGCTTATAACCATACTTATTACCTTTTTTCTTCTTTTCGTTGTCGGTACATATTCTGAATAAAATTGTAATACCGTCTTTTTCATATTCTAAGCATCGGTATTCATTATTATTTTTAAATTTTCGTAAATCTTTATTAAGGCTTGTAAATTCGCTGTATGTAATTAAGCGATATAATTCGATTGTGTGTATAAAATAAGTGTTCATTAGATTACCTCCGTTCTTTTTAGTTTATTGTTGTCCTTAAATAAAAATTAATACCATAACATTTTAATAATATAGTAAGTATATATAACATAATAAATATGAATGTAATAAAATTGGGGTAGGGGGAAGCTATAGACTAATATAGGTATAAACGGGTAGTTAAAAATATTATATATACAGTAAAATGCGTCATGCTGAAATTCAACATGACGCATTAACTTTATTTATACTTCAAAAATTCCAAAACACAGTTTCTAGGAATCTTCCATCGGTTGCCTATTTTAAAAGCCTCGATTTCACCATTGTGAATCAAATCAAGTAAAGTATTTTTACCAACTTTTAAAAGCTTCTGACACTCCTTAAAGGTCATAATCTCGGGTACTCTTTCAAACATAAAATCGCTCCTTTTCAAAAAAATAATAGTTTGTTTCAATGTATAACTGCTTATATAAGTGTTCATTGGTTTTCAGTAAAGTCTTGAAAAATAATTATATATTATACCTTTATAAATTGATAAAGGAGGTCAATATCATGAATAAAATTCCGGCGGACGTCATACTGAAAATTATCGAATACATAATGCTTACGGCATGCGATGTTGTGAAAGTATGCAAAAATGAAAAAGACGAAAAAACAAAAAAGGAGAAGTAAATTATGTTTACAAATCGTTACATAACCAAAGGAGTACAATCTGAAGTTCCGGCTGTACTCCAGATTTTCATGTGGGACTGTATTAATGCTGTTCCTGAGCCAAAGGATTATTTACAAATTTTTAGGCTTTCATGTGTTGATGGAAAGCAAAAAATAGTTCATGAGCAGGAACAGCCCGAGTTCAAACGTGAGTACTTGCTGAGAGTTCCAGATCCAGTTACAACAAAAGTTTATGTCATTGACAGCGAAACCTATAGCACCATGTTACTTGCAGAGGAATATTAAAAACAAGCCTTCCTGATTGATTTCAGGAAGGCAATTTTATTTTATGGAGGAAAAGCAAATGGAAGAAAAGGTTATATGCACACACTGCGGAGCAGTAATTGAGGAAGAAGATTATGATACTATTTACGGTGATCCGATATGCCCTGACTGTGTTGCTGATTATACGGTTACCTGCGACCATTGCGGAGCAATTATATGGGATACTGATTCCATCTCTGATGAATCTACGGTACTTTGTTCTGAGTGTTATGACACTCATTATACACGCTGCAACGACTGTAATTGCGTGATTCACTACGACAATGCATACGAATTTGAGGGCGAATATTATTGCCGTGAATGCTATGACGAAGTTCGCAGCAGCGATTCGATTAATGATTACAGCTACAAGCCAACGCCTATTTTCTATGGTGACGATTCAAGGTATTTTGGCGTAGAACTTGAAATTGATATTGGTGGTAAGGACAGTGATAATGCTGATGAAATACTTGGACTTGATAATTATTCTGATGAACACATTTACATCAAGTCGGACGGTTCACTTAATGATGGAATGGAAATAGTAACTCATCCAATGACATTAGAATATCATCTGAATGAATTTTGCTGGAAAGATATTGTACACAAATGTATCCAACTTGGCTACCGTTCTCACCAGACTTCAACCTGTGGTTTGCATATCCATGTGAATAAAAACAGTCTTGGCAAAAACAGTTTAGAGCAGGACGAAGTGATTAGCCGCATTCTGTATTTTGTGGAACATCACTGGAACGAGTTACTCAAATTTAGCCGCCGTTCAGAATACAACATAAATCGCTGGGCAGCCAGATATGGCTATGAAAACGACCCGAAAGCAATTCTTGACAAGGCAAAGAAAGGCAACAAGGGCAGATATGCAGCCGTGAACTTGTGCAATTATCATACCGTGGAATTCAGAATGTTCCGTGGCACGCTCAAATATAATACACTTATTGCTGCATTGCAGATGGTAAATCACATCTGTGATGCAGCTTTTTTAATGTCTGATGAACAAATGAAATCACTTTCATGGTCTGATTTCGTAATGAAAATTACAGAATCTGAATTGATTCAGTACTTAAAAGAACGCCGCTTATACATTAATGAAGAAATTACAACAGAGGAGGAAGTTTAAAATGTGTGCATTATTTGGATGGCTTGACTGTGGTAGAAATCTTTCTCACAGACAACTTAAAAAGCTTACTCAGGAGCTTGCAAACGCTGCTGAAGAGCGTGGAACGGATGCAAGCGGTATTTCATATGTGGAGAATTGTGAAATCAAAATTTACAAGAAACCTAAGCCTGCTCATAAGGTGAGGTTTGATTTTCCCAAGAATATCACTGCAATCATGGGTCATAACCGTCTTGCAACGCAGGGGAATCAGAAATTAAATTTCAATAATCACCCGTTTTATGGTAAAGCTGATAAAAGATTTGCCTTTGCTCATAACGGTGTATTGTACAATGACGGCGAATTGAAAAAGGAGAAAAAACTTCCTAAAACTCACATTGAAACTGACAGTTATGTTGCTGTGCAATTGATTGAACAGCAAGGAAAATTGGAGTTTAATTCCCTGAAATCAATGGCAGAGGACGTGCATGGAAGTTTTACCTTTACAATTCTTGATGAGGAAAATACGCTTTATTTTGTTAAAGGCAGCAGTCCGATGTATTTAATTTACTTTGAAAAGCTTGACCTTTATGTTTATGCTTCAACTGAAAGTATCATGAAAAAAGCACTTAAAAAATCAGGTATGAATCAACACAGCTATCAGCTTATTCGATTGAATGAGGGCGATATTATTTCAATTAATAAGTTCGGAAAAATTGACTGCACTGAATTTAAAGTAAACGAACTTAGATATTTGTCGGACTTGAACTATACGAATATTGCGGATTACTATACCTGTGAAGAAGAAATGCTGCTTGAAATATGCAGTTGTTTTGGAGTGCCAGAAGAAGATGTCCTGCTCCTGCTTGATTATGGCTACACTACTGATGATGTTGAGGAAATGCTGATGGATTTTGATTTGCTGGAAGATGCCTTGTCGGGTATAAGAGAAATTAATGAAACTGAGGATTTGTTTGAGTATTGTGAAAAAATAAAGTGAAATTTTCATCGTGAAATTTCCGTTTGAATTATTTATAATAGAGGATAACAGCGTGAAATATGAAAATTTAAGAGGTATTTATAGGGAAATAGCAATAGAAATCGACCCTGAAACGGCAAAAAAAATACACGAAATGTTTGCAGGTCAGCAAATAGCTTTTCCGAAAAAGTTATATAATTCCGAATACATAAATTACTTTATCAAAAGTAATTATGACGGTAAGAATACACGAGAACTTGCCAGAAAATTTAATGTTTCTGAACGGCGTGTAAGGCAAATTATAAGTAAATTTAAATAATTAAATAAGGCTGTTTACCATCAAAACAGCCTTATTTTTTCCCAGAGTATCCTCATCTGAGATATACAAAACATTACATATTTCTATATAATTATACTATATACAGCATAAAATGTCAATTAATTATATAATATCATTTGCCTTTTTGTATATTTTCACTATATATTTTATTCTTTTTTCTACTATTCGCCGTCAAAAATATGGTCAATCTGGTGACCCGATAGGAGGTTTTTTCAATGTCACGAAGAGGAGAAAATATTTACAAACGAAAAGATGGTAGATGGGAGGGTCGATTTGTTGATTCATATGATCAGTTTGGCAAGCCGAAATATCATTCGATTTATGCAAGAAGTTATACGGAGGTTAAAGATAAACTTGGATTTCACGGCAAACAAAATATTTCACCAAATATCTACAAAAGCTTGAAGTTGGCAAAATATTGTGATGATTGGCTTGAAACTGTCAAATTCAAGCATAAGGAATCCACATATAGTAAATATAGAAATATTTGTAGAAATCACATTATACCTGAGTTGGGCGGATATGATGCATCGTTGATTTCGTCAAAACAGGTAGAAGAATTTCTTTCATTGAAGCTTGATAAAGAAAGGCTTTCGTCTAAAACTGTAAATGATATTTTATGTGTTTTAAAGTTGATTTTTTCTTATATTAAAGGTCAGAGTGTGAAAACAAATTGCAATTTTCATAATATTTGCGTAAGGCAAGAACAGAAGCAAATGAGAGTACTCTCAACCACGGAACAGAAAAAGCTTACAGAATTCCTCACGGATAATATGGATTTGAATAAATTGGGAGTTTATCTTAGTTTGTACACTGGTATCAGAATAGGCGAGCTTTGTGCCCTTAAATGGAAAAATATCAAGCTGAAAGATAGAATACTTCATATTGACAAAACCATGCAAAGGATTCAGATTTATGATGAAGATGTTAAAACAAAGATTGTTATAACTCCGCCGAAAAGCAAGTGTTCGGAAAGGGATATACCACTACCTAAATTTTTATGTGATATACTAAAAAAATTTAAAAAGGCTGAAAGTAATTTCTTGCTTTCAGGTAGTTCAGAGCATTTTATTGAACCACGAATGCTGCGGTATACTTTTGGAAAGTATATGAAATCATGTAATCTTGAAAATGTTAATTTTCATGCCCTTCGTCATACGTTTGCAACAAGGTGTGTGGAGTCAGGATTTGAGATTAAAACTCTCAGCGAAATACTTGGACATTCAAGCGTCAAAATAACCCTTGACAGATATGTACATTCTTCTATGGAACTGAAACGAAAAAATATGGAGAAACTTGAATCTATTTTTTAGCTATTCGCCGTCAAAATTCTGGTCAAATTTTAACGTGAATGACGTATTTACGCTGTTCGTTATAATGATTTCTCAGATGAGGATACTCTGGGAAAAATTATAGGAGAGGAAAATGTCAATAATTAAGTGTAAAATGTGTGGCGGATCTTTGGAAGTTACTGAGGGTATGACTGTCTGCGAGTGTGAATACTGCGGAACTACTCAGACTGTTCCCAAGGCAAACAGTGAACAGACAATAAATATGTTAAACAGAGCAAGTCATTTCAGGCAGCAGTGTGAATTTGACAAGGCTATGGAAATCTATGAAAAGCTGCTTGAATCCTCAGATAAGGATTCGGAAATTTACTGGCAAATAGTACTATGTCGTTACGGTATAGAATATGTTGATGATCCGCTGACAAAAAAGAAAATTCCCACCTGTCATCGAACGCAGTTTAAGTCGATTTTGCAGGACGCAGATTATCTGGAAGCGTTAAATCATGCAGATAGTATACAAAAAGATGTATACACAAAAGAAGCAGAATACATAGATAGCATTCAAAAAGAAATTCTTGAGATTTCTAACAAAGAAGAACCTTTTGACGTGTTTATTTGCTATAAGGAATCTGACGAAAACGGCAAACGTACTCACGACAGCGTTCTTGCTCAGGATTTGTATTATCAATTGGAACGTGAGGGATTTAAGGTGTTTTTCTCCAGAATTACCCTTGAAGGCAAACTCGGAACCGCTTATGAGCCGTATATTTTTGCGGCTCTTAACAGTGCGAAAGTTATGGTAGTGGTCGGCACAAAGCAAAAATATTTTAATGCTGTTTGGGTGAAAAACGAGTGGAGCAGATTTCTTATGCTCATGCAAAATGACCGCAGTAAAACAATCATTCCGGCTTATAAGGATATGGATCCTTACGACTTGCCTGATGCACTTTCCATGTTTCAGGCTCAGGATATGTCCAAGCTTGGATTTATGCAGGATTTGATTCATGGTATTAATAAAATCGCAAAAAATGAACCGAAAAAGACTGTTATTGAGGAAACTGCTGTAAACAGTGAAAATGCAGCAACTGCGCCGCTTTTAAAGCGTGCATTTATGTTTCTTGAAGACGGCGAATGGCAAAAGGCAGAAGAATGCTGTGAAAAGATTCTTGATATAGAACCGGAATGTGCAGAAGCTTATCTGGGAAAACTTATGGCAGAATTGCAAGTTAATTATAAAAGAAAACTTTCAGAAGTAAAAATGCCATTTGCGAATAATTATAATTTTAAAAAAGCTTTGAAATATGCTGATGAAAAACTTAAAAGCAATCTTATCAATTATTCTGAAGGTGCTAACGACACAACTTATCAGGAGGCTTTAAATCAATTTAACAATGGTAATTATAATCAGGCTGCTGAGATATTTAAATGTATTATAGATTATAAGAATTCCAAAGAAATGATAACTGAGTGCATATATTCAGAAGCACGGTATAAATATTCTACAAGAGATTATGAAAAAGCGATCGAACTTTTTAAAAGTATTCCGACATATAAGAATTCTAAGAATATGCTAGAAATGCTAGCAGAAATAGAAGAAAAACAAAGGAATGATGATAAAGATAGAATTTTGTATAGTTGTACAGCTACTATTAAATCTATTTCTATATCTGACATTTTATTTCCGGAACACAAAAAGTCTAATGATTTAATATCTCTTCTGGAAAGCGCATTAAAAGAGCTATCAAAGATTAAAGGTTGGAAATATGCTGACAAGCTTATTAAGTCGGGAAAAAGAAAAATTAAGATAATTGAAATGACCAAATCGTTTAGTAACTAAAATCACTACAATATAAATGGATAGGAGCATATTTATTTAGTGAATAAAATAAAGAGGTAAAATATGTCTATATTTAAATGTAAAATGTGCGGCGGCACACTGGAAGTAAGCGAAGGTACGACAGTTTGTGAATGCGAATATTGCGGTACAACGCAGACTCTTCCTAAGACAGATAACGAGCAAACTATAAATATGTTAAACAGAGCAAGTCATTTCAGACAGCAGTATGAATTTGACAAGGCTATGGAAATCTACGAAAAGCTGCTTGAATCCTCAGATAAGGATTCGGAAATTTACTGGCAAATAGTACTATGTCGTTACGGTATAGAATATGTTGATGATCCGCTGACAAAAAAGAAAATTCCCACCTGTCATCGAACGCAGTTTAAGTCGATTTTGCAGGACGCAGATTATCTGGAAGCGTTAAATCATGCAGATAGTATACAAAAAGATGTATACACAAAAGAAGCAGAATACATAGATAGCATTCAAAAAGAAATTCTTGAGATTTCTAACAAAGAAGAACCTTTTGACGTGTTTATTTGCTATAAGGAATCTGACGAAAACGGCAAACGTACTCACGACAGCGTTCTTGCTCAGGATTTGTATTATCAATTGGAACGTGAGGGATTTAAGGTGTTTTTCTCCAGAATTACCCTTGAAGGCAAACTCGGAACCGCTTATGAGCCGTATATTTTTGCGGCTCTTAACAGTGCGAAAGTTATGGTAGTGGTCGGCACAAAGCAAAAATATTTTAATGCTGTTTGGGTGAAAAACGAGTGGAGCAGATTTCTTATGCTCATGCAAAATGACCGCAGTAAAACAATCATTCCGGCTTATAAGGATATGGATCCTTACGACTTGCCTGATGCACTTTCCATGTTTCAGGCTCAGGATATGTCCAAGCTTGGATTTATGCAGGACCTGATAAGAGGTATTAAAAAGCTGACAAATTCTGAAAAGAAGAAAGAAACTGTTTTTAATACAATTAAAAGCGATTCCAATAAAATACAACCCCTTCTGAAACGTGCATATATGTTTCTTGAAGACGGTGAATGGAAAGAAGCAGATAATTATGCTGAAAAAATACTTGATGCAGAGCCGGAATGTGCAGAAGCTTATCTGATAAAATTATTAGTCGATTTGAAGTTGAAATCAAAAACGGAATTGGGTAACCCAAAGTTAGAATGCAGTAATAATTCGTATTACAAAAAGGCTTTAAAATATGCTGATAATATGCTGAAAAAGGAACTCGAAGATTATTCAAATGAAAAAATTTATCAAGCGGCTTTAAATGAATACAATAATAAAAATTATATTAATGCATCAGAGGTTTTCAAAAAAATTCCTCAATATAAGGATTCTGAAAAACAGGCAAAAGAATGTCTGTATGAATGTGGAATTAAGCGTTTGGAAAACAAAATGTATCAGGATGCTGAAAATATTTTCAAGCAAATTCCAGATTATAAAGACGCATATGAAATGGCAAAAGAATGCCGTGATAGGTTTAATGCAGATAGATATGAATTTGGAATGCTTCGTTTAGAAAAGAAAATGTATCAGGACGCTGCAAGTGTTTTCAAGCAAATTCCAGATTATAAAGACGCAGCTGAAAAGGCTAAGGAATGCCTTTATATGTATGCCGAGAATAGATTAAATTCAGGATTTTTTGATGATGCTGAAAATATTTTTAAGCAAATACCTGATTATAAGGATTCTAAAAGCATGATTGAAAAGTGCCGTGAAAAAGCAGATGCGGCAGTTAAAAATCAAAAATTAGAATTCGCATTACAAAATATGGAATCGCAAGATATATTGGAAATAAAAAAAGCAATTGAATTACTCGATTCAATAAGGGATTGGAAAAATGCAGAAGAACTTATAAACGAATGTGAATCAAGAATATCTGATATTGAATTGTATGAAAGAAAAATAAAAGAAAAAAAGAGAAGAAAAAAGAAAATCTTAATAATTTCTTTTGCTGCAGCCGGAATAATTATTGCCGGAAGCGTCGTTTATATAATTGCTACAATTCCTGCAAGAAAATATAACGAAGCAATGGAAAGATGGGAAAATGGAGAATATAATTATTCATATAATTTATTATCAGAAATTCCGGATTATAAAGATTCTGCAAATGCAATAAAGCTTCTTTCTGTTCTGAGCGGACAAGTTACCGACTGTGATGAAAAAATTGAAATTTTAGAGTCACTTGGAGATTATAGAAATGCAAAAGAGCTTTTACTTGATGCCAAGTATGAAAAAGCATATGACTTTTCAAGATTTGGAAATTATTCTGAAGCCGTTGAGCTGTTAGACAGCCTGGGTGATTACGGCGACCCGAATGGAATAAAACAAAGTATTCGTAAAAAGGCAGTAGGCTATTTTGACGACCGTAAGTTTTCGGAAGCGGCTGAAATATTCCTGATACTCGGCAAGTATGAGGATTCGGAAGAATACCTTGAAAAAATATATGAACAGGCTGGAACTTATTTTAAAGATAAAAAATTCAAATATGCCACAGCAGTTTACATGAGTCTTGGGGATTACAAAAACAGTATAGATAAACTCGAAGAGCTTTATAAAAAATCTCTCGACTACATAGACAAAGAAAAATATGCCGACGCCGCCTTAATTTTGACAAATATGAAGAATTATTCCGATGCGGAAGAAAAGCTTGAATTTTTATATAATAAAGCATTGAGCTTGATAGGATATGGTAAATATTCCGATGCATCTTCAATTCTTGAAAATTTAAAAGACTTTAGCAATTCAAATGAAAAGCTTGCAGAGCTTAATGAAAAATTGGATAAGCTTTATAATGATGCAGTAAAGATGTCATCTAATAACTATGAAGAAGCAATTAAATTATTTGAAGAACTCGATGGTTATAAGGATTCTAAGGATAAAATTAAAAGCCTTGACAATAAAATTGAGAAAAGGGAAGAAGATAAGAAAAATGCAGATACTTATGAAATGAAAGGCACTACAGCATGGGTTGTAATTGACAATGGCTATTTAAATGTAAGAAAATCTGCAAACTCTGACGCAGCGTCTGTTGGTAAATTATATAACGGCGACGAGGTCACTATTCAGGCTACCAGTGGCAATGGAAAATGGTATAAGGTTACTTCAGGTGATGTTACTGGATATTGCTCGGTGGAGTATATTTCGACTTCTAAGCCGATACCGGATCTTTCAGAATCTCAAGAAATCAATGATGGGACAGAAAGTAGTATGTTTGACCTTTCAGGTGAATGGCAGCAGATTGGCGGTACATATTTTATGACATTAACTAAAGACGGCGACAATTATAAAGCTTATATAGGATATGAAGACAGCGATGGGCATTATAATGAAATTAGATTTACTGCCAAACCTAACGGCGGCAATTATTATAGTTATAATTTTGGATTTTATGAAAAGCGTTTTTCAAAAACGGACATTAGCTCTTATCTTAATTTACCGGTAATAGGCGATCTTACATATTCAGATGGATATCTAATATGGAATTGCTATTATGATGATGGTGACGTTTTTGAAAATAATATTAATATTCAATTTGAAAGAAATTAAACATTCAAAAATTATATCTAAATTAACAAAAAACTGATAAGGCTTGCTGTCAATATAGTACTTTCATTTTTAATGACACTGCCATTCTGAGCGTCAATAACATTTAAAGAATCCATACTATTGCAAATATAAGCAAGAACGAATTTATCCTCAACAGGATATAAAACAAGTTTGGCGTCAGTAAAATTTTGCTGACCTGTTTCATCATTTGCAATATTAACAGCCTGCTTAGTGGTAATGGAAGGCACTGTAGAAATATCAGCTATCTCTTCACAATTGCCAATCATAAGGTATGGGTTGTCATTCTGGTCGGCACTGACAGTTATTTCTTTTCCATAAACGGGAATACCATTATAAGTCAGGTCATAGTGATAAAAGTCGCACTTGGAAAAAGTAAAAAATTAATGAAAGGTCATTATGCTGAACTTATAAAGCTTGATGTGAGTAATATGGGCTGGTTTCTGCTTATGATTTTTACCGCAGGTATAGCCGGCTTTTATGTCATACCCTACACTTCAATTGTTTATGCAGAATTTTATGACTATCTGAAAGCACAGGAAGAATTTCTGAATTAACAGAAAATAAAAATGATATGGAGGAAGAAAATATGAAAACACAAATTAACCGGGTAGCCGCATTATTAACAGCTGTAATTACAACACTGGTATTTATTACATCGGGTTTTGCAGGACTGAATTTTATTTCAGAAATATCATCTGTTTCAGCCGAAGAAAGCATTCCTGACGGTTATACTCCCATAAGAACCATTGAAGATCTGTATGGAATAAACAATGACCTCAGCGGAAATTACATTCTTATGAATGATATAGACATGACTGAAGATACTGCTCCCGGCGGAGACTGGGATATTAATGGTACAGGCTGGGAACCGATTGGCAGTTCTGCTGATGAATACAGCAAAGCATTTAATGGTATATTTGATGGCAATGGGCATGCAATTATAGGTATGAATATACATGGAAATGTACAATATGGAGCGATAGGTTTGTTTGGCTGCTGCGGGCGCGCTGTAATAAAAAATCTCAAGATAATTGATTGTGATATAGATGTGGTAAGTGATACATGTATTGGAACAATTGTTGGAAATATTGGATATATATACAGCTTTGGAGCTACAAATATTTATAACTGCTATACAAGTGGAAATATAACAAGTGGAAATATAAAATGTGTATATGGAGATATATATGGTGATGCAATTGGCGGAATTGCCGGATATGTTTATGACAATTATACCGATTATCCAAGTACTATAAATAATTGTTACAGTGCAGTAAACATTTCTGTTACTAACAATGACACCTGTATTGGGGGTATAGTTGGAAAAGGATATAATAGCGGTGAAGCAAAAATCAGTAATTGTTACAATATAGGACATATTACGTACGAACCATCTGAATCGTCTGATGTGAAAATCTATTTCGGTGCTATTTCAGGATATGGATGTGATATTAGTTATTGCTACTACCTCAATGGTACATGCGAAGGACAGCAAAGCGTATCCGGAAAATGTCAGGCAATGTCTGTTGCACAAATGAAATCGCAGTCAGCCTTTACAGGCTGGGATTTTGAAAACACATGGGTTATTGACAGCACGTCAAGCTATAAATATCCTCAGCTGAGGAGCTGTATGCAAGTACCTGTAACGGAAGTCACTATGGTTTCAGTACCCGAAAAAGTGGTATACAATTCAGGTGATCCGATAGACCTGACAGACGGTAAAATTTATGTTAATCATGAAGATGATTCATCCGGCGAACTTGATATAAAAGAAGATATGCTTAGTGAATACAACATGGAACAAGTCGGAAAACAGAGCATAAGCGTCAATTACATCGGTAAATCAGCCGAATTTGATATAACTGTAAATCCAAAAGCTGTTTCTAACCTCAAAATATCATCTGTAACGGATGATTCTGCTTCACTTTCATGGGACAGAGTAAGCGGTGCCACAGGATACATAATTTACAAATACGACTTTGAAAACCAGACATGGAACGAATATCAGAGATCAACTAAAAATAATTTTACTGACAGTTTCGAACATTTATCTACTAATTTTAAATATGCAGTATCATCATATGTGAATATTGATGGTGTTGATTATATCAGCGAAAAAGTTGAGATTTTAAAACCAATTGATTTTACACTTGCTCAGATAAATATTGATGATATAATCTGTAATGGTGAAAAGCAAATTGTATCACCAGAAGTCAGTTACAACGGAAAAATATTAAAAGAGGGCGTAGATTACGATATAACTGACGGCGACTTTGAAGTAAGTATGCCGGGACAGTATAAACTCACACTGACTGGCAAAGGAGATTATGCCGGAGAGCAGGAGGTTGAATTCAATGTTGTCTGCAATCACGTCTGGGGCGAAAACGGTAGCAGCAATATATGTACAATATGCGGTGAGCAAAGATTTGTTGTAGGAGATGCGAACTGTGACGGTGAAGTAACTGTTGCTGATGCAGATTATATACTGGAAAAGTGTTCGCAGAATAAAATCAGTGAACTTACTGAAACAGCTGATTATGACGGTGACGGTTATATTACTCCATCAGACGCATATTTGATTTACTGTGAAGCCAGCGGACTGACAGCACAGGAATCTACAGGTGAAATTATGTTAGAATTTAATCTTGCCATGGGATATCCGGGAGAATTGGTGCCGGTATCGGTCTGGGCTACAAAAGGAGACTTTTATGCATATGACATAACGGTTTGTATAGACCCTGAACTTGAAATAATTGATGTTCAAACTGAAACGCCCAATGCCATTCCTGCCGATGAAAATATAACAATTTCATCATATATTAACGGTAACATGATTACCTTTGCCGGATATGCTAACTCCGGTAAAATCGGAGATTATTCTCAGATAGGAACATTCTATGTCCGTATTCCTGAATATGCTGAATTGGGAACTACCTATCAACTATGGTTTGAAAATGAGGAAATAGGCGGATATGTAGGCGGTTCAAATGATAATACGGAAAATGTGTTGATTACATCTGGTATCATTGAAGTGACTTCTAAAACTATTTTAGGTGACGCCAACGGCGACGGTCATCTTCGTGCAAGCGATGCAGCATTTATTGCAAAAGCATTGGCAGAAGCGTCAATTAACGGTAAAAAAATAACGGTTGAAGATTATCCCGCAGCAGATTTTAATCAGGACGGTAAAGTAACAGCTGCTGACGCAGCCGCCATTGCTAAATATCTGGCAGAACTAAGTATTAAAAAGTAAAAAAGCGGACTAAAAAGTCCGCTTTTATTTTATATTCTGTATTTAATTCGGGAGAACTGAAATCTTATTTTTATAAGTTCTTTTCATTAGAATGCATGCGATAAATGCTGAAACAATTTCCGCTATGGGAAACGTTATCCATACAAGCCATGAGCTGCCTGAAAAGTGAATTATAATATATGAGAATATCCATGCTACCGGAAGAATAAATAAAAACTGTCGGCAAATTGATACTACAAGCGATTCTATGCCGCTGTCGAGAGCTTGAAAAATGCCTTGAAATGCAATATTTGCTCCGGCAAAAATAAAGCTTATATATATAATTCTTATTGCGTAAATACACATTTGGCGAGTTTCTCCGGACAGTCCGAATATATCCGATAATAAAACCGCAAATATTTCAAGCAATACAAGTCCGGCAATCATTATTACAAAAGCATAAATCATTTCGTATTTTATTCCGGCTTTAATACGTGATTTGCTTTTCATACCGTAGTTAAATGAAATAACAGGCGTGATTGCGTCCCTTAGTCCGAATGCGGCAAATAGAATAAACTGCTGTATCTTATAGTACAGACCGTATGCGGTGACCATAGATGTACTGATACTGCCTAAAATTATATTCATACCATAAGTCATGACAGACATAAGCGCCTGAGCAATTATGGCCGGAAGTCCTATGGAATATATTTCTTTTATAATTTCCGCTGACGGATAAAGATATTTAAAATTATTTGAAATTTCTTTATTGAATTTTAAGTGGAATATCAGCGCTAGTGCAAATGAAACACACTGACCGATAACAGTTGCATAAGCAGCACCTTTGACACCTAGTTTTGGACAGCCGAATAAACCGTAAATCATGATAGGGTCAAGTACTATATTTGTCAAAGCGCCGCCGATTTGCGCAATAGTCGAAAATATAGAGCGTCCTGTGGATTGAAGCAGTTTTTCAAAAATAGCAAAAAATACACATCCTATGGAAAAGATACAGCAAATTCTCAGGTAACTTACTGCCATTTGTGTTATTTTAGGATCTGACGTCTGGGATTTGATGTATGGCTCTGTTCCGAATATTCCGAAAAGTATAAATAACGCAAATATTATAATTCCAAGAAATATAGAATTTCCGGCAGTTTTACTTACTTTTTCATTGTCGCCTTGTCCCAGAGATTTAGACAGCAGTGCATTTGCTCCGACGCCTGTTCCTATACTGAATGCAATCATAAGCATTTGTACAGGAAATGCCAATGTCAGTGCATTCAGAGCAGCTTCACCGTCTGATTTCATATTTGATACAAATGCACTATCTACAATGTTATAAACCGCTTGAAATACCATAGATACTATCATAGGAATTCCCATGGAAAGAATTAATTTTTTTACCGGAACGGTTCCCATTTTGTTCATTTTCTTCTCATTGTTCATATTAACTCTCCGTTTCTGAAAAATCCGTGCAAACACAAAAAAGACGTAAATCCAAACCTGGATTTACGCCTTTTGCTACTCGGTATTTAAATTATATCAAA
>OGQQ01001626.1_pt1 | contig 16671 bp, 16 predicted proteins | sample 1553281 | NCBI WGS metagenome assembly OGQQ01 (sample SAMEA2579937, study PRJEB22360) | human gut metagenome | biome: human gut; feature: human-associated habitat; material: faeces | place: Denmark | collected 2008/2010 | reverse complement strand
GGTATTGCTGCCATTGAAAATATCATTCATCGGAATGGTCTCGCCTATCGCATAATTTTCAAAGTCGAACAAGATTTTCTCTTCGGCACCGATGGCGGTATGAGCCAACAGTGCAAGAGAGACTAACCATACTTTTTTCATATTCGGTTATATTTAAAGGATTTCGAGAGAATTAATAATTGACAATCGTCGTCGACTGCCCGGCAACTTCTATAACATAAGTGCCCGGGAGTGCCTCGATAAGAGTAAGTCCTTGACGGGCGGTCTCCGATTTAAGAAGCTGTCCCGAAGTAGAATACAGACGGATCACATCACCGGCCTCACTCTCTACACAGATATTTCCGGATTGAGTATAGATACGTACCCGGTCTTCGCTCTCGGTCGATTTCACACCGCTCGTGCTTTTGGCAACAAGTACGAATTGTTTGCCTGTTTCGGTGGTACGCTCTTCAACCGCCCATTTTTCCGTATCCCCGGCGCTTTTTATCCCGCTTTCCGGCATCTGATCTTTCATTTCCTCCAGCACAGCGTCCCGGACCTTCTGCTTGATCGCCTGGTCCTCCCTGCTGTCACTGTCTGCCACCACATGGAAACGGAACACCTCCTCTGCCAGCGCCTGCTGGGTCTTCCCCACCTTTGCCTCCACTTCCTGTGCTCTCTGAAAGCTAAACAAAAGTGTCCCCGCGATCGCAATGCAGATGGCCGCCGCCATACAGATTTTCTGTTTCATAACCCCTGTCATCTCCTTTTCCCCTCTTACAATTTCTATAGAGAGTCTTGACAGGAGTTCCCTTCTTTATTCAGGCGCTTCTGGTTTTCTTCCCGCGCCTTTTATTCTCCTTGTTTGGTGCGGATCACACCGGTCACCACTTCTGCCTGGTTGTCGATATGCCGGCATACGATATCCGCCGCTTCCTTCTTTTCTTTATTCTCAATCCTGCGGATGATCTCCTCATGCTCGGCGATCAGGATCGGATGGGATTCTTTGCGCTTGATACATTCCACACGATAGCGGTACATCTGCTCTCTTAAGTTATTCAGGATCTGGATCAGCTTCTGGTTGCCGGTGGCCAGATAAATAATATCATGAAATCGCACATCAGCCTCCGCAATCTCCGTCACATCATCGCTGGTCTTTAGAATCCTCCGGAAATCATCCGCTGCACGGTGGAGCTCCTCGATCTCTTTACCTGTAATCTTGTCACAGCAAAGCTGAACCGCCAGCTCCTCCAGCGCTTTCCGTACCTCCAGCACGTCCATCAGACTCTTTTCCGTGATATCCGCCACCTCTGCGCCTTTTCTTGGGATCATCAGCACCAGCCCCTCCAGCTCCAGCTTCCGGATCGCTTCCCGGATCGGCGTACGGCTTACCCCCAGCTTATTGGCCAGCTGAACTTCCATCAGCCGCTCTCCCGGCTTTAATTCTCCCCGCAGGATCGCCTGTCGCAGGGTATTGAACACCACATCTCTCAGAGGCAGATATTCATTCATGTTCACAGTAAAATTCGACTCCATCTTACTTCCTCCTCGCATTATGTACATTCGTCACGTAAACCTGCTTTGCAAGCCCCGCTTCCTTTATCCGGGCGGCCGCCTTCTTGGCCTGTTTCCTGTCTTCAAAAATCCCGAACACCGTCGGTCCGCTGCCGCTCATCATCGCATTTAAAGCGCCGCTTTCCTTCATGCACTGCTTGATCTTCTCGATCACAGGATAGGCCTCTACGGTCACCTTCTCCAATACATTTCCCATGCAGTCTGCTACCTTTTTAAGATCTTCCTCCTTTAATCCGTCGATGATACCGTCGATATCCGGATGGTCTTCTATCCTGTGGCTGTCCAGCTTCTCATACACCATCTTGGTAGAGACACTGACCGGAGGCTTGGCCACCACGATCTGGCACTTTGGCATGGCAGGCAGCGGCGTCAGGATCTCTCCGATCCCTTCCGCCAGCACTGTCCCCCGCATGATGCAGTAAGGCACGTCCGCCCCCAGGGTGACACCCCGCTCCATCAGTTCATCCATAGAAAGCCCCAGTCCGTACATCCGGTTCATCCCGTACAGGACCGCGGCAGCATTGGAGCTGCCTCCTGCCATCCCGGCCGCTACCGGGATATGTTTCGTCAGAGAGATCTTTACTCCTGTCCGGATATCAAACTCGTCCATTAAAAGTCTGGTGGCCCGGTATGCCAGATTATTTTCATTAACAGGCAGATAAAACAGATTGGTACTGATTTCTATCCCCGGCTCTTTTTTCTTTTCCATGATGATCTGGTCATACAGATAAATTGTCTGCATGACCATTCTCACATCATGATAACCGTTCGGTCTTTTCCCTAACACATCCAGACCGAGATTGATTTTTCCCAGTGCCTTCAATTCCATTTTATCCATCCGCGGTTCTCTCCTTGTATATCATACTCTGTATCTTGTATACAGTGTACTCATAGTATACTCATATTCTCTTTAAAAATCAATATCTTATCTCCCGTTTTTATCTCCCCGTTCTCCAGTTTATTGACCTCCCTGATCGACTCCTCTGTCGTCTGATACCGTTTGGCAAGATCCCATAAACGGTCGCCGGAGCGGACGATATAGCCCACGATCCCGGGCCTCGCTTCCAGCTCCTCTGCCTGCACAGGCTGGAAGGCGACACTCTCGATATTTGGCACCGTCACAGGCCGCTTGAAAAAGCAGTAGAAGGCCAGCACCGCCCGCACCTCGATCTCATCGCTTCCCAGGAGGTTCACCGACAGCTGCTCCACGCCTTCCGTCAGACCATAATCCATATCCTCCGTCGTCTCATTGCTCTCCAGCATATAGGAAAACGGAATCATGCCCTGCCAGGTATCAAAAGGAATCTGGTCGTCTGCTTTTATATAGAGGAAACTGACGTGCAAAACCCCTTCGATCTGCAGCCCTTCGTCTGTGGCACGCACACTTTCCGTCTGGATCCGGGCGCTGCTGTGGCAGATCTGCAGAATGTTATCCTTGATCTCCGGCAAAGAAAGCTGTTCCGATACTTTGCATTTGGAATGATTCTGCATCAGGAGCTGTTCCGCCTGTTCCTCCCGGATCTCGGGAACGCAGGTCTTCTGCAGACAATAAAGGTCCTCAAGCACCGACACCTTGATCTCCCTGTAAACGACAAAGCGGATCTCAAGCGCCGTTTCCACACTGAGCACCCGCATTTCTCCGTCCTCATCCATCTGCGGCTCCACGTTTACCTCTGCAAGCTCCGGAAAAATCTGATGGTACATAGTCTCCTCCGCTCCCTGGCACTCCGTCCGCCCCTCAAAAGGCAGGGTTCTCTCTACCCAGTCTGTTTTTCCCTCCCCTGCATCATAAAGAGCAAACAGCTTAAGTTCTCCCTGAAGCCGTATACCATCTTCCTCCAGCCTGGTATCAAATTTCCGCAGGCTTACCTCCGTCCACAGAAGCGTCTCTATATTTTCCTTCGTTCCCTCCAGCGCCGCTTCCTTGCGGATCCTGAAAATATCCCGTTTAGACGCAAATGCGCTTAACAGCTCCCTTTCTTCATATCTCTTATACAGCGGAGCTTCCCCGGCATCTTTATCCTCTGTCAGATCTGTCGTAATTTCGGTCTCTACGGTCTCCTCCGTATGTACGGCGATATCACAGACCGCCCGGATCTGAAGCTTTCTGGAATGTATAACCGTGGCCGTAACATCTACGTTCACCGGGACAACCGTAAGATTTCCGATCGTCTCCTGCTCCAGGCACACCATTTCCTCAAAGGGAATCCTTCCCTCCAGGCTGGATACCGTCCGCTCTGCCGCATCGGTTACATAGAGGACCCGAAACTTCAGCTTTCCTGTTATCTTCACATAATTTTCCACCACCCGTACATCCTCCGGCATAAGGCTCCCCGCCCCCAGGATCACCTCCCGCACGTCCTCCTTTGCATCCGGCACGTTATAATCATGGTCCATATAGAACTGATCCGTCACCGGCTTTCCTGTCTGATACGTCTGTATCCGTTCGGTCTGATATTCCATCTCCTTGCTCCTCCTATTACTCAAATATAACCTGTTTATCAATATATTCCATCTTTACCACCACATAAGGATAGGTTGCCGCCTCTGTGATCTCTTCTCCTTTGTCCGGCCCCAGCAAGGCGGTTTCTATGTAAACGGCCCGCTCTGCCTCATAGCATGCGGTTACCTCGATGCTGTACCCGCTGGTCTTCTGTTTTCCGTACCCCCTTGCAGCATACAGACATCCCTGATCTGCATAGCTTAATTCAAACGGCTCTTCTTTCGCCTCCTCGATCCGCTCCAGAAATTCTTCCGGTACGTCTTCTTTATCGGTCACCGTATATTCCACATCCCGGATCTTTGCCGGATCCAGCTTATAGGCCACACAGCACGAGGGGAGCAAAGCCACCCCCGCCGCAGTTAAAAGAACAGCCAGGATACAGCGCCACTTTCCCATAAGACCCCTGAAACTACAATTCTTCTTTATTATCATACACACCCGCCCTAGGAAAAATTCCTGGAATGTTGTATAATGCTTTTATGATCGTAAAAGAGAGGTTACCATATGATAAGATTTCTGACTATCGCAATTATTTTATTTCTTTATCTGCTGCTGGGGATCCCCGTCCTTCTGATAGAAGGACTGATCGCCAAAGTAAACCGCCAGGCCAGCGACTATCAGTGTCTGCGTCTGGTCCAGTGGACCTTCCGCCTGATGCTGAAGGTGGCGGGCGTTGAAGTTACCGTGATCGGCGAGGAAAATGTGCCGGACGAGCCGGTCCTCTTTATCGGGAATCACAGAAGTTATTTTGACATCCTGCTTACCTACTCCCGCTGCAAAAGGCTGACCGGATATATTGCCAAAAAGGAAATGCTCCGGTACCCGCTGCTGCGTGACTGGATGAAACGGCTCTACTGCCTGTTTCTTGACCGTTCCACACCTAAAGAGGGGCTGAAGACGATCCTGACTGCCATTGACTATATCAAGCAGGGAATCTCTATCTGTATCTTCCCGGAAGGCACCCGCAACACCGGAGAGGAATTGAGTATGCTGCCCTTTCACAGCGGCTCTTTTAAGATTGCGGAAAAGACCGGCTGCACCATTATTCCCATGAGCCTGAACAACACGGCGGCCATATTCGAAAACCATATGCCGCTGGTCAAAAAGACTCACGTGATCCTTGAATACGGCAAGCCGATCCGCCTCTCCGAAATGGATAAGGAGACCAGAAAGCATGGTGCTTCGTACTGCCAGGACCTGATCCAGGAAACCATACGAAAAAACCAGTCCCTTTTGTAGGGGCGGGTTTTTTTCTTTTACATTTGCCTGCACAAGTGCTATAATGAACCCAATGTATAAAAGCACCGTTCCGGTCGTATGAAGAAAAAGGAGTATAGAAAAATGAATAAGCAAGATCTAACCCTATTGACGGACTTGTATGAGCTGACTATGATGCAGGGATATTATGTCAAAGGTCAGAACGAAAAAGTGATCTTCGACGTATTCTTCCGTGCAAACCCTTGCAACAACGGATATTCTGTCTGCGCCGGCTTAGACCAGGTGATCGACTATATCAAAAATCTGAACTTTACTTATGAGGACGTAGATTATCTGAGAGGTCTTGGCATTTTCAGCGAAGACTTTCTACATTATTTAAGTGGCTTCCATTTCAGCGGTGATATCTATGCCATCCCTGAGGGCAGCGTAATCTTTCCCAAAGAGCCGATCCTGAAGGTCATCGCCCCGATCATGGAAGCACAGCTGGTGGAGACTGCGCTCCTTACCATCCTGAACCACCAATGTCTGATCGCCACCAAAGCATCCCGCGTGGTCTATGCGGCAAACGGCGACGGCGTTATGGAATTTGGCCTGAGGCGGGCCCAGGGTCCGGATGCAGGGCTCTATGGCGCAAGAGCCGCTATCATCGGCGGCTGTGTCGGTACGTCCAATGTCCTGGCCGGGCAGCTCTTTGACGTTCCTGTCATGGGAACCCATGCTCACAGCTGGATCATGAGTTTTCCAGATGAGTATACTGCATTTAAAGCTTATGCAGATCTGTACCCGGACAACTGCACGCTTCTGGTAGACACCTATGACACGCTGAAATCCGGTGTACCCAACGCCATCCGCGTGTTCCGGGAGTTTAAGGAATCCGGCAGGACCTTTAAAAAATACGGCATCCGTCTGGACAGCGGAGACCTGGCTTATCTTTCCAAACAGGCACGTAAGATGCTGGACGAGGCAGGCTTTACCGACGCTACCATCACGGCATCCAATGATCTGGATGAATACCTGCTCCATGACCTGAAAATGCAGGGCGCGGCTATCAACTCCTGGGGTGTGGGAACCCATCTTATCACCTCCAAGGACTGCCCGTCTTTCGGCGGCGTGTACAAGCTGGCGGCAATCCAGAACGAGGAGGGAGAATTTATCCCGAAGATCAAGATTTCCGAGAATACCGAAAAGATCACCAATCCCGGCAACAAGACCATTTACCGGATTTATGAAAAGGACTCCGGAAAACTGAAGGCTGATCTGATCTGCTTTGCCGATGAAACCTTTGACCCTTCCGAGGACCTGCTCCTCTTCGATCCTATCGAAACCTGGAAGAAGACCAGGCTTCCCGGCGGCTCCTACACAATGCGCGAAATGATGGTTCCCATCTTCCGCAACGGAGAATGTATCTATCAGTCTCCGTCCGTAAAAGAGATTGCCGACTACTGCCGGCAGGAAAAAGAAACTCTGTGGGAAGAAACACAGCGTCTGTTCTACCCGCATCAGATTTATGTCGACCTGTCCCCGAAGCTCTATGAGGTCAAGAAAAACCTGCTGAATCAGGTAAACAAGGGGTAGACCGGCACAGAAAATATGATATTGCATAGATAAAAGAAAACCATATTTGAAGGAGACCATTTTTATGAAAATCATTGTACTGGCAGGGGGCCTTAGCCCGGAGCGCGACGTGTCATTAACCTCCGGAGCCGGCATCTGTAAAACCTTGCGTGAAAGAGGCCACCAGGCCTTTCTGCTTGACGTCTTTTTCGGCCTTCCTTATCCTTCCGAAAAGCTAAGCGAAGTCTTTGAGCTGCCCGGCGCGGGCCTTGAGATTGCCGACGGCATTAAAACTACCACTCCGGACCTTGAAGCGCTTAAGGCTTCCCGCCCGGATCAGTCAGAGTGTTACTTCGGGCCAAATGTCATAGAGCTGTGCCGATTGGCAGATATCACATTTATCGCCCTTCACGGCTCTGTCGGCGAAAATGGAAAGATCCAGGCTACCTTTGATATTCTTGGCATTAAATATACAGGCCCCAACTCCCTGGGATGTTCTCTGTCTATGAATAAGCTGGTGGCAAAACAGATATTTAAAATGTCCCGGGTACCTACCCCCCGCGGCACTTCACTGACCTGGAAGACCAAGGATACACCGCTTGACGAACTGGGATATTATCTTCCTCTGGTAATCAAGCCCTGTTCCAGCGGTTCCAGCATTGGTGTCTATATTGTCCACACCGAGGATGAATACAGGGAAGCAGTCCGGCAGTCCTTTGAGGTTGACCGCCAGGACGAGGTAGTGATCGAGCCTTACATCAAGGGCCGGGAATATGCCTGCAGTATTGTCGGCGGAAAAGCTTTTCCTTTGGTAGAGATCATCCCCAAAAACGGTGTCTTTAACTATGAAAATAAATATCAAAGCGGAGGTGCCGAGGAATTATGCCCGCCCAGATCCCTGGACGAGAAAACCCAGAAGAAGATCCGCCGTGCGGGAGAAAAGGCCTTCGAGGCTCTGCGTATGGATGTCTACGCCCGTGCAGACTTTATTGTAGATGAAACAGACGGACGGTTCTATTGTCTGGAAATGAACGGTCTTCCAGGCATGACTCCATCCAGTCTGATTCCCAAAGCCGCAAAGGCAGAAGGTCTGGACTATGGGGATCTTTGTGAGCTGATCATTGAGGAATCTATGAAAACACGTTATTTATAAATGAAGAAAGGAACCAGAAACATGAAAAACCTTACTCTGGAAAATATTACGAGGGTTTGCCGCGGCACCTATCACGGAGATCCTGCAAAGCTTGGCCAGGAAGTCTCCGGTGTAGTGATCGACAGCCGGAAGGTAGAGAAAGATAATCTTTTTGTCGCTATTGACGGAGAGAATGTCAACGCTCACCGTTTTATCCCGGACACTATCGAAAAAGGGGCGCTCTGTGTGGTTTCCCACGAGGATCTGGGCGAAACTGATTTCCCCTATATTCTGGTGGAATCCACCGGGCAGGCGCTTCTGGACATCGCCAAGCTCTACCGGGATTCCTTCGACATCAAGGTCGTAGGCATCACCGGCAGCGTCGGAAAGACCAGCACCAAGGAAATGATCGCTTCTGTACTTGCACAGAAGTATAAAGTCCACAAAACACTTGGCAACTTCAATAACGAATGGGGGCTTCCTCTTACTATTTTCCAGCTGAATGAAGAACACCAGATCGCGGTTCTGGAGATGGGTGTTAATCATTTCGGCGAAATGCGCCGCCTCTCCTCTGTCGCAAGCCCGGATATCTGTGTGATCACGAATATCGGCGTGGCCCATCTGGAATTTTTCAAGACCAGAGAGGGTATTCTCCAGGAGAAGTCTCAGATGATCCAGGATATGAAGGCCGGCGGATCTATTATCTTAAACGGCGATGACGATCTGCTTTCCCAGATGGGCCCTGTCAAAGGCGCTTCCCCTGTCTTTTTTGGTACCGGGGACGGCAATCAGTTCCGCGCTGACGGCATCGAGCCTCTGGGACTTCGGGGAACAGCCTGCAACATCCATCTGCCGGACGGCTCTTCCTTCCCGGTCATCGTACCCCTTCCGGGAGCGCATATGATCTCCAATGCACTGGCAGGGGCTGCCGTGGGATATACCATGGGACTTTCCGCAGAAGAGATCAAGGCGGGTATTGAAGGCCTTCCTTCCATGCCGGGACGCAACAACATCATCAAGACAGACCGCCTCATCATCCTGGATGACTGCTATAATGCCAACCCTATCTCGACCAAAGCTGCCATTGATGTGCTTTCTATGGCTATCGGGCGCAAAGTCGCTATTCTTGGCAATATGGGCGAGCTGGGCTCCGACGAATGTGCTCTTCACCGGGAAGTCGGCACTTACTGCGCTGAGAAAGGCATTGATGTAGTCTGCGGGATCGGAGATCTGGCAAAACATTTAGTGGAAGGCGCTTCCACGGACAGCGCCGTGGAAACACACTGGTTTGAATCCAAGGCAGATTTTCTGGCCGAAATGAAGGATATCATCCAGCCTGGCGACAATGTACTGGTTAAGGCCTCCCATGGCATGTGGTTCCCCGAATTGGTGGAATCTCTGCAATCTTTCTAATTGTCACATAAAATAGAGACTGCAATTTTCAGAAATTTTAGTTTACATTTTCGACATTTTGTATACGTTTTTATCTTGTCAGTTGACTTTTTTCGTCAATATGGCTATAATATAGAGAGATTCAATTAAAAAAATTGAATCTCTCTATATTTTTTCTACAACATTGTACATCGAAAGGAGGACGAGAAAATGTGGGGAGAAATTTTTAACATGGACAATCCGCTGGTCGGAGCGGATAACACCTGGGTTCTGTGGGCGATCTGTGCTGCAGGTGCTGCCGGAGCGATCTATCTGGAGCAGAAGTACACCTGGGCGGCAAAAGCCAGTGGAGCGATCGTAGCTCTTGTTATGGCGCTGATTCTGTCAAACTTAGGAATCATCCCGACCGCATCCCCGGTATGGGATACTGTCTGGAACTATGTAGTGCCGCTGTCCCTGCCTTTACTGCTGATGCAGTGTAATGTTCGTGACATGGGAAAGGATTCACTAAGACTTCTGGGAATATTCCTATGCGGTTCTGTCGGTACCATGGTGGGCGCCCTTATAGGTTTTGCAGTGCTTGGCAACTTCATTCCGGAGCTGAACGCACTGGCAGGTGTATTTACCGGCACCTATATCGGCGGATCTGTAAACTTTGCAGCTCTTGGCGAGGCCTTTGGAGTAACAGGCGAGATGCTGTCTGCCGCTACTGTTGCAGATAACCTTCTGATGGCCCTGTACTTCTTTGTACTGGTTATGATTCCGGGTATCAACTTCTTCCGCAAGCACTACAAACATCCACATCAGGATGCTGTAGAAGCAGGAACCGCTGATAAAGAGACAGACGGAACAGCCGCTGCCGCTTACTGGGGACGTAAGGAAATTTCCTTAAAGGATATTGCCCTGGCAGTTGCAGTTGCATTCGTGATCGTAGCAGTTTCCTCTATCGTTGCTGATTTCCTGGCCGGTGTGATCCCGACCTCTAATCCGGTTCTGTCCATGCTGAATACACTGTTCGGCAACATGTACCTGTGGATCGCTACGATCTCTATGATCTGTGCGACAGCAGCTCCTGGATTCTTTGGAGAGATCAGAGGAACGAATGAGATGGGAACTTTCCTGATCTACCTGTTCTTCTTCGTAATCGGTGTTCCGGCATCCATCCCGCTGATTGTTCGGAATTCCCCGCTGCTTCTCGTATTCGCAGCGATCGTTGTTATCGTAAATATGCTGTTCAGCCTGGTTCTTGGAAAAATCTTCAAGTTTGACCTGGAGGAAATCCTGTGTGCATCTAATGCAAACATCGGCGGACCTACCACTTCAGCTGCTATGGCAGTTTCCAAGGGCTGGACAAAACTGGTTGGACCTTGCCTGATCGTTGGTACGATCGGATACGTTATCGGTACATACTGTGGTCTGATCATCGGCAGTCTTTTAGGTGCAGCCTAAAACCTGGCTATTCGCAGGGGCGGTTTTTCCGTCCCTGTATTTATATTTACAAAGGAGGACTGACTTATGAATTTTGATGCTCACTGTGACATTTGGACGGATGTGACTCACCACTATCTGGACGGCGAACACGATATCTTCCGTAAATACCACTATGAACGGCTGAAAAAGGGGGATATCGAGGGTGGTATTTTCGTCATCTGGAATGATCCGCCTTATGACAAGGATCCTCTGAAACGGACCCATCAGATGATGGATGCTATTACCCAGGAAGAGCCGGAGTGTGCGGATATTATGAAGGTATGCCGTTCCTATAAGGATATGATGGAGGCAAAGGCGGACGGAAAAATGTACGCCTTCATCGGTCTGGAGGGCCTGAAGAGTATCGGCGAGGACGTTGATATGATCGATGAATTCTACAAGTTCGGCGCCAGACACGCAAGCCTTACCTGGAACGAAGAAAATCCGCTGGCTACCGGCGCAAGGGGCAGCAAAGACCGCGGGCTTACAGATCTTGGCCGTAAAGCCGTGCGCAAGATTCAGGATCTGGGGATGATCCTGGACATGTCCCATATCAACGACAAATCCTTCTGGGATGTTCTCGACGTGGCCACCGGCCCTGTCGTAGCCACCCATTCCAACTGCCGGGCACTCTGCGACCAGGCACGCAATCTTACAGACGAACAGCTGAAAGCTCTGGCCGACACCGGCGGCATGGTGGGATTGAATTCATTCAATGAATTTGTACACCCGATAGAGTCCGAACAGACCGTGGACAACCTGGTAAAACATCTGATCCACATGGTAGAAATCATGGGGATCGATCATGTAGGATTTGGATTTGATTTCTCCGAATTCCTGGAAGGCGCTACCTTAAGCTCCTTCAGCAGCCAGGCAACACCTTACACCATCGGTCTGGAAGACGCTTCTCATGTGCCGAACCTGATCGCGGCCATCCGGAAAGCCGGATTCAGCGAAGAAGAGATCGAAAAATTCGCATACAAGAACTGGCACGACTTAATCCGCCGAGTGCTGCACGAATAGTTAATTATACAAGTGTAAGCAAACGGGGACGTACACCTACTGCGTAGGTGTACGTCCCCGTTCACATTTTCTTCACATTATTCTGCGATCTTAATCACTGCTTTTACAATGTCTGCTTTGTTATGGATGCTGTGGTCCATAGCTTCCTGGGCCTGATCTAAGGTGAATATATCTGTAACAATACCTTTCAGATTTACTTTTCCTTTTGCTACCGCATCGATCGCCATCGGATAAATATGACGGTAGCGGAATACCGTCTTAAAGGTCAGCTCTTTATCCAGCGCCAGGCTCATCGGAAGTGTCATCTCTCCGCTCTTGCTGTAGCCTACCAGGACGATGGTGGATCCTTTCTTCGCAGCGTGGATAGCCTGTACTGTTGTCGGCTGTGATCCGGCTGTCTCAATGATCAGGTCTGCGCCCAGGCCTCCGGTCAGTTCTTTGATCTTGGCAACCACGTCTTCCTTGCCGCCGTTGATCACGCCGGTAGCGCCAAGCTCCATGGCCTTTTCCAGACGCTTATCCATCAAATCTACCACATATACTTCGGAGACGCCTCTTGCCTTCAGCGCCATCATAGATACCAGTCCGATACAGCCGGCTCACATAACAACTGCTTTCTGTCCCAGATGTGCGTCTCCTTGGATAGCCGCATGGAATCCGACAGCCAGAGGCTCGATCAACGCACCTTCCAGTGTGCTCACATTATCCGGCAGCTTAAAGCAAAGATCAGCCTCATGCGCCACATACTCCTGAAATACTCCGTCAACCGGCGGAGTTGCAAAGAAGATAACATCCGGACAGAGATTGTATTTTCCCTGTTTGCAGAACTCACATTTTCCGCATGTCTTTCCTGGCTCCAGCGCCACACGGTCACCGACTTTTAAGTGCTTTACATCCGCTCCCACTTCTACAACGGTACCGCCCGGCTCATGTCCCAGCACGAACGGAGGCTCTACTACATAGTCTCCGATAGCTCCGGTCTCATAATAATGCATATCAGATCCGCAGATTCCCACATATTCCAGCTTTACCAGCACCTCATCCGCAGCCGGTTTGGGAATATCTCTTTCCTCAAATCCCATTTTGCCGATTCCGGTCATGACTGCCACTTTCATTTTTCCATCCATAGTCCTAGACCCTCCTACTTTATTAAGATGTTTAAAAAACTTTCTGGTCTTATTATAATGCAAAACCTATGTTAAAACAATGCCTTATTTGCAAAATATATTTCTTTAAAACGGAGGAATTCTTCTTCGTATAATTTTACATTTTCCGGTATCGGCTCTGTCACCTCCGGGCTCAGATGTACCATCTGCCCGCAGGCTTCTTCATAGTCCTTAAAATATCCGCTTCCTACTGCCGCCGTCATGGCCGCTCCGATACTGGCCTGCTCTTTTCCCTGGTTCGTGTAGATCGGACAGTCATACATATCCGCCTGGATCTGACGGAACAGCGGACTTTTTGCCCCGCCGCCGGCTGCAATGATACGGTCTCCCTTAATTCCCAGAGACCGGAAAATAGCGTAGGATTCCTTCATACTGTAAACAATCCCCTCCATGGTACTGCGGATCATGTGCCGTTTGTCATGACGCAGAGTCATGCCCAGATAAACCGCTTTAGCGTTCGGGTCATTGTGAGGGGTGCGTTCGCCATTTAAGTAAGGCAGGAAGAGAAGCCCCTCACTTCCTGCAGTCACCTCCTGCGCCAACGCCGTCATTGCATCAAAGCTTTCTGCACCCAGGATATTGTTCTTCAGCCATTTTAAGGCAACACCGCCGCTCAGGTGCGCACCCATAATGCTCCAGAGATGCTCCCCGCCATGGCACCAGGTATTGGTCCGAAGCTTGGGATCAAAAAGCGGCGCATCCAGCGCACAGGTCAAGTGGCAGGCAGTTCCGATGGTAGACGCCATAAGCCCTCCCCGGATCATACCGTTCCCCAGTTCCATCATCAGGGAATCTCCGCCTCCGTAGGCCACAAACGTTCCTTTCTTAAGTCCGGTAAGCCCGGCACACTCCTCGGTCACCTGTCCTGCTTTTTCATAGGATTCATGACTCTCTACCAGTAAGTCCTTCGGGATCCCCAGCTTTTCCAGGATCCCGTAGGCCCATGTCCGGTTCTTCATATCCCACATGCCGGTACTGCTGGCGTCAGAAGCATCTGTCCCCAGCTCCCCACAGATCTTATAACGGATATAGTCCTTCGGCAGCATGACCTTATAAATCTTCTCGTAGCTTTGCGGCTGCTTCTCCCGCACCCACACAAGGGACGGCAGGAGAAATCCTGCACTCAGCCGGTTTTCAAACACCCTTCCAAACTCTTCTTCCGGAACAGTTTCATAGATATGGGAAATCTGCTCCCCTGTCCGCTGATCCGCCCAGATGATCGCATTGCCGATGGGCCTTATGTCCTGATCCACCATCACCAGGCCGTGCATCTGCCCGGAAAATCCGATGCCCCCTATCTGATCCTTTATTCCCGGCTTCTTATCCAGCATCTGCCGGATAGCCAGCACCGTAGATTCCCACAGCTGGTTCATATCCTGCTCCGCCCGGTCAAGCTCCGGTTTTTTGATATCATACTCGCACTGCCCCGCAGCCACTGTCTGTCCGGAAACGTCCACGGCTACCGCGCGCACGCTGGAGGTTCCAAGATCGATTCCTACAAAGTATTCCATTCATCTTCACCATCCCAGATATCCCGCCAGTCTTTCGCATCTTCCCACAGGAATACCTTCCCTTTGATCAGACGGGCGTTTTTATCTGCCTTTCTTAATATTTCCATTTCCTCCTCGCAAAGGAAATCTTCTGTCGTACATTTCAGATTTCCCACATACTCCTTCTCGAAAATTGAGAAGGGAATCGGGATCTGTCCTCTTTGCACCGCCCATTTCACACAGACAGTCGCCGGATGACAGCAGTGCGCCTCTGCGATTTTCTTCAGCTCCGGCAGTTCGAAAGTCACCACATCCCCCTCTTCCGTGTCACGCTCAGGCCTGCAGGGCGATCCCATCGGACTGAATGCGATCAGCTGGATATCATGAGCCTTGCAGTATTCAAACAGCTTCGGCTGCTGAAATGTCGGGTTGATCTCCACCTCCAGCACCGTCGGCTTAATCCGGCAAAGAGGCAGCACCTGTTCTAATTTCGTGATGGTCATATTGGACATGCCAATGCTTCTTACCAGCCCCAGATCTACCAGACGCTCCATCTGCCGCCAGGTCGTCATATATTCTTCCAGCGAAAAAGGCACTGCATCCGGATTTCTTCCCTCCAGATGTGCTCCCGGCGCATGGTAATTAGGGAACGGCCAGTGTACCATATAAACATCCAGATATGATAGCCTAAGATCACGAAGAGTCCTGGCACAGGCAACCAGCACATCGCCTTTCCCGTGCATATCATTCCAGACCTTTGACATAATCGTCAGCTCCTGACGCTGAACAATCCCCTCTGCAAAAGCCTTTGCGAATACTTTCCCTATCTCGGCTTCATTTCCGTAGGAAGCCGCACAGTCAAACAGGCGGTAGCCGGCCTCAATGGCTCCATAAACCGCATCCGATACCTCCTCAGAGGTATAGCGGTCATTCCCAAAGGTTCCCATACCAATCCCCGGAATCACCATTCCGTTTGACAATTTTCTTTGCGGTACAATCTCCGGGCTTACTCGTTCCATGCTTCACTCTCTCCTTTCATACATGCTTTATACTCTCCCTTTACGGGTATGATCCTTGCTTTCCAGCTCTGACGCTCCTGTCGCTGACGCTCCAGGCTCTGATAGATCCTGCGGGCCGCGCCGCCAAGATCCTGGTTATAGACCGCCACCGGGAATCGTCCGGAGCCCTCAAAATCATCAATAGCCGCCAGTGCGATCCTTAAGCCCGTCCCGTTTTCCGGCGTCCCGGACCCTCCCGGACCCCAGATCACTTCCGCAGTCTGCTGTGCCAGCTCTCCTGTTCCGCAAAGAACCATGCCGTCCTTCATCTTCTGTGTGATCTTATGGATCTCTTCTTTGGAAAACTCCGCCATCCTCCGGTCTCTTCTCCAGGGCACATGATATACCTGCCCCCGGGGGCAGAATTTCTGGAAGCTTTCCTCCCTTTTCCGGATATTTCCTATCTCCAGATTATCCCAGCCAATATATAAATATTCCCCGTATTCTCTCTCCTGTCTTTCCAAAAGCGTACGGATTGCATCCACATTATCTATAAATACACTATCCGCATAGGGTCCGGCCACGTCCGTATCAAAAAATACCAGATTCATGCCGATGCTCCTGAGACGCAAAAGCTTTTCCTGATCCACGCTCCGGTCATCCGGCCATACGACAGCATTGCGGATATTTTTGCTGTAAAGCCGGTACAGGCAATCCTCCAGCGTCGTATGCTCCGGCGCCTCCACATACAAAAGCAAAGCGTCATGCTCCCAGACACAGCGCTGGAACTTGGCAATAAAATGTGCAAAAAACGGGTTTCTGGACGGCGCCACCAGTGCGATCATATCTGTTGCCGTCTCATTTCCATGATTTTTCAGTGTCACGGTGGTTCCATTGCCCACCTCTCTTACGATCAGCTCCTCCTCTTCCAGAAGCTCCAGTGCCTTTCGCACGGTAATCCTGCTGACCTCGTAGTCTGCCGCCATCTGCCGTTCCGAAGGGATTTTTTCTCCATCCTGGTACACCCCTTCATAAATCTGCCGGCAAATATAATTTTTTAAATCTACATAGCGAAGTTCCGTCGATTCCAAAGGCGTCCCTCCTCATCTTAAATTTTCTCTAGTAGATATGGGGATTACTCCCCATATCCCTACACAAAACCGTACGTGCG
>OGQQ01001625.1_pt1 | contig 16673 bp, 13 predicted proteins | sample 1553281 | NCBI WGS metagenome assembly OGQQ01 (sample SAMEA2579937, study PRJEB22360) | human gut metagenome | biome: human gut; feature: human-associated habitat; material: faeces | place: Denmark | collected 2008/2010 | reverse complement strand
GTCCCGCTGGCAGTCTGTCCGTTCTGGTTTTTTGGGGTGTGAGGTGTGGAGGTGTGCCGGAGGGTGGTGGGCCATCAGCGCTGCGCTGGATGGCTGCAGGGGCTGAGTTTCCTTGTGGTGTGCCGGGAAGGGCATCGGCGCTGTGGTGGATGCAGTGGAATGAGGTTTTGGCGGTTTTTGTCGAAGGTTTTTTGTTGACTTTTGATGGTGGGGTGGTTATACTGAAGGTACATATCTGGGAACATTCTGGGCCGTTCGGCTATCTGATCCCCATATGGTTGGTTGTATAAATATGGCGGGGAGGAGCCGGTTGGTTGTGTGAGGTTTTTTCTTTTGCCATCATAGTGAAAGGAGGAGTCTTATGCAGAGGAAGCGGCTTGAGGATATGAATCTTCTGGATGATTTTTTGTTTAACGCGGTGATGACGTTTCCTGGTATTGGTGAGAGGTTTTGCAGGTTGCTGCTGCAGGTGGTGCTGGGGCGTGAGATCGGGAGGCTGCGGGTTGTTGCGCAGAGGGCTTTTGGTGGCCGGGATGAGGGTTTTCGCGGGGCGCGGCTTGATGTTCTGGCTGAGGAGGAGCTGATGGATGTTTTGGCGGATCCTTCTGTTTTTGATATTGAGCCGGATAATAATGGTGATGTTGTGAGTCTGAAGGATCTGCCGAAGCGGGTGAGGTTTTATCATGCGATCATTGATAGCCGATGTTTGAAGAAGGGTGAGGGTTTCGGGAAGCTTAAGAGGGTTTTTGTTATTTTTGTCTGTTCGTATGATCCGTTTGATCGGGGTAGGATGGTGTATACGATCCGGAATATGTGTGAGGAGATTCCGGAGATGGAGTATGATGATGGGCTGAGGACGGTTTTTCTAAATACGAAGGGAGATGGTGCGGGTGTGCCTGAGGAGCTAGTGGCGCTGCTTCGTTTTTTGGAGGATACCAGGGAGGTGAATGCGGTAAATGATGTTTTGAGGGAGTTGTTGGAGATGGTCAGGGTTGTTAAAGAGGATGGAAAGGTTACGGTGGCATATATGAAGAGTTTTGAGATTGAGCAGATGTGGATTAATAAGGGGATTGAACAGGGGATTAGTCAAGGAATCGCCCAAGGGATTGAACAGGGAATTAGCCAAGGAATCAGCCAGGGAATCACTCAAGGGATTGAACAGGGGCGGAGTGAAGAGAGAGTGAATACGTTGAGGGAGAAGGCGCGTGCGGATCGGTTGGAGAGGGAACTGAGAAAGCTGCGGAGGGGGAGATGATGTTGTTTGGTTTTGGGAGAGTTTCTGGGTGTTTGGGCCTGGGGGCTCTTTTTTTGTGGGATGAATGGAGGGAGGGACGAACGGACAGACAGTCTACCAGCGGGGTGGGGCATCGGCGCTGCGTTGGATGTGGGTGGGGTGAGCTTTTTGCGATTTGTCGTGAGGGGATTGGGGGATAGAGGCTGTTTTGGATAGGGTGAGGTGTTTTTGTGTAATATTTAAATTTATTTTTGGAGTATTTTGGATTATAATTATGGAAAAAGATGGTTGGCCTGATTGGTTGACTGATTGACTGGTTGATTGATATCCGGAGTTTTGGTGACTGTTTTGTGGGACTTGAGAGATGAGCTTCGGATGTGTGCTGATGAGGGTTGAGAGATGAGCTTCGGATGTGTGCTGATGTGGCTTGAGAGATGGGCTTCGGATGTGTGTTGATGTGGCTTGTGTGAGGGCTTCGGAGGTTTGTTGGTTTGGTTTTGAGGGTGGTCTTTTGGGGGCTGCCTGGGTTTTGGAGGGGAGTGGAGTGTATGTGTGATTATGTGGTTTTGCCGCTTTTGAATTCGTCTTTTGAGCCTGGGAGGGCTCGGGAGGTTGTTGAGGGGTTTGTTGATGTGGATTTGAGGAATATTGCGCGGGCTGAGCTTTTTTATTTTACGGGGCAGGCGGAGGAGTGTTGTGAGATCACGAGGGGGTATCTGTCCAGTAGGGTTATTGAGCTGAAGCTTTCGGCGTGTATTTTGTATGGGTATTCTAATCTGTCGCTGGGGAATGTGGCGGCGGCTAAGCGGGGGATGGAGGGGATCCAGTCCTGTGTGAAGATTGCTATGAAGAAGAAGGTTCCTAAGGATGTTTATGCGTCCTGTCTTCTGGCGGGGTATGTGGGGGCGGTTTTGCTTCATCTGCCTACGGATGGGATGCCTGCTTTTGGGGAGTACAGCAGGATGCTTCCTGAGGGGCTGAGGCTTTTTGCCACGTATGTGATGGCGCACCATACTTATCTTAACGGGGAGATATGGAGTGCTTATGGGATGGGGAAGGCTGCTTTGTTTATGGCGGATAGGTCGTATCCGATCAGTATGACGTATATCCACTGTATGATGGCGGTGTGTGCGATCAACCGAGAGGCGCAGGAGGAGATGCTCCGGAGCTGGGAGCTGGCGAAGATGGATGGGTTTCTGGAGCCTTTTATTGAGCATCATGGGCTTTTGCGGGGGCTGATCGAGGCTTGTATCCGGAACCGGGATCCGGAGGCGTATCAGCGGATCACGGAGGGTGTGATTTCTTTCAGCAGGGGCTGGATGGCGCTTCATAATCCAGAAAACCGGAGAAAGGTTACGGGGGAGCTGTCGACGATGGAGTTTTCTATTGCCATGCTGGCAAGTGGGGGATGGACCAATAAGGAGATCGGAGAGCATCTGGGGATTTCCATTAATACTGTCAAGCATTACCTTACGGATATCTTTTGCAAGCTGAATGTCAAGAAGCGGGATGAGCTGAAGAAATTCATGTTAAAATAGTGACAGAGGCACCTTTTTTTGAAAAAACGGGCCTTACAAAACAACTGGTAGTGTTGTATAATAAATATCACGAATAGTCAGATTTTATCGGAGAAATCAGACGAAAAGAACCAGTAAACGAGTAAGTTAAGAAGGAGGAGTTGAAGACTGATTTTCGATAGCATCTGATAATGTCAATATCCTTACCAAAAATGCCTGGTATATTGATATTACAATCACATAAGGGTAAAATATTGAAAAGGTGTAACCTGTTTACTCACCGGCTAAAAACATGAAGCTTTTTTAAGAGAAAGGAATATAAACAGAAGTAAAGTAATAAGAAATACAGTACACGTTAATGCACACATAGGAAAGCGGGAAAGGTATGAAAAAATTAAGGAATAATAAGATCAGAAAACTCCTGGCATTTATGGTGGCTTTGGCGTTGATGGTATCCTGTATGCCAAGTGCATATACAATCTCCGCGAGTGAGGCGTTCGGAGATGGAACGGAGGATATATTTACAGATGGCGAATTTACATCTGAACCAGCGGCCGAAGAATCGACACCGGATGTAAGCAGCGCTGACCAGGAGGAAACGGAACAGGCGCAGCAATCGACGCTTACATATGAGAATGATTCTGTTAAAGTAACAGCAGAGGCACTGGAGGACGGAGCTCTTCCGCAGAATACAGCATTGAAGGCTGACAGCGTAAACGAGAATTCATCCGTATCTTATGATACAGTTTCTCAGAAGCTTTCAGCAGCATCTACAGACAAGGGCAGCAGCCTGAGAGGTTTTTTTGCGTATGATGTGTATTTTGCTGATGGCGACGGAAACAGAGTCGAGCCGAACGGCAGAGTCAGAGTAACTTTTGAGTACAAGACACCGGCAGCACCGGAGCTTACCGATGCAGCCAGCACGAGTGTAACCGTTGAGAAGCTTCATTATAACAGCAGTACCGGTGATACTGATGTTAACACCTTACAGGCCAACGAGGATCTGAAGGTTCTGAATGTCAACGAGGGCAAACAGATCCAGACACTTCAGGTTGAGACTGGCAACGCAGCTGTTTTTGCCGTTATGTGGGATTCTCCTGAGACAGCAGATGTCGAGGCGGAAGCTGTTTCCGGTAATGAGGACGAGGTGCCTATCGCATCAGAGGAGCTTACGGACGGAATGGATATTTCGGACGAGCCTGAGCAGGATGCAGCTGAGACACCGGCAGCAGAGAATCCGGAGGTAACTCCTGAGGCAGAGCCTTCTGAGGCTCCGGCGGAGAATCCGGATGCTGAACCTACCGAAGCGCCGGCAGAGGATCCGGATGTGGTGGAAGAACCGGCAGAGGATATTGCGAGCCCGGAGGATGTTCCGGCAGCAGATGAGAATGGTGAGACAAGCCTGATCGAGGTTCTGGGAGATGATACGAATCTTCGTGTCAGTCCATCTGTCGAGGCAGAGGTTCTGGCAACTGTAAACGCAGGAACACAGCTCACACTTCTGGATACCGTAACAGCAGAGGACGGAGCAACCTGGTACAAGGTTTCCTGGGAAGGAACCGAGGCTTACATAAGAAGTGATATGGCACAGGTTGTTGACAGCAGTGATGAGGCAGAAGAGCCTGAGGATGTTCTGGAAAGCGAAGAAGTTTCTTATTCCCAGGAAGTTGGTAATGTAGTTGTAACTGCAACAGCAGCGAAGGGCGTTATTCCGGAAGGTGCACAGTTTGTTGTGACTCCGATCGAGAAAGGTTCTGACCAGTATGCAGATATCGAGAAACAGCTTCACGAGGGTGCAGAAAATGAGAGTTATACAGTAGCAGGTTTTCTTGCATACGATATTAGTTTTCTGAATGACGATGGAACTAAGATCGAACCGCAGAACGGAAGTGTCAGGGTATCTATAGCCTACAAAGAAGCAGAAATCCCAGAAGATGTAGCTGAAACAGATACAGCACAGGAAAACATGAATGTATCTCTGGTACATTTTGTGGAGGATGCAAATGGTAATGTCACAGAAGTTGTTAATATGAGCAACGATGGACAGGCTGAAGTAAGTACAACCGACAATGGAGAGATTGAAAGTGCAAACTTTGAAACAGAGAGTTTTTCTACTTTCTCAGTTGTATGGTTGGCAGATGATTTCACTTCTGTACAGACAACTAGTAGTTATGGTGTGGAGGAAACTGTTGATAGTGCTAAAAGAGGTATTACTATCAATATGTTTAATTACAATACTGATGAAATAAATGCAGGTCATTCTTTGCAGTTTAGTAATGGAAAGGATGGAGGATGGGAGGATTATAATAGGTATAGAGGGCCAGAGGATCTCTCTCTTGGCATTATGCAAAAGAGATTGGGAGCAGATTCATATCCGATGGTAGATAAGGGTAATAAAGAGAGTAGTTCGTATTTATTCTCAACAGAGGCAGGTACGGGCAAGGAGGTTTATCCTGGTGCAAATCACTTATTTAAAAAAGATGCAGATGGTTACTATGAATATGATAGTACTAAAAATTTTGCACAGTTTAATACAGAGACAAAGAATTTTACTGTATATAAGGTACCAGGAAGTAGTACAGATCCAATAGACCTACAACAAGGTTCGAAACATGGAAGTTTCTTTCCATTCAATACATTAGGTGATCATAAATACTGGGATATTCCTCAAATTTCAGAAAAATCTCCAGATTTCCATTTTGGTATGACAATGTCAGCTAAATTCATTCAGCCAAAAGACGGAAAAATTAATGATAATAATATGGTATTTGAGTTTTCTGGAGATGATGATGTATGGGTTTACATCGATGGCGTTTTGGTGTTGGATATTGGTGGTATTCATAATGCAGTGTCTGGTTCTATTAATTTTGCTGATGGTAAAGTTACATTTGGTAACAATAATACAGATTTAAAAACTTTATTTAAGAATGCAAATAGAGAAGGAGATTTTGTTAGCGGAAAGAGTATTTTCAAAGATTACACAGCGCATACAATCAATTTCTATTATCTCGAAAGAGGTAAGGGTGATTCCAACTGTAAGCTTAAGTTCAATCTTCCAACAGTTCCGAAGAAGTCGGTTACGGTTGAAAAACAGTTGAGTAATACGGATAAGGAGAAGTATGCAAATGTAGAGTTTAAATTTCAGTTACTTCTTCAGGATGACAAAGGGGAGTATGTTCCATCAAATACTGCAGGTACTTTAAGCGATGATAGCAAAGTTGAGTTCAATCGTGAAGAAATAAATGGCTTTTCCTACGATAATGTGTTTACGTTGAAACCTGGTCAGAAGGCAATTTTCTCTGGACTTGAGGAAAATAAGAATTATAAGGTTCAAGAACTTGGTGTATCAAAGGACAGATATGATCGGGTTTTAATCAATGGTGAAGAGACAACAAATGAGAATGGAAATGTTATTTCTAAGGAAGCTACAGTTGGCAGTAGACCAGTGGTAGTGGTTACCAATGTACTTGCCAGTGTTGCAGAACTTGATCTCAAAAAAGTCAATAAGGATCAGAAAGCGTTAAGTGGTGCTCAATTTACTCTTGTAAATTCAAAAACCAAAGAATCACAGAGTGCTATATCAGCAGATGGAACAGGACGTGTTAATTTTACAAGGTTAGGACTTGGGACATATACATTAACAGAAGACCTTGCACCTGATGGATATGAAGCATCAAATGAATCTTGGATTGTAAAGGTTACGTTATCTGATGATAAGAAGGCAGTGGCAACTCTTTATAAAGCAGATGGCAAGACAAAGATAGAAAAAGATACAAGTGATTCATTGTATCATATTATGAATTATACACAGCAGGAGATTATTGAATCCAGTATGGATTACAGTAAGACTGCAACTGTAAACGACTGGGATAAGAGAATTTATGACATCAATATTACAGCATCATCCAAAACAACAAGTTCTAGCGTAGTAACAACAGGTGGAGTTGCGGATGTAGTAATGGCATTAGATGTTTCTGGCTCCATGAGATATACACAGACAGCGGGAGATACGGAGACAGGATACGTTACAAAGTAGCAACAGCATATGTAGGATTTGGTACTTATGAGACTGCACCAACACTTCTGAATACAACAGTGGAGGCAAAAAGATCACATCTGGATATTGAAAAAACTGTTGGTGATGAGGATCATGCAGTTGCAATTGGTGATGTAGTTGAATATACAATCAAAACATACGTTCCTTACATTGACGCAAACAATACAGAAAGTAGAACATTTAGGATTACAGATACAATTGAAGGTGCTGACTATGTGTTAGGTAAAGATGGAAATGTAGCTGGAACAGTTGTATTAGGCGATGGGCAAAAGCCTACTTCAGTTGAGACTCCTATTGTTCCAAATAAAGATAACAAACATTCCTTTGAGATTAATTTAGACAGCTTAGTTGCAAATGCAGACAACCCCAATGCAGGTGTGTTAGTTACTGTTAAATATAGTGCAAAGATTACTGACGTAACTGTAAATAACACTGCTAAGGGTCATAAGAGCGGAAGCGAATATGGCGGTACTAATGATAAGGTTGATCTTTACACTGGTACTATTGTATTAACAAAGGTTGATGCTAACGATGCCGGAAAGAAACTTGCAAATGCTGAATTTACAGTGCATAAAGTAACAACAACAGATAACGAAAAAATTGTAGGAACTGCATTAAAGTTTGATTATAATGAGAAGACAGGGATTTACACATATAATCCTGATTCCATTAGAGAAAATGCAACGACTGTGATTACTAATGCAAACGGTGAGATAACAGTTAAAGGTTTAGATAAAGGCGAGTATCACTTTACAGAGACAAAAGCACCAAATGGTTATTCAATTAACGAAGCTGGTGCGAATATTAATCTTACCTTTGAGGGAGATGTAGCAACAGCAAACTTTACACAGAGTGGTAACTTGAAAGATTCAAGACTTTCCTCCCTTCCATCCACAGGTGGCATGGGAACATACCTCTTCACTATCATCGGTGTTGTAGTTATGGCTGGCGCTGCTGGTGCTTTCTTCATCAGCCGCAGAAAAGGATCTGAGGAGTAATCGTTTGATTGCCGGATCGATTCAATTCAAAAATTATTTATAAGCAACGACAAAGCAAGTATTAAAACATAGTAGTAAATCTTTTACCGCCCGGCCCTTTCGGGGGCCGGGAGTGGTAAATACAACAGTATGGAGAAACCTATGAGAAAGAATAAGAAGAAAAATTATATTGGACTTGGTTTGCTGTTTCTGATAGGGTTGTCCATACTGCTGTATCCAATGGTCAGTGATGCCTGGAACCGGTACAGGGACAGCCTGCTGATCAGTAATTATAGCAGCAGTGTTTCTTCGGATGATAATTCGGAGAAGATTGACAGTATGTGGAAGGCAGCGCAGGAGTATAACGAACAGATCAAGCAGGAAAGTGTGCCGGATGCTTTTTCCGTGAGGGATGGACAGACGGACAGTACATATGAGTCTCTTCTGAACCTGAATGGTGATGGAATGATGGGGTATGTGGAGATTCCTGTGATCGATGTGAGCATTCCAATCTATCATTACACGACAGATGAGTCTCTGGAGAAGGGTGCCGGTCATTTGTTCGGCAGCAGTCTTCCGGTTGGCGGCAAGAGTACCCATTGTATTTTGTCGGCACACAGAGGACTTCCAAGTGCGAAACTTTTTACAGATCTGAATCTTGTGGAAGAGGGAGATATTTTTTACCTGCATGTGCTGGGTAAGACGCTTGCCTACGAGGTGGATCAGATTCTTACCGTTCTTCCGGAGCAGACAGAGTCTCTGGGTATCACGGATGGGGATGATTATGTAACGCTGGTTACGTGTACGCCTTATGCGGTGAATACGCACAGACTTCTGGTGAGGGGACACAGAGTTCCGATGAAGGCTGCGAAGGCGGTTCAGAAAGCAGAGAAGAAGGTTACCGGAATCACCAATCCGACGCTTCCGATGCTTGCTCTCTGTGTTGTGATCGGAATTGTGATCGCGGTGGTCCTGGTTGCCGGTATCAATTCTGTTCAGAACAAAAAACGACGCAGGAAATAGTTTATGGCTAAAAAGAAAAAAAAGAAAAAGAGTAATGTTGTCCTGAACATTTTTATTGCCCTGGTGTTTCTGGCGGGGGCGGGGGTGTTCTTTTATCCTACGATCAGTGATATGTGGAACCAGTACCGTAACGCCCAGTTGGTCAGTAAGTACGAGGAAGCGGTAACGGAGCTTTCGGACAATGACTATGACAGGCTGTGGAAAGAGGCGAAGGAGTATAATGCCGAGCATCCGGTAAATGCCATTGTAGATGCTTTTGAGGAAGAGGATACTTATGAACTGAGTCATCCTTATGACAGAGTCCTGGATCCTAACGGTGACGGACTGATGGGCAGTATCGAGATCCCGAAGATCAAAGCGAAACTGGCTATCTATCACGGACTGAGCAAGACCGTGCTGGAAAAGGGTGTGGGCCACGTGGAGGGTACCAGCCTTCCTATCGGAGGCAAGAGCACCCATGCGGTTCTGGCGGCGCATCGAGGTCTTCCGAATGCGAAGCTTTTTACAGATCTGGATCAGATGGAAAAGGGAGATATTTTTATCCTGCACATTCTTGGCAAGCATCTGGCCTACAGGGTGGATCAGATCAAGACGGTGCTTCCGGATGAGACCAGTGACCTGGATATTATCGAGGGTGAAGATCATGTGACTCTGATCACGTGTACCCCTTATGGAGTTAACACCCACAGGCTTCTTGTCCGGGGAGTGCGGACGAAATATGTGGTGGAAGATACAAAGAATGACGAAACGATACCGCAGAAGCTTGCTGTTGTGGATCCGAAGAGGGTTCTGGCCGGCGGCGCTGCAGTGCTTGTTGTTCTGATCCTGCTGATTTATCTGATCGTCCGTCATAGGGACAAAAAACGGAAAAAGAAGCAGCTTTCAGAAAGGAAAGAGGAGGCAGAGAGCGATGAAAAATAGAAGAAAGCAAGGGAAAATATTCCGGAGCCTTCTGGCTGTTCTGATGCTGACGGCTATGCTGGTCACGAGTGTTTTGCAGCCGGTTTTCGCCGGGGATTATGAAGCTGGAAAAACAGGTAATCTGACGTTGACGGTTCAGCAGGCGGATGAAGAGGGAAACCAGACTCCGCTGCCGGATGTAGGGCTGACGATCTACAAGGTTGGCAGTGTGAATTTTGATGGCAATGTGCATTTCGTGCTGGATGAGGCACTGGCTGCCGCAGCAATCGATTTTGATTCCATCACGACGGCTGACGGCTGGTATGAAGCGGCAGAGAAGCTGGCGGCTATGATCGTCAGCGGAAGCGTGGATGTGTGGGGTATGTCCAAGTCCTCTGATGCAGAGGGGAATATGACTTTCGCTGATCTGGCTGAGGGTATGTACCTGGTGGTGCAGACAGATGGAAACAGCAGTGTTATGGTTTCACCGATGCTGATCTCCGTTCCTTTTGCAGATCAGGAGCAGGGCTGGATGTACGATGTACAGGCTTATCCGAAGTCTGTAAGTAATCCGCAGAAGCATACACAGATCCAGGTTACGAAGAGGATCTATAATGTTGATGATAACGGGAATGTGATTCCTCTGGAAACGAAAGAGGATGTAACTTATAAGGTTGGCGTTTTTTCGGATCAGGAAGGTACGATCCCGTTCCGTGATGATTATTTACAGGATATCCATATCCAGAATGCTTCCAGTGGCACAGCTACATGGACGGATGTTCCGGATGGCACCTATTATGTATTTGAGCTGGATGAGGATGGAAATCTTCTTCAGCAGAATACGGAGATCAAGGTGGATGATCAGAATTTTTACTACTACGATGTAACGAAGCCGAATGGTGAGAATGAAGAGAAGTCCAATCAGGTTGTGATCGGTGGAGATAGTGGTGCTGCTGAGGCTGCGGCTTATGTAAATAACTATTATACAAAGATTCCGGATATATTCAGCCGTAACGGATATATCAACATTAAGAAGAATGTGATGATCGATGGTGTTGCTTCTACTGTGGATGATACGTTCTATGCTGGTTTGTTCTCCACTGAGAGTAACGGTGAGCTGACGCTTGAGAAGGTAGTGACTCTGAAACAGAATGATAGTGTTCAGGTAACAGTGGATCTTCCAACAGATCAGGAGATCAACAGTGTTACTTATACTGTTCTGGAGACGGATAAGGATGGAAATCCGGTTGATGATGATACCTTTAAGTATACAGTTACCGGTCAGGGTGAGGTTACACTGAATAATGATAACCGATATACTGTAACAAAGGAGATCACCAACAGTCTTTCTTCTGAGCCGACACCGATTCCGACTGTTACACCTGGAACAAATCATGGTGGAAATGATCGGATCACTCCGATCCCGAATAATGGTACAGCGGGTGGAACTGCTCCGAACGATACCAGTGGTACAGCAAGACGTTCTGTAAAGACCGGCGATGATACACCGATCGGCGTATGGGTTGGAATCCTTGCAGCAGCGATCATTGTTGGCGGTGGTGCAGCTTATGGAGTTAAAAGAAAGAAGAAAAAATAAATAACGGATCATTTTGAAGGATGATCGATGGAAGAACCGGGCGATGTGGATGCCCGGTTCTTTTTTTGGAATATTTACGTATTGGGGATGAAAAAGCAGCGGGTGATATTTTTTATCGAAAATTGCTCTTGACATTTTGGTATGATAAGTATATTGTATGTGTTGCAGTAAATTTCATAAAAGATAGCCTTTTATTCAGAGTGGTGGAGATACAAAGGATCTATGAAGCCACGGCAACCCCGGATAACCCAGGAAGGTGCCAACCTGAGCGAGCAATCGAACAATAAGAGGATTGTTTACAGAATTTAAACAGTCCGGATTGTACGGGCTGTTTTTTATGTATATAACCATTGTTTTATTACAAAAGGAGAAGATCATGGAGAAAATTTTATTTACATCTGAATCTGTAACTGAGGGTCATCCTGACAAGGTCTGCGACTCTATTTCCGATGCGATCCTTGATGCTATGATGGCACAGGATCCGATGAGCCGTGTTGCATGTGAGACTGCTACTACAACAGGTCTTGTACTTGTTATGGGCGAGATCACAACCAAGGCTAATGTTGATATCCAGAAGATCGTTCGCGATACTATCCGTGAGATCGGATATGACAATGCGGATTATGGCTTTGACGCAGATACCTGTGCGGTTATCACATCACTTGACAAGCAGTCCACAGATATCGCTATGGGTGTTGACAAGGCTCTTGAGCAGAAAGAGGACGATATGAATGAGGACGAGCTGGATTCCATCGGTGCCGGTGACCAGGGTCTTCAGTTTGGTTATGCTTCCAATGAGACTGAGGAGTATATGCCATATGCCATCAACATGGCTCACAAGCTTGCTCAGCAGCTGACAAAGGTTCGTAAGGACGGCACTCTGAAATATTTAAGACCGGATGGAAAGACTCAGGTTACTGTTGAGTATGATGAGGCTGGCAAGCCGAAGAGAATCGATGCTGTTGTATGCTCTACACAGCATGATCCGGATGTTACTCAGGAGCAGATCCATGAGGATATTAAGAAGTATGTTTTTGATGCGATTATTCCGGCTGATATGGTTGATGCGGATACGAAGTATTTCATCAATCCGACAGGTCGTTTTGTTATCGGTGGACCTCACGGTGACAGTGGTCTGACAGGTCGTAAGATCATCGTTGATACCTACGGCGGAACAGGACGTCACGGCGGCGGTGCTTTTTCCGGTAAGGACTGCACAAAGGTTGACCGTTCTGCTGCTTATGCTGCACGTTATGTTGCAAAGAACATTGTTGCAGCAGGTCTTGCTGACAAGTGTGAGATCCAGCTTTCCTATGCAATCGGTGTTGCGCATCCGACTTCTGTCAGTGTGAATACCTTCGGAACAGGTAAGCTTTCTGAGACTAAGCTTGTTGAGATCGTTCGTGAGAATTTTGATCTTCGTCCGGCTGGTATCATCAAGATGCTTGACCTTCGCCGTCCGATCTACAAGCAGACTGCTGCTTATGGTCATTTCGGCCGTACAGATGTTGATCTTCCATGGGAGCATCTGGACAAGGTTGAGACTCTGAAGAAGTATCTGTAAGAGAGTCAAAAAAAATATTTATATATCCTTTTGGCAGGAATATTGATTTTAAGAAATGCATATGATATAATGCCATTAGGCAAAAGAGATAGTAATAGTTCCAAAAGAACAAAGAGTGAAGCCCCCGGTAGTGCCAATACCGGGGGCTTCTTCTAATTTTTTATAGTGGACAAGAAACCACTAGGTTAGCGTTGTCCTACTTGTTGCCGTCTAGCCATTTGCAAACGTAATAGGCAGTTATGTTTGCCATGCAGGAAACAAGAAAAGAGATAATAATTTCCAAAAGAACTCACCTCCTCCCGTTGCCGGGTATCGGGTGGACAACAAAAATATGATAGCATAGTTTAGAATAAAATGGAATAATACTGATGCTGGAAGATGGGGTTTTTTATAGAAAATTTAGAGATAGGGAATATAGTTTATGTTATAATACGTGTATGTGAATGTGTGAATTTATAAAGGACGGAGATACAGATGAAGTTAAAAACACGTATTATTGTGGGCTTCGTTGCGATCATCCTGCTGCCGCTGCTTCTTTTTTCCGCAAGTCTGTACGGGTTCAGCCAGACGCAGGCGAAGCATGTGCAGGAGAGCAGCAGCCAGGCTTCGGATTCCAGCCAGATGGTCTATGATATTTCGCTGCCGCAGTCTTCCAGCAGCCAGGTGAAGCTGATGGCCAAGGATATGATCCTGACCGCAACGATCATCCTTGTTTTTACCGCGTTGTCCGTAGGGCTGTGGATCTATCGGAGTATTGCGGTTCCACTGGTGAAGCTTAAGAAGGCTACCAAGAACATCAAGGAGGGGAATCTGGATTTTGTGCTGGAGGTTGAGGGGAATGATGAATTTTCCCAGCTTTGCCAGGATTTTGAGGAGATGCGTAAGCGTCTGAAGGAGTCCACGGAAGAGAAGATCCTGATGGATAAGGAGAATAAGGAGCTGATCAGCAATATTTCCCATGACCTGAAGACGCCGATCACTGCGGTGAAGGGTTATGTGGAGGGGATCATGGATGGTGTGGCGGATACGCCGGAGAAGATGGACCGGTATGTGCGTACCATTTATAATAAGACCAATGAGATGGATCATCTGATCAATGAGCTGACCTTTTATTCCAAGATCGATACCAACCGTATTCCGTATACGTTCAGCAAGCTGAATGTGGAGGATTATTTTTCGGATTGTGCGGAGGAGCTTGGGCTTGAGATGGAGACCAGGGGGATCGAGCTTGTGTATGCCAATTATGTGGAGAAGGGTGTGCAGGTTATTGCGGATGGTGAGCAGATCCGCCGTGTGATCCATAATATCGTGAGTAATGCCATTAAGTATATGGAGAAGCCAAGGGGGATCATCCAGCTTCGGGTGAAGGATGTGGGTGATTTTATCCAGGTGGAGATCGAGGATAACGGCAAGGGGATTGCCGCCAAGGATCTGCCGTATATTTTTGACCGTTTTTACCGTACCGATGTTTCCAGAAATTCTTCCAAGGGAGGAAGCGGTATCGGACTTTCCATCGTAAAGAAGATCATGGAGGATCATGGTGGAAAGGTCTGGGCCACAAGCCGGCTGGGGATCGGAACGATCATGTATTTTGTTCTCAGAAAATATCAGGAGGTACCGCTGAATGAGTAGGATTTTAATTATAGAGGATGAGGAAGCGATCGCGGATCTGGAGAAGGATTATCTGGAGCTTTCGGGTTTTGAGGTGGAGATCGAGAACCGTGGTGATACGGGGCTTGTACGTGCCATGAAGGAGGAGTTTGATCTGATCATCCTGGATCTGATGCTTCCGGAGGTGGATGGCTTTGATATCTGCCGGCAGGTCCGTGAGGAGAAGAATACGCCGATCATTATGGTTTCGGCCAAGAAGGATGATATCGATAAGATCCGCGGACTGGGTCTTGGCGCGGATGATTATATGACCAAGCCGTTCAGCCCAAGTGAGCTGGTTGCGCGTGTGAAGGCGCATATGGAGCGTTATAACCGGCTGGTTGGTTCCAATGTGCATAAGAATGATGTGATCGAGATCCGTGGTATTAAGATCGATAAGACGGCCAGGCGTGTGTGGGTCAATGGTGAGGAGACGACGTTTACTACCAAGGAGTTTGATCTTTTGACCTTTCTGGCTGAGAATCCGAACAGGGTTTTTACAAAGGAGGAGCTTTTCCGGGAGATCTGGGATATGGAGTCTGTGGGTGATATCGCTACGGTTACGGTGCATATCAAGAAGATCCGTGAAAAGATCGAGTTTAATACGGCCAAGCCTCAGTATATTGAGACGATCTGGGGTGTGGGGTACCGGTTTAAGGTGTGAGTCTGTGGGGAAGGCTTCGGATGGAGCTGCTGCAGGTGTATGAGTGCAGATCGGAATGATGGTGTATGATCTGCCGGGTGCTTTTGAGAGGAGTGGAGATATGCCGCTGTTGAGGGAAAGAATTTATACGATAGAGGATATTTATGCTTTGCCGGAGGGTGAAAGAGCGGAACTGATCGATGGACATATTTATTATATGGCGCCGCCGAATACGATGCATCAGAGGATTTCAAGTATTTTGTCCAGAAAGATAGGTAACTATATAGATTCTAACAAGGGCAAATGTGAGGTGTTTGCCGCACCGTTTGCGGTGTATCTGGATGAGAAGACGAATACTTATGTGGAACCGGATGTTTCTGTTATCTGTGATCCGGATAAGCTGGATGACAGGGGATGTAAGGGGGCTCCGGACTGGATCATCGAGATCGTTTCTCCGGCGAGCAGGCGTATGGATTATTATACCAAGCTGTTTAAATACAGGACTGCCGGTGTGAGAGAGTACTGGATCGTGGATCCTGTGAAGAAGCTGGTAATGGTGTATGATTTTGAAAATGAGGATACGGAGCAGTATACATTTCAGGATTCGATCAAGGTGGGAATCTATGAGGAGCTGAGGATCGATTTTGCTGAGATGTGATAAAAATGGAGGGGAATATCGTCTGGTGATAGCCCCTCCTTGTTTTTAGGATGAAAAGGACGAACTATGGAAGACAGATTATACAAGAAACTGGAAGCGTACGGTAAGAGTGATTTTTATCCGTTTCATATGCCGGGGCATAAGAGGAATCCGCTGGCTGTGGAGGGGGATTTTCCGGTGGAGAGGGATATTACGGAGATTGACGGGTTTGATAACCTGCATCATGCTGAGGATATTTTGAAAAGGGCGCAGGAGGATGTCGCACGGCTTTATGGTGTGCCGGAGAGTTTTTACAGTATTAATGGAAGCTCCGGGGCGATCCTGGCGGCGGTGTCTGCGGCTGTGGATAAGGGGGGACAGATCCTGGTGGCAAGGAACTGCCATAAGGCGGTTTACCATGCGATTTATCTGCGGGAGCTGAGTGCCACGTATATTTATCCACATGAAGATCCGAAATTGGGGATAAACGGAGGGATTTCACCCGGTCGTGTGGAAATGTATCTGGCGGAAAATCCGGAGATCCAGGCGGTGCTGATCACTTCACCGACTTATGATGGTGTGGTATCGGATATTGAGCGGATCAGTGAAGTGGTTCATAAGTATGGGATTCCGCTGATTGTGGATGAAGCACATGGGGCTCATTTCGGATTTCATGAGTATTTTCCCCAAAATGCAAATGTAAGAGGAGCCGATATAGTGATCCACAGTCTTCACAAGACACTTCCGTCACTGACGCAGACGGCACTGCTGCACATGAATGGAAAGCTTGTAGATCGAGATAGTGTGAGACGATATCTTCATATGCTTCAGAGCAGCAGCCCTTCTTATATTTTAATGGCTTCGATTGATGAAT
>OGQQ01001613.1_pt1 | contig 16737 bp, 12 predicted proteins | sample 1553281 | NCBI WGS metagenome assembly OGQQ01 (sample SAMEA2579937, study PRJEB22360) | human gut metagenome | biome: human gut; feature: human-associated habitat; material: faeces | place: Denmark | collected 2008/2010 | reverse complement strand
GCTGCAAGGGGAGGGCGCGGAGAGCGGGGTTTCGGCTTCGCTGTGGAACCGCTCGGAGGGACGGTACCGGTAGCCGACAGCTTGCGACGATGGACGGTGGCGGTACTCATGGCCGTATCCTCTCCTGAATAGACGCTTCCCTTTCCCGACCAGTTTACGGAAGGGGCGATCGGCGGGGATGACGGCTCGTCAAACGTCACGGCGGCGCGGCCCATTTGTCACCGCTCGTGCCCGTTTCGTCAGATTCCCGAAAAAAATATGAGCGAAAAGCCTTGCGAATGTCCACGAGAGTGCTAAACTCCCGAGCCAAGTTAATACCGATGAAATGCGTTGACGAGGAAAAGTAGGGGCGAACCCATCTGAAGAGAGCCTGCGGTTGGTGCGAGCAGGCGGTGGGCGACCCGAACAGCCACCTCTGAGCAGTTCGGTGCGAACGACCTTTCGGTTGACAGGCTTACCGCCGGGCCGAAGGGGGCAAGTAGCGTCGGACCGGCGACACCGTTATCTGTCGTAGAGCCTCCCTGCGCGTCGTCGCACGGGCGTCTCGTTTTCCGGCCCGGTGCATCTTGCAGCGGGTTTTTGTGTTTTCGGCGTTGGAACGCGAGAGGAAGCGAGGCCTATGGAGTTGAGAAGCGACCAGATCAAGCGAGGGGTGGCGCGCGCGCCGCACCGCAGCCTGCTCAAGGCGGACGGCATCACCGACGAGGAGATGGATCGCCCCTTCATCGCGGTGCTGGGCTCGCGCAACGACATCATTCCCGGTCACACCAACCTCGACAAGATCGCCGAGGCCGTGAAGGCCGGCATCTACATGGCCGGCGGCGTCCCCTTCGAAATCAGCACCCTCGGCGTGTGCGACGGCATCGCCATGAACCATGAGGGCATGCACTACTCGCTCGTCTCGCGCGAGGTCATTGCCGATTCCGTGGAATGCGCCGTCATGGGGCACGCCTTCGACGGCTTGGTGTGCATCCCGAACTGCGACAAGATCGTTCCCGGCATGATCCTGGGGGCCTTGCGGGCGAACGTGCCCACGATCTTCGTCTCCGGCGGCCCCATGCTCCCCGGCACGGGCCCCGACGGGGAGGGCTCCACCGATCTGAACACGCTCTTCGACGGGGCGGGGAAGGTGGCCGCCGGCACCATGACCGAAGAGGAGCTGGCCTACTTCGAGGACACGGCCTGCCCCACCTGCGGCAGCTGCTCGGGCATGTTCACGGCGAACTCCATGAATTGTTTGTGCGAGGCCTTGGGGATCGCCCTTCCGGGCAACGGCACCGTGCCGGCCGTCTACTCCGAGCGCATCCGTCTGGCCAAGCGCGCCGGCATGAAGGTGATGGAACTGCTCCGCGACGGCGTGCGCATCAAGGACATCCTGAACGCGGCTGCCGTGCACAACGCCATGGAATGCGACATGGCCTTCGGCGGTTCTACGAACACGGTGCTGCACCTGACGGCCATCGCGGCGGCGGCCGGCTGCTCTATCACCATGGCCGACTGGGACGCGGCCAGCGCGCGCACGCCGCATCTGGTGAAGCTCGCGCCTGCGGGCCCGCGCCCGCTCATCGACCTGTACCGCGTCGGCGGGGTGCCGGCGGTCATGGGGGAGCTGGGGCGTCTGGGCCTGCTCGACGAGAGCGCCCTCACCTGCATGGGGCCTCTGCCCGAGTACCTGGAGAGCTGCTGCCCGCCGGCCGACGGCGAGGTGTGCCGTACGGGCGAGAACCCCTATTCCGAGGTGGGCGCCCTTAAGGTGCTCTACGGCAATCTGGCTCCAGACGGCTCGGTGGTGAAGAAGGCGGCGGTGGATCCGTCCATGATGCGCCACACCGGGCCCGCCCGCGTGTTTGATTCGGAAGAGGCGGCTTGTGCGGTCATCGGCGCCGGCGAGATCGTCCCGGGGGATGTGGTGGTCATCCGCTACGAGGGGCCGGCCGGCGGCCCGGGCATGCGCGAGATGCTCTCGCCCACCTCGGCCATCTGCGGCATGGGGCTTTCCAACTCGGTGGCCCTCATCACCGACGGGCGCTTCTCCGGCGCCACCAAAGGGCCGGCCGTGGGCCACGTGAGCCCCGAGGCGGCGGCCGGCGGCCCCATCGCTCTTATCTGCGAGGGCGATTCCATCACGGTGGACATCGAGGGCGGCGCGCTGACGCTGAACGTGAGCGGCGATGAACTCGCGCGCCGGCGCGCGGCGTGGGAGCCCCCGGCGTCCAAGCACGATGCGGGCGTGCTGGCCAAGTACGCGAAACTGGTAACTTCCGCCGACAAGGGGGCGATCATCCTGTGAGCGACATCAACGACATCAACGCAAGCGCCGCGGCCGCAAGCGCGGAAACGGCGTCCGAGCAAAAGGCGGCGCCGGCCCGGCGCAACGCCGCCACCCAGGGTGCGCCCCGGGGCGCAGGCTCTCACACGGCCAAGCAGGGCCGTGTCATGCTCGGCGCCGAGGCCGTCATCGCGAGTTTGGAGGCCGAAGGGGTCACGACGGTGTTCGGCTACCCGGGCGGCCAGGCCATCAAGCTCTACGACGCGCTGTACGATTCCGGCCAGATCACCCACGTGCTCGCCCGCCACGAGCAGGGGGCCGTCCACATGGCCGACGGCTACGCCCGCTCCACCGGGCGCGCCGGCGTGGCCATCGTCACCTCGGGGCCCGGCGCCACGAACACCGTGACCGGCATCGCCACGGCCTACATGGACTCCGTGCCCCTCGTCATCATCACCGGCCAGGTGGGGCGGGGGGTCATCGGCACCGACTCCTTCCAGGAATCCGACATTGTGGGCATCACGATGCCGGTGGTCAAGCACTCCTACCTGCTGCAATCCACCGAAGAGCTCACCCGCACCATCCGCGAGGCCTTCCACATCGCCGTCACAGGGCGCCCCGGTCCCGTGCTCATCGACATCCCGAGCGATGTGGCCGGCGAGACTATGGTGTTTCAGTACCCGGACGCGGTGAATCTGCCCTCTTACAAGCCCACCTACCGCGGCAACGCCAAGCAGATCCGCGCCGCCTGTCGCCTTTTGGAAGAGGCCGTGCAGCCCCTGCTCTACGTCGGCGGCGGCGTCATCGCGTCGGAGGCCACCGGAGAGCTCGTGGCTCTCATGGACAAGATGCAGATCCCCGCCGTCGTCACCCTCATGGGCAAGGGGGGTGTGCCCGCGAGCCATCCTCTGAACCTGGGGCCCGTGGGCATGCACGGGGCGAAGTACTCGAACATGGCCATGACCGAGGCCGACCTCATCATCGCCGCCGGTGCGCGCTTTTCCGACCGCGTCACCGGGCGCGTCACCGAGTTCGCCCCCAACGCGAAGATCGTGCACATCGACATCGACCCGGCGGAGATCGGCAAGATCCGCGATGCCGACGTGCCCATCGTGGGCGATTTGAAGGGGGTGCTCGCCGGCATGCTCGAGGTGCTCGAGAAGGACGGCGCCGTCCCGCGCGACGAGCAGTGGATCGCCGACATCGGCGCATGGCGCGCCCGCTACCCCTTCTACCACCCGAACATGGCGGAGAACGAGCAGACCGGCGAGATCGTCCCCGAGCTCGTCATCGCGGAGCTTGGGCGCCAGCTGGATCCGGCGACCTCCATCGTCACCACGGAGGTGGGCCAGCATCAGATGTGGGCGCACCAGTTCCTGCCCCGGGAGTTCCCGCGCACCTTCCTCTCCTCAGGGGGGCTCGGTACCATGGGCTTCGGCTTCCCGGCCGCCATCGGAGCGGCCGTGGCGAACCCCGATGCCACGGTGGTCTGCATCGCCGGCGACGGGTCGTTCCAGATGAACTCCCAGGAAATGGCCACGGCCGCCATCAACGGCGTGCCCGTGAAGGTGATGATCCTGGACAACCGCTGCCTCGGCATGGTGCACCAGTGGCAGAAGCTGTTCTACGACAAGCGCTATTCCCAGACGCTGCTTGAGCCCGTGCCCGACTTCGTGAAGCTGGCTGAGGCCTACGGCGCCGAAGGCTACCGCATCAGCAAGCCCGAAGAGCTGGAAGACGTGCTGCGCAAGGCCCTGACCTCGCCCAACCCGGCCTTCATCGACGTCATGGTTGAGCGCGAGGAAAACGTCTATCCCATGGTGCCCGCCGGGGCCGCCCTGGATGAGATGCTCTTGGTGTAGAGGAGGGACGCCATGCAAAGACATGTTCTTTCCGTGCTGGTGGAGAACGAGCCCGGTGTGCTCAGCCGCGTGGCCGGCCTGTTCAGCGGCCGCGGCTTCAATATCGATTCGCTCAATGTGGCGCCTACCCTGGAAGAGGGCGTTTCGCACATGACCATCACCACCTATGGTGACAGCCAGATCCTGGAGCAGATCATGAAACAGCTCCACAAGATCGTGACCGTCATCAAGGTGATGGACTTTGCCGACATGCCCGCCATCGAACGCGAGATGATGTTCGTCAAGGTGCAGGCCGAAGGCCCCGCCCGCAGCGAGATCCTGCGTACCGTGGAGATCTTCCGCTGCAAGGTGGTGGACGTCAGCTCCAGCGAGATGACCATCGAGGCCACCGGCGCAGAAGGCAAGATCGACGCGCTGCTCGGTCTGCTGGAGCATTACGGCATCATCGAGCTGGTCCGCTCCGGCGCGGTGGCCGTGACCCGCGGCCCGAAAGCCCTGAGCGAGAAGGTGCTCGGCTCCGAGATCACCGGCCGCTGAACGGGCTGAGCGGCATTGCCTACGACAAAGCGCCGCCCCACGATTCGTTTCGTGGGGCGGCGCTTTTTATTTCGATTCACCGCAACATCGTATGTTCCCATTGCGCCGCCTTGGGAATGCTACGAATGGAACGGGAACATATCACCAGCACAGCACTTGCCACAAGAACCGCGAGGAACACCAGCACCGCGCCATGGAATCCAAAAACCGGGAGCAAGGTGCCAGCCACAGCACTACAGAACATCGAAAGCACCTGGGCCGGAACCGTCAATGTAACAGTAATACGCCCCTGCATGCTCGTAGGCGACTTGGCGAAGATGAAACCGAGGAGCATCGCGTTAATCAACGGGAACGGCAGGCCAACCAACGAATTGGCAACCAGCATGACCCAATAGTTGTCGGTCAACGCCATCGGCAATGCGCACAGGCAGATGAACAGGTAGGCGAGGCACACGGTTGGTCCGACCGGAACCTTATCGCTGAGTTTGCCGGCCAGCAACGATCCCACAAGCATCGTCAACGATATGCCGCCACTGATGAATCCGATGAGGGTCGCATTGGTTCCGCACGACACCAGATGCAGCTGGATGGCATATTGGATGCCATTGACGCCGAAATTGACCAATGCCGCCACGATGAGCACGATCACCAGCGTTTTCCTGTGCAACGACCATGACCAGCCTTCCAGGAAATCGTGGCAGAAACCGCCCTTCGCTGCATCGCCATCCGGTTCCCCGATGTGCCTGCCATCCGCATCATGTTCGCGGACGCCGGTGGCGGCGACGCCGGCCACGGCGTACATACAAGCCGACGCCAGGAACGGCAGCCATGGAGCGACGCTGTACAGGAAACCTCCGATGGGCCCTCCTACCATGGCGATGGTCGCGTCGCGCCCCTCGTTGAGGCTCCGCGCCTTGGGATAATAGCGGATATCGATGATCGAACGAAGCATCGCATCCGTAGCGCTCCCAAGAAATCCGTTGATGCCGGATGCGAGCACCGCGATCAACAGCAACACGGGGAACGACAATGCGCCGCACAGCAGCAGCACCGCGATTGCGCCCCAAGCCAGAACGCCGACGACGGCGTTCGCCACGATAAGCCGTTTGCGGTCATGCCTGTCGACGAAGGTACCTCCGAATACGCTCGCAACCTGTTGCGCGATCATCGACGACGTTCCGAGCCACCCGGCGGCGATGGTGGAGCCGGACACCGCATATCCGAGCAAACTGATCGCCAGTGCGCGCAGCGCCGCTCCGACCGCCGACGCCGTATCGGCGGTGAACCACGGGATATACCCTGCGGAATGCCAGAATGATTTCGCCGTTTCACTCATGCTTTGCTCCAATTAACCCACTTGTTCCGACTGTTCCGCCCACGCTTTCCGGTTTGCTCGTGGATTCATGCGTCAACCCCGCCGGCGTCTTATGAGACCCACCTGAAGGCCTGCAGAATCAGAGCCACGGGTTCGACGCCCAGCTCATCGTCGCCGTGCATGCCGGCCTTGATCTGCCAGCGGCGCACGACCTCATTGAGTTCCTCGATCATCGAGCTCGTCTCCTCGGCGGTCAGGTTCAGAACATGATCATCGCTGGTGCATGAATCAGCCCATTCCCGAGGCAATTCCGGCAGCCTGTCCAGAAAACGCTCGTAGGCCATCTCGTAGGAGAGCGCCGCGGAACGCCGGAACAGATCCATGGCCTTCGACTCGTCCGTACCGTTCTTTTCTTCGGGCCTCCCCAGACGAATGGCGCTTTGACAGGCCTTCCACCAGCTCTTTCTTCGATCTCCGTCAGGAGACTCCACCTTTTTCACTAGTCCCGCATGCGCAAGCTGCCCCAAGTGGTAGCTGATGGCTCCGGGAGCCTCGCCAATCTGCTCGCTGATGCTCCCCACGGTCTGTTCGCCGTTCACCCGCAACGTTCCAAGGATCCTCATGCGAATAGGACTCGCCATGGCCCGAAGAGTATCGGCACTGGTCACGGTCACTGCGGCATCTTCGGGCAGCTGCCCCTCGTTGGAGTTCGTATCGTTCATCGTAGAAGACTCCTTTCCATCGCCTCCCATTATATACAAATTTTTTGTACAAAATATTTGCTTTTGAATGGATTCGCAACATGTGTCTCACCGGTAACGCCGCGATCTATTGCAGCTGCGAAAATGTCTATTCTGGAACGAGAAACAAACCACGGGGGAATTTATATGCGCACGACTGTCAATGATTCGACTCTAGGGATTGTGGATAATGATCCACTGGTCGCGAGCGCAATTCAAAGCTTATTGGTCGAGACATGCGCACCAATACAGATTCTGTGGACTGTCACCTCTGCAGAACAAGCACTTGAGGCCATGAGGGACTCTGCACAAAGGCCACAAGCCGTGCTTACCGATATCGCAATGTCTGGGATGAACGGCTCGGAATTAGCGCATCATATCAAGGAACAACATCCAGATATTGCCGTCATTGGTATCAGCGCCTTTTTGGATGACGAAAACGAAAAAAGATACGGAGCACAATGGTCCGATGCGTTTTATGCGATTATTCCAAAAGAAATTCCCACGATTCAACTGGTTCGAATCATCGGAAAAGCCACTGGAAATGACGAGGTTGCGTCGTGGGCGGGGAAGAGCATAAACTCCATGCGGCTTTCCGGCAAGGAATTACAGATCATTGCCAACTATGCGAGAGGATTCACCACTTCCACTATTGCGCACCAACTGAATATCAGCGAAGCATCGGTAAAGACATATGCACGACGAGCTTTCGAGAAGCTCCATGCTCATAGTCGTGCCGAAGCTGTTGCGATGTGCGTAAGAAACGGTTGGATATAACGATGAAGCTGCCCCAACAAATAATGTCATTGGCAAAGACCGTGCGCAAGCCCTACTTAGCGGGATCCATTATCTGCATCTGCTTTTTCCTGCTCGAGCTGACCGCTTGGCCAAATATGTCACCTTGGTCATGGCTATATTTGGCTCCGTACTGCATCGCCCTGCTGCTACTGGCCTGGTTCCCCGTACCGGCAAGCATGGCGATTCTTGTAACACACATAGCATGCGCGATAATCCCGGCAATATGCGATGGCCCTTCGACGTTATATGGCACATGGCTTGTATGTGGAATAGTTGCTTTTGAAATCAAACGATTTGAATTTGCCATCATGGGACCGCTGCTTTGCGCACTAGCACTTCCTTTGGGCTATTGGACAGGCGGCATCGACTACAATCCAAGCATCCCCGTGCTTGCGTGCTCCTACATCGGAGCATTCTTCGTTGGCTTTGCCATACGGTGGAAGATACAGACAGAGCAACGGAAAATCGACCTGGCGATTGCACAAGAACAAGTTCGACGCCAGCAGAAAAGACTCAAAGAAATTCACATACTGCACGATTCCATCGCAGGAGCTATGACATATGCGATTCTGCTGTGCCGCAAGAAAGAGCCCTCAGAGAGCAGCGACACTTTGCCACAGATTGAACAAGTCCTCATGCAGGCATTACATGAGCTTCGCACTCAAATTATCAGCCCGATGACCGATGAGCTTAAAACAGACAAAGAGGAAGACGCGGACGAGCTCTTTCAACAACATATAGAAGCTCAATGCAAAAGACTGAGAATACTGGGTTTTACCGGGACACCAATAATCCGCGGGAATCTAAACGCAATGGACAAGTCACTACTACCATCGTTGCAAACGGTTTGTACCGAAATTCTCAATAACATTGCCAAACACGGGAAACCCGGGGCTTTTGCTTTTATCCTCTCTGTAGGACCAGATGCGGTCCGCATCTTCGCATCAAATCTATATAACGCCGCAATAAATAGTGCTCCAGAAAATCACTACGGGACAGCCCTCATACAAGATTTTGCGCAACAACATAATGGGACAATGACCATAAATTCAGAAAATGAAGAATGGTCATTGTCCCTAGCGATTCCGCTAACTCATCAAACACATTAAACCAGCCACCAGCATTTATTCACGGTGGCTTTCCTTTACTTCATATACGGAAACAACAAGATCCGTATTGCCGATATTGATAATGGACAATGAGGTGGCGCCAAGGAAATTCTTCGCCGGAAGAGAGACTGTTTCCACTCCATTAGACGTACAGGATTCCCTAGTGGTTAAAGTGTGCGGCTGTCCATCTTTGTAGAGGACAAGTGAGTAAGGAGCCTGCTCCTTCTGTTTGCACATGGAGACGACATAATACATATGGTTTTCGTCGACCTTTTTGGCAAATGGAATAGCACCATCGCCGTGCACGGATTTCGCGCCCAGCTTGTTCACCAGAACCAGTTTGTCCGAGTTATTGAGATCATCGACGGCGACACGGTCCAAAGCGTCCACAGTAAACGTTTTATACGCTTGCTCAGCAGCATCATCGTTTTTGCTGCTGCTCTGGACAGCGTCACCTTCAGAGGTTTCGTGTACGGAATCTGCACAACCGACGCATGAACACAGCAGCAAAGCCGACAGCAAACAACAGGCACTTCTTCGCATCACTTGATTCATGAGACACCCCCATTGGTTGTTATTGCGGAGAACAGCTCTACCTCCGTAAGAACAAGAATATGACACTGATATCTCAAGCGCTACACCTTGCTGTCGCACGAATGGCTACACACCCGAAAACGCTGGAGGAGCTGCACCGCCGCCACAACATGCACACCCTGTCCGGCAATTGGCGCGTACGGTACGAATGCCATGTCGCCAATGCCGGGGACTGGCTGGTGATCTGGTCATCGAACGATTCGGTCGCGTTCTTCGAACGTACCGGCAGCCACGACGAATTATTCCGGTAAACCGACGCTGAGCGAATCGCCAGCGTCGGTTTTGCACATTCCGTACCGCCAAACCGACGCCTACAAGCCTCTCACCATCAGTTTGCCCGACTGGGACTACTCGAGCTGTTCGGAGAGCTCCATCCATTCCATTTCGAGGGATTCAGACTCGTCCGTGACGGACTGCAACTGCTCGTTGAGCTTGCCCAGCCCCTCGTAATCGCTTGGGTCGTACGCGGCCATCTGCGCTTCCAAATCGGCCTTCTGCTCCTCCAGCTTGGCCAGCTTGCGCTCGATGGCGGAAACGCGCTTCGACGCGTCGTGGAACGCCTTGCCGGTGAGCTTCGGCGTGGAAGCCGACGACGAATCGCCAGTGGAAGGTGAGGAAGCTGCGCCACCTACGGAAGGCGCGGCCGTAGCGGAATCGCCAGCATCGCCATTCTTCCGCGTTTTGCAGTTCTTGCCGGACTTCTCGTCGGCGAACGGATCCTTGCCGTTCTTGATGGCCTCGGTCATGTCGAGATAATCCTGCACACCACCGGGCAGATGGCGTACCTTGCCGCCAATCAGCGCGAACTGCTGATCGGTGACGCGCTCCAGCAGGTACCGGTCGTGGGATACGACGATCAACGTGCCCGGCCAAGTATCGAGCAAATCCTCCATGACGGCGAGCATATCAGTGTCCAGATCGTTGCCGGGCTCGTCCATGATGAGCACGTTCGGCTCGTCGAGCAGGATGAGCAGCAACTGCATGCGGCGCTTCTGTCCGCCGGAGAGGTCGCGAATCGGCGTCATCAACTGGGCGGATTCAAAGCCGAGACGCTCCATCAACTGTCCCGGCGTTACTTCCTTGCCATCCACAATGTAGCTCGGCTTATAGCGGGAAAGCACTTCCTTGATCTTGTACTGGCCCAGTTTCTCCAGCTCATCAAGACGCTGCGAGAGTACGGCGAACTTCACGGTTTTGCCGATGTTCACATGGCCCACGGTCGGAGTAATCGAGCCGTCAATCAACTTCAGCAATGTGGACTTGCCGGCACCATTCGCACCGACGATGCCGAAGCGGTCGCCCGGGCCAATCAGCCAAGTCACATCGTCAAGAATCTCGCGGCCGGAAACCGTCACCTTGCGTGCAGCCGAGGTGACACCGGCTGCAGCAGTGTCATCATCCGAATCCGTTGCAGCAGTGCCACCGCCGATGGTTTCACCACCCGTGTTCATGCGACGAACCTCGCGATCGTCAGCAAGCTGCGGATTGCCGCTCTCAGCCTCGGCCTTCTTACGCGCTTCCTCAGCGGACTCGACGGCTTCCGGCACGCCGGCGTCCACCAGGCGCGGGTCAGTCATGTCGGTGACCGCCACCTCAACGGAACCATGCAGCTGCGGCTCGGCGTACATGGCGTTGACCACATCCACGCGGGAAGCGGACGCGGAGAGCGCCGCCACATCCGGGTCGATATCGGCCATGCCCTGCGGTTTTTCGAAAATCTGCGTCACGTCGACCAAATCGACCACCTGTTTGCCGAGACGGGAGGTGGCCATTTGCTTCAGTTCAAGTGTGTTACGCATCGGCGGCACATCGGCAATCAATTCGCGTGCGGCCTTGACGTGGAACTTCTGCTTGGTGGAGCGGGCACGAGCACCGCGGGAAAGCCATGCGAGCTCCTTGCGAGCCAGATTGCGGCGCTTGGTTTCGCGCACATCGGCTTGGCGATCGCGTTCCACGCGCTGCAGCATATATGCGGAATAGCCGCCCTCGAACGGCTCGATCACGCCATCGTGGACTTCCCACATCGATTCGCAGACCTCGTCCAAGAACCAGCGATCGTGGGTCACGAGCAACAGAGCGCCCTGGCCTTTGGACCAGCGGTTCTTCAAATGTTCGGCAAGCCAGTGGATAGTGACCACGTCGAGATGGTTGGTGGGCTCGTCAAGTGCAAGAATATCCCAATCCTTGAGCAGCAGTCGGGCCAAATCGGCGCGGCGACGCTGGCCGCCGGACAAGGAGCCGACCTTGGCATCCAGGCTCATGCCGCCGAGCAATGCCTCGACGATTTCACGGGAAGTGTTATCGGACGCCCATTCGTAGTCGGCGCGCCCCTCAAGTGCGGCTTCGCGAATGGTGGCGTTGTCATCAAGGGGATCACGCTGGTCAAGCATGCCGAACGTGAGTCCGCCACGCTTTGTCACGCGGCCGGAATCCGGCTCCTGAGCACCGCGGAACAGGTGCAGCAACGTGGATTTGCCGTCGCCGTTCTTGCCGACGATGCCGATGCGGTCGCCTTCAAAAACACCCTGCGTTACATCAGTGAAGATGGTTTTGGTAGCGAAAGCGAGCGAAACGTGTTCCAGTCCAATGTCATAAGTCGGCATGACTCACCAATGTAGCGCCACCACAGGCCATAGGACTCCCAAGAATATGTCCCAACAACCTACTATAATAGAAAGATCGGCAAAAGAGGAGAATATCATGGCTAAAAAAATACTCCTAAAACCCGTTCTCAAATGGGTTGGAGGTAAAAGACAACTTTTAGATCAGATTTTGCCTCTAATACCAGAATCCTCAACATATGTAGAGCCCTTCGTAGGCGGCGGAGCTGTTCTCCTGGCAAAACAACCAGAGAATGCTATCATCAACGATTACAACAGTGAATTAATAAATGTGTACGAATGCGTACGAGATCACACTGATGAATTGCTTGATCTCCTTCATAGCCATGCTGAAAAAAATAGTTCAGATTATTTTTATTCTATAAGAGCACAAGATCGCGAACCAAATTTTAAAGAAAGAAGCCCAGTGCAACGCGCCGCAAGAATTATCTATTTGAATAAAACATGTTTTAACGGCTTATACAGGGTCAATTCTGCCGGACAATTCAATTCTCCATATGGTCGCTACAATAACCCAGCAATAGAAAATAGACCAGCCATACGAGCATTAGCAAAATATCTGTCCGGAAATATAAAGATATTATGTGGCGATTACGAATTAGCCCTGCAAAATCTTGATAAGGATTCGTTTGTATATTTAGACCCTCCATATATGCCCATATCATCCTCTGCATCCTTTACCGGTTATACAGAGGGAGGATTCGATTACAACGAGCAATTGCGTCTAAAAAATAACTGCGACAAGCTTGCGTCGCAGGGAATCAAATTCCTCGAATCAAATTCGGATTGTGAAGAAATCAGAGAGCTATATAAAGATTACAAAATCATCTCTGTATCAGCGAATCGTTCGATTAATTCTAGAGCCGACCGACGAGGAGCAATTAAGGAAGTACTAATCGATGGAAGATAAAGCCAATAAAGCTTGGACCGAGCTGATACAGGAATATCAAATAGATAATGCAATAAAACAACATGGGGAATTCATCATACAGGCTAAGGATATTAAGAAATATCGAGAGCCACGACTTATGGCAAAATGGGACTCGAGCGAAAGTCTTCCTACGATATTAAAGAAATCTGATATCAATATATTACCAGTCTCCCGTTCTGCTTACGTGCTTTCCAATTTCAAGCTGTATCAGCCATTCCCGGAAAATGATATAAATACAGTAAAGTACGTCCCTCCCTTACCACTGGAATCTATTGATTTCAACAATCTGTCCACTGAATCCAATGCGATCAATGCAATGCTCATCACTGGTATACTTGATGACTTCTTAGGCACAAATAATACAGTGGAAACTTTCAATGGTCGAATGGGAACTAATGATTTCTCATTTACGGTCAATCTCACCAACGGCGGCAAGCGGCAGGTGGATGTCCAGAGCGCTCAACTGGAGATCGACGGAGGATTTGAAAACGATGATTCCATAATTATTATGGAGGCAAAGAATGTACCTCATCCAGATTTTCACATAAGGCAATTGTATTTTCCATATCGATTGTGGTGTGAACGCGTAAGGAAACCAATCCGTTTGGTCTTTTCGCAGTATATCGATTCAATATATCACTTATATGAATATGAATTTGCTAAAGAGGATGATTATTCGTCAATTCATCTAATTCAACAGAGAAATTATTCTTTTCAGTCTTCTGCAATTTCATGGGACGACATACAAAGAATTATCGATTCGAATTCACCAGAAATAGACGACAATTACGACGATACATCGATACCATTTATTCAAGCAGATTTATTCACACGGTTGATTTCCCTAATAGAACAATTAGATAAAGTACCCAATATGACTTCTGCTGAAATTGCATCATCTATGGAATTTGACATTCGTCAAGCATCATATTATTCATCGGCAGGAGAATATCTCGGAGTAATCGAGAGACCGTTGCGAGGTCATTCACAACTTTCCTTGACAGGCATCAAATTAATGCGCTTGAAACTTCGCGAACGCAGATTAGAGCTCATTAAGTTAATCGTCAGACATAACATTTTTCACGATCTTCTTTCGCAAATCATCGACACTGGGGAGTTCCCCTCTCGAGAAGCTATAATTGATAGGATGAGGCACTATAATGTTTGTAAAGATGCAACTACTCTATATCGTAGAGCTTCCAGCGTCTCTGGCTGGCTACGATGGATAGTCACGCTTCCCGATACTACTGAGGAATTTGAATAATTCATTGTACGATATATACTAAGTCATAGTATCAGCATCAAAAGGAGGCTTGATCATGGTTAATGATAAACGCCCTGTAATTCAGACTCAAGGATACAACGGCAGTGAGCCTACGCGCATGTGCCCTCATTGCGGAAAAGAAAAACCACTAAGTGATTTCGGTTACCGAAATATGGGGAATGATACTATCCGTAACCAGTCATGGTGTAAGGACTGTCGATAAAAGTAATGCACCGCGTCATGAACGCGGTGCATTACTTTTTCTGGTTATAGGTTATTTGCCCAGCGTCTGAGCGTAGGAGTTGCAGCGGGCCGCAAAACCGGAGAACACTTGCTCGGCGAGCGGTTGCAGTAGCTGGTCGTATTGGGCGAACTGCTCGCGCAATTGGGACTTGGAACCACCCGCGGCCTTGAGATCCTTGACCATGCTCGGCTCATCCAGCCATTCGTCCAGCAGCGAGCCGCACACTTCCAGATGGAACTGCATGCCCAGCGCGGATCCCAGTCGGAATGCCTGCACCTTGGTGGAAGACGAACGCGACAGCAGCTGGCCTTCCGCGGGCAGGCCCACCACGTCGTTATGCCAGTGCAGCACTGTCAGCTGCTTATCCCACATGGAGAAGAAGTCATGCTTGTCCACACGCTTGATCGGCGCGAACCCAATCTCCGGCGCATCGCCCTTGCGCAGCTGCGCACCAAGCGCAGTGGCGATAATCTGATGCCCCAGGCATACACCGAGAATCGGCTTGCCTGAAGCCACGGCGGCACGCGCCAACTTGGCTTCTGCCTTCAGCCCCGGATACTTGTCGTAATCAAGCGCGCCCATAGGCCCACCCATGATTACCACGCCAGCCAGTTCGCCGAAATCAGGCAAGTCCGGTTTCTTTTTGTCGACGATATTCATCGTCACCGTCTCAAGACCGATGTCCTCGAGGTTCGACAATATGCGTCCCGGGCGTTCCCATGGGACATGTTGCAAAATGAGCACTTGTGGTGTGGCCATGACTTCTATTGTGGCACGAGCGTTCCCCGTTTGCGTAACGAGCAGGGCAAATCCATGAATCTCGCAGTTTCCGCAGCGGTCAAAGACGTGTTCTCGCGAGACTGTTGTCCCGCTTCTCATCCGTCTGTCACCTCGTTCGGGCCCCACCTGTGAAGCGTTCATCAAACTCTTCGAGTAACGATTCAGCATGTCTGGTTCGGACCCTACGCTTGAGTGTTATGGGAAACAGCCAAGAACCGCAGGATTTCAACATTTCCGTCATGCCTTCAAGCCTGACGCCGGTGCATGTTGCCAAGGCCGCAGAAGGCCTGAATCTGTATGACACCGCCTCGCACCAGGTCAGCCATTTCGTGCCGCTCAAGCCGGGCGAAGTCGGCATTTATGTGTGTGGCGCGACTGTGCAATCGTCACCGCATATTGGCCATATCCGTGCCGCCGTGGCGTTCGACATCGTGCGCCGCTGGTTTTTGAAGCTCGGCTACAAAGTCACTTTTGTGCGTAATGTGACCGATATCGACGACAAGATTCTCGTTAAGGCCGCGGCCGCAGGCCAGCGTTGGTGGGCCCGCGCCTATTACTACGAGCGCGAATTCACCGAGGCATACAACACGCTCGGCGTACTGCCGCCCACTGTGGAACCTCGCGCCACCGGCCACATGTCGGACATGATCGACCTGATTCAGCGCATTCTCGACAACGGTCACGGCTATGTGGTCACGGATGCGGACGGCAAGCCCACCGGCAACGTGTACTTCGATGTGGCATCCTGGCCGCATTACGGCGAACTCACTCACCAGAAGCAGACCTCCGAAGTCGATGAGGCCGCCGCCGTGGCCGACCGCATGGGCCCGTCCGTGGACGCCACCGGTGCCGACAAGTACAATCCGGTCGACCCGGCCGATGCCTCCCCCGACAAGCATGATCCGCGTGATTTCGCCCTGTGGAAGGCTCCGAAGGACACCGATCCCGAGGACGCCCGTTGGTCGACGCCGTTTGGCGTGGGCCGCCCTGGCTGGCACATCGAATGCTCCGCCATGTCCCACCGTTACCTGGGCGATGGCTTCGACATTCACGGCGGCGGCTTGGGTCTGCCCCTTCCCCCCCCGGCCTGCGCAATGGCTCAGACCCGTGCGGCCGGCTACCCCTCCGCTGCGCGCTGGATGCATTCGGCATGGGTGACCGCCAAGGGCGAGAAGATGTCGAAGTCGCTGGGCACCGGCCTGTCCGTGCCGAGCGTGTTGGCTGAGCATTCCGCTTGGGTGGTGCGTTACGCCCTGGGCTCCGTGCAGTACCGGTCGATGCTCGAATGGTCCGATCAGGCGCTGGTCGAGGCGCAGGCCGCATACGACCGCGTCTCGAACTTCATCGAGCGTGCCGGTGTGGCGCTGGGTGGACAGCCTTCTCGCGAGGAAGTCACTGCCGTCTCCGCCGACGATTTGCCCGCCGATTTCGTGGCCGCCATGAATGACGATGTCAATGTGTCTGGTGCAACCGCCGCGATCTTCACCGCCATCCGTTCCGGCAATACGTTGCTTTCACAGCTGGCTGACCGCGCCGATTCCGAAACCGCCAAGGCCGAGGTGCGTGAGGCGCTGCTCGCCGTGCGTGCCATGCTCGACACCTTGGGCCTGGACCCGCTGGCCGAACCGTGGGTGTCCGCCGGCGCTGCCGGCGGGGGCGCCGGCAAGCGCCTG
>OGQQ01001601.1_pt1 | contig 16808 bp, 19 predicted proteins | sample 1553281 | NCBI WGS metagenome assembly OGQQ01 (sample SAMEA2579937, study PRJEB22360) | human gut metagenome | biome: human gut; feature: human-associated habitat; material: faeces | place: Denmark | collected 2008/2010 | reverse complement strand
TATATCAGAGGGAGATGACTCCCGCCTCTATAGGCGGTGAGTAACAAATCCGTATCAGTGGCAGGCGTCTGTGTGCGGGCAGCCAATGAGAAAAGGAGAAGCAGATACATGAAGAAAAAGAGATATTACCTCTATGCGTTTTTGGCATTTGCGGCGACCATGGCGATGATGACACTTCTGCCGGTACTCCTGAGTGTGGTGGGAAGTGTGATAGCAGTGGTGATGAACGGGGAAGCGGGAGCGGAAAGATTCTATTATTTTCTGATGGAATATATCAATTTTTACTCGTTTATGATTTACCTGCCTACAGCGATTATTTTTGCTGTCTGGTATTGGTATGTATTTTTATATGGAAGAGAGAGATTTCCTTACTTAAAAGGAAGCACAAGAAAGCTGAGTCCGGTGGCATTTGTATGGATGGTCATGCTGACCTTTGGGCTGCAGTGGGTCACATCTCTTGTCATGATACTGATTCAGCTTATCAGTCCGTCTTCGATGGCGGAGTACAACAGTCTGGTGGAGGCCTCGGGGATTTCCAGCTATTCTGTGATGTGGGCGATTACGACATTGATTCTGCCGCCTTTTGCGGAGGAAATCATATTCCGGGGGCTGATTTTTAAATATCTGAAAGGCGCAGGCGCTCCGTTTGTGGCGGCAAACATCATCCAGGCGGTGTGCTTCGGCATTTTTCATCAGAATATTGTGCAGGGGATTTACGCGGCGGTACTGGGCTTCTTCCTGGGGTATCTGGCGCAGAGATACGACAGTCTCCTGGCGCCCATGTTCGTCCATTTCGTGTATAACTTTGCGGGCACATGGCTGACGGATTTGGAGATGAAAATCCTGCCGGACTGGGTATCTGTGATACAGTTGCTGCTGGGAATCCCATTCATTGCGATTTCTGTCATTATGATACAGTTTGGCATCGGGGAGAAAAAGAAGAAAAACATGGAAGGAGAGACGGTAGGATGAATCGAATCATTCTTGCATCGGCATCGCCGAGGCGCAGGGAGCTGTTATCGCAGATAGGGGTAAACTTTGATATCAGAGTCAGTCAGGCAGAGGAAATCTATCACAGCACGGTTCCGCAGGAAATTGTAAAGGAACTGGCGCTCATTAAGGCGGAGAATGTGGCGAGGGAATTAGACCCGGAGGAGAGAAACGGCTGTCTTTTGATTGGAGCGGACACTGTGGTGGTGCAAAACGGAAAGATTTTAGGGAAGCCTAAAGACGAGGCAGACGCCTTGCAGATGTTGAGAAACCTGCAGGGAAACTGCCATGAGGTGTACACGGGGACAGCTCTTCTGCGTTTTGAGAACAATGAGAGGGAAGTGCGAAACCATGCGGTGATGACAAAGGTCTATGTGCACGCCATGTCGGAGCAGGAAATCCGGGCGTATATCGCCACCGGAGAACCGATGGATAAGGCGGGCGCCTATGGTATCCAGGGGCGGTTCGCCGCGTATATCGACCGGATAGAAGGAGATTATTATAATGTAGTGGGACTTCCGGTCTCCTACATCTATCAGAGCCTGAAAGAACTGGAAATGGTTTTTTAAAACGTTACACGGCGTCCCAGAGAGTACTGCCGTTATCACGGAGCCATTTCCGGCTCTTTTTATAATCAGGGAGTACCTGTTCTACGATAGCGTAGAAGGCTTTGGAGTGGTTCATCTCCAGACGGTGGGCGAGCTCGTGCACGACAACGTAGTTAAGTACCTCCTCCGGGGCGAAGATGAGCCGCCAGTTGAAGTTGAGATTGCCGGCGCTGCTGCAGCTCCCCCAGCGGGTCTTCTGCTCCCGGATAGAGATGCGGTGGTAGGTCACGTTCATGAGGCTGGCGTAGTAGGCGGTCTTGACTGTGAAGATATCCCTCGCCGTCTCCATGTAGCGGGACCGTTCACTCTTAGAGAGCGGTTTCTTCTCCGGGACAGGATGGCTCTGTATACGCGCCAGATGTTTCTCTATCCAGCTCTGTTTTTCACGCACAAAGGAGTGAATTTCAGAGCGTGAAAAGCCTTTTGGAGCGCGGACGGTAATATGTCCGTCAGCAGCAATCTGGATGGCAAGTGTTTTGCGCGCGCTGTATATGATATCGTAGGAAAACGGAAGCCCTGCGGATGCTGTTCCGGCAGAAAGCGCGGCTGTGTGGTCTGTCATATAAATCACCTCTTTAGAGAAGTGTAACAAGGAAAAGAAAAGAGTACAAGAGAAAAATATTTACATAAAATAAGAGTTAACAAATACGTATATAAGAGTAAAAAGAAAATGATATACATAAATAACGAGTAAAATAAAAAATGGCATACTCATATAATGAGTAAAACTATACATAAATAAGGAGTAAACATGAGCCGGGAAAAGATTTTGATTGTGGAGGATGACGAGGTACTCTCATACGGAGTGAAACTGAACTTAAACATTGTGCATTTTGAGGCGGAGACAGCAAAAAACCGGGCGGAAGCGTTACAGAAACTGCGAGCAAAGCGTTTTGACTTACTCATTATGGATGTAAACCTTCCCGATGGGAACGGGTTTGCACTTGCAGGGGAGATACGGGAGAAGTACGATATTCCTATCATTTTTCTGACCGCTAAGGATATGGATGAGGATATTATGACCGGTTTTGAGAGCGGAGCCGACGACTACGTCACCAAGCCTTTTAATGTACAGATACTCATCCAGAGAGTGCGGGCTGTCTTAAACCGGTATTCGGCGGGAAAGAAAGCAGAAGAAAGAGTATGCATAGGAAATCTGGAGATTGATTTTGCGGGACATGAGGTATTAAAGAGTAAAAAGCCGCTGTCCCTTACTCCCACAGAGTTTAAACTGTTAAAGAAGTTTTGTGAGAATCCGGGTATCGTACTCACGAGGAGTGTATTATTGGAATCATTGTGGGATAAGGACGGCGATTTTGTGGATGAACATACACTGACGATTTTTGTCAGCAGACTGAGAGGAAAGATTGCGGATGCTGAATATACCTATATTAAAACCATCTACGGCACGGGATACCAGTGGATGGGTGAGCGGTAACCGGGACAGGAGGAAAGAACGATGATGCAGTGGGTGATTGCAGGGGCAGGAGTTTTTGCGCTGATGCTCGCGACCGGCGGTATCTGGATATACACAAGGAGAGAGTACGTGAGGTTCACAGAAGAAGTGTGCCAGAGCATCGACAGGATACTGGAGGGTAGCGGGACGGAAGCCTTTGACACCGAGGAGGAAGCGCTCTTGTCAAAGATTCAGATGAGACTAAAAAAGCTGGAGGAGATAACCGCCCATCACGCGGAGGAGAGTAAGAGGCAGAAGCTGGAGGTGCAGGGTGTTGTCTCGGATATCTCCCACCAGTTGAAAACGCCCATCGCCAATGTGGTGATGTACTGTGATACGGCGATGAACCCCAGACTTTCAGAAACAGAGAGGGACAACTGTATGGCTGTACTCAAAAATCAGGTGGGAAAACTGGATTTCCTTGTACAGGCGCTGATACGGATGTCCCGGCTGGAGCAGAATATCATCTGTCTGAAACCCTGCGAGGTTCCTCTGTGTGCCCTGGTGGAAGCGGCAGCAGAGGAGATACGAAGGAAAGCCGTTGAAAAGAAAATCTGTCTGGAAATCGAAACTTTTCCGGAGGTGGAATTGCTCTGCGATGAAAAATGGTCTATCGAGGCCCTTGTCAATGTGTTGGACAATGCGGTGAAATATTCCGGGGAGGGCAGAAAAATCAGAGTCTCATCCCAGCGCATGGAGATTTACACAAAGATAGAGGTGGAGGACGAAGGAGCGGGAATTGCCCCGGAGCACATCAACGATGTGTGTAAACGTTTCTACCGGGAAGAGAGGGTTCGCAATACGGAAGGACTGGGAATCGGTCTCTATCTGACAAGAGAAATTTTAGAAAAACAGCGCGGATATTTGAAGATACAGTCCCATCCCGGTGTGGGGACGAGGGTCGCTTTATATTTTCTGAACGCCTGATTCAGGGGGAATTTTGTTTTTCGAGAGGTTTTTGAAACATTTGCCTGTTATCCTGTATCCATCAAGAAAACACGGAAAGAGTAAAGGGTATGAGGCGGTATGTGAGAAACGTGCCTGCTTCGCCCAAGTGTACTTTCCGTGAGGAAAAAGGAGTGGCAGAATATGAGTATTTTGACGACAGAGAATCTGAAGAAATATTACGGGAAAGGACCAAATACTGTGCGCGCCCTGGACGGCGTCTCTATGGAAGTGGAGGACGGAGAGTTCGTGGCTATCGTGGGGACCAGCGGCAGCGGAAAGTCCACCCTTTTAAACATGATGGGCGGTCTGGACGTGCCTACTTCCGGGGAGGTCATCATCGCGGGAAAGCGGCTTTCCGGCATGGATGACGACCGTCTTACAATCTTTCGCAGGAGACGAATCGGGTTCGTCTTCCAGAACTACAATCTGGTTCCCATCTTAAATGTCTATGAAAATATCATCCTTCCGGTGTCTTTGGACGGCGGCAGACCGGATGAATTGTATATGAAAAAAATTATAAAGCTTCTGGGGCTTCAGGATAAGCTCACGGAGATGCCGGGCAATCTCTCAGGCGGACAGCAGCAGAGAGTGGCAATCGCCAGGGCACTTGCCTCTAAGCCTGCCCTGGTGCTTGCCGATGAGCCCACGGGGAATCTGGATTCCAGGACGAGCCAGGATGTCATCGGGCTCATCAAGGCATCCAGCCGTCAGTTCCACCAGACGGTCGTCATGATTACCCACAATGAGGAAATCGCCCAGACTGCGGACCGTATCATCCGTATTGAGGATGGAAAGATTATGGAAAGCAGGTGGACGGCATGACACGCGCAAAAAGAGTGGCAGGGAACAACAACAGAGGGTCTGTGAGGTCATTGGCGCTGCGCAGTGTGAAGAGCAGCAGGATGCGCAACTTTTTTGTGGTGCTCACCATCTTGCTTTCTGTCAGTCTTCTCATGGTAATCGCGCTGTTCTACGCAGGGATGAATACGGAGAGGAAACGTCAGGTAGAAAGGATGCAGCACGCTGTCTACTACCGCCAGGATGAGACACAGCTTGCTAAGATGGCAGAGGACGAGCGCAGCAGTTATATCCTGGGTATGAAACAGGGGCAGGCAGTGGAGATAGACGGAAACATGGTCCAGCCTGTCGCCTATATGGAAGCGCCTTTAAAAAGTGAGGGCGTTGAGATTGACACAGTTACGCCCTCAAAGGGGGAGATTCCCCGCGAAAAGGACGAAGTCATGCTCTCTGACGCCTACTGTAAACTGGCGGGGATTACGGCGAAGCCGGGTGAAAAGGTAACCTTTACCTGGCTGGACGGCACCACGGAAGAATACACCGTGTCGGGCATTTTCCACACGGCAGAAAACCTTCCTATGTACAGCGTGTTATTTTCCGAACAGTATGCCAGGGAAGGCAGCCAGTTAAAAGAATTGCCTTGGGATGCCATCGTCTGCTTTCAGGGAGCGGATGAAATGAGTCAGCCGGAATTTGAAGACCTGGTTTATGGCTTTGGCGCGGACCACGGGACGGCCAGAGAAAATATGAATATCAATAACTTCTTCCTGGATGTGCTTCCGGGTGGAGATATGCAGACCCAGCAGACAATCTTAATCATCGGTGTGGGGATTGCGCTGCTCTTTGTCAGCGTACTTGTCATTTACAGTGTTTTTTATCTCTCTGTGGTGGGAAGGATACGGCAGTTCGGGCAGCTCCGCACCATTGGCATGACGAAACGCCAGATTAGGCGGATGGTGCGCATGGAGGGACTGCTGCTGAGCGCGGTGGGAATCCCGCTGGGGCTTCTCATCGGCGGAGCGGTCAGCTATTTTATACGTCCCGGCGGATGGAGTTGGATGAATGTACTTGTAATCGGAGCGGCGGTTACTGCGGCGGATATTGTAACAGTTTTACTCTCCATACAGAAACCGGCGCGGTACGCATCCGCCATCTCCCCGGTGGAGGCGGCGAAGTACTCCGGCTATGCGGATGCGGAAGCAGGCGCGGGGCGTCTTAAGCCAAACAAGGCGGGGAAGTTCACGCGAAACAATACAGGGAAACCTGCACCAAACAGTGTGGGGAAATCTACGCCAAAACTTTCACGAAAGATTACGCCGGGCAGTCTGGCGGTCATGAGCAATGCGCGCAATAAGAAAAAGACCGTCCTGACTATGATTTCGCTGGGAATCGGCGGTGTCTTGTTTATGCTGGCGGCATTCTTTATAAGCTGTACAGACCTGGAAGGATACGCCAGACAGGGATATTTCGAGTTCGGAGAGTTTGCCATCAGCTATTCCTACAATGTCGCCGAGACCGCAGAGCATGGGACGACACAGCTTAAGGCGGAACACCCTTTGGATGAGGCGCTTATCGATGAGCTGAAAGCCATCGACGGGGTGGAGAAGATTTATCAGGTGGAAAACCTGGATATAGAATGGGAGGCGCATGGCACGGGAGACGGCGGAAATGTCAAAGGAGTTTCCCGGGAGCGTTTCGAGAAGATAAAAGGGCTGCTGATGGAGGGAACGGTTTCCTACAGCGAACTGGCGGAGAAGGACGGCGTCATCTTTACACGGGGAAATGCATGGGAGGAGGCGTACGGCTGGGAATTTCAGGTGGGAGATACGGTGGACATCTCCTGGTATGACGGTGAACAGACACAGGAAAAGTCCTTTACAGTCATGGGAATCATCGACGCCAATGACTTTACGATACAGCCCGGAGATGTGTTTACAGATTTCATCCTCCCGGAGGAGTCCTTTGCCTCTATGGGAAAAGAACTGAATCTCAATGAAGATTTGGTGCTTGAGGTAGACCGGGAGAAGGAAGCGGATATCGAAAGGTCCCTGGATGACGTGCTGGGCGCATACCCATGGCTTTCGATGGACACGCTCAGGGAGCAGGAACTTCAGAGCCGGGAGTCTTTCACCATCGTTTTTTCTACATTACTGGGATTGAGTGTCTTTATCATCGGATTTGCACTTATCAATCTTTTGAATACATTGATTACCAACATCCTGACAAGGCGTCATGAGTTTGCCATGCTGCAGTCTGTGGGGATGACGCGGAAGCAATTATCGAAAATGCTGCGCACAGAGGGGCTCCTTTTGGCGGCGGGGAATCTCGTGATTACCACAGTTTTAGGGACGGCAGCCGGGTATGCGATGGTAGAGATTTTACAATATTTTCATGTGAAATATATGCATTTTGTATTTCCTGTATGGTTCTATTTAGGGTACGCTGTGTTCATTCTCTTTATCCCTGTAGCTGTCACAGAATGTATGGTGCGGCGGTTTCAGAGAGAATCCCTCGTGGAGCGCTTAAGAGAATAAGAAAAGAGTCAGGATTTCCATGGAAGAAGTAAGGAAGGCTTTAGACCGAAAATACAAAATGAAGGAATAATACGATGCGATTAAGGACTTGCGGCTTACTGGCGGATGTGCTATATTGATAATAGAAAAAGGGAAAGCCAGAGAAGCGGTCTACCCTTATAATCACAACTGTTATTTACTAACGGCCGTCAACTATTCGCAGTAGTTGGCGGCTACTTTCGTCTATCCTTGAAAATCTCATAAACAAGACCGACAAGGGCAACAATGAATATTAAAAGCTGAATCAAATCAGCGTATGTAACATACATTGGCAACGCCCTCCTTTCTTTCGTCTGGAGGGTTAGCCCCTCCGATAAGTGGGAGGGTAAGCCGCCTGGCTCTCTGGTTTTCCATGTGGGAAGTATAGCACATCTCCTTTTATTAGGCAATAACCATGGCAAGTTTGTCTTTGGACAACAGAGGGACAGCAGCGCTCCCTGTGACTGAAGGCAGACTGGAAAATATGTGCGCTCGCTTTTACCAAAAGAGTGTGATAGAATAGTGTGGTAACACGAGAAAGAGCAAAAGAGAGCGCAGATAAATGAGAGAGACGAAGAGAAACGATAAACAGAAAGAAACTCTGGAAAACTACACAAGTGACAATGCAAAAGATAATGTGATACAAGAAGCAAAGAAAAAAGAACAGCAGAAGAAAGGCTGGTTTCGTAATTTCGGCAGGGCGATGCACATGGAACTCAGGGAACATAAAAGTTCCTTTTTCGTATATTTTGTGCTGCGCATCCTCGTCATCGCGATGATGGTGCTGCAGGTTTTAAATAGGAATTATGAGAATGTATTTCTGTGTGCGCTCACCCTGCTTTTGCTGGTGATTCCCAGCTTTGTGCAGGTCACATTCAAGATTGAGCTTCCCACGACGCTGGAGATTATCATCCTTGTTTTTATATTCGCGGCGGAGATTTTGGGGGAAATCAGCGAATTTTACCTGGTGTTCCCCTTCTGGGACACGGTCCTGCACACGCTGAACGGATTTCTGGCGGCGGCAATCGGGTTCTCCCTGGTGGATTTGCTGAACCGCAGTGAGAGGACATCCTTTACGCTGTCTCCGGTGTTTACCGCCATTGTAGCGTTCTGCTTTTCCATGACGATTGGTGTCATCTGGGAGTTCTTTGAGTTTGGGATGGATACATTTCTTGGATTTGACATGCAGAAAGATACCGTCATCCGCGCCATCCGTTCGGTGAATCTGGACCCGGCGGGACACAATGTCCCCTATGTGATTGACAACATCACCAGCACAGTGGTGAACGGACAGGAATTAGGGCTGGGCGGCTATCTGGACATCGGACTGATAGATACCATGAACGATTTGCTGGTCAATTTTGTGGGCGCTGTCGTTTTCTCCATCATCGGATTTTTCTATGTGAAGTCCAGAGGAAAAGGCAACATGGCAGGGCGCTTTATCCCCCGGAGAAAGAAAAAGGACCGGGATTTTCTGCGGATTGCCGAGGAAGAGGCAGAGAAGGAACGGCAGCAGAAGGAACGATAGAAGAGAGATGTCTGAAAGGCAGATGATGGAGGTGTTCGGCGTACCGGAGGCGCGCCGGCTGTGGATGACACAGCAAAGTGTGAGTATATCATGGCTTGGGTCGCACATGGTCCGCGAACTTCCATATAAGAAAGAGAAGAAAAGCGCCGCAGATTGTTGCTGAAATATAGAGGAAGATGGCGGCAGGATTTCCGAGTTTGACAGCGATATCCCGGAAGACAACCTGCTGCATCATATAATCAGGGTTGATGTAAAACATGTTGATGGTACCATAAGAGTCGAATGTCAGGTTGATGAAGATGGCAGCCAGGCAGCAGAGGAGATAGAAAAGGGCAGACACAAGGAAAGCGCCCGCGCAGAGGGCACGTGTCCGTATCAGCGTGATGCCGGCGTAAAGCCCGGTCAAAATTAAAACGATGTGCCAGATGTAAGAATGGGCGGTGAGTACGGCGAGGGTATAGTGCAGCCCGCTTGTATCCGCAAAAGCGGCAATGCCTCCCAGGAGCCCGAAGGTGGCAAGGAAGGTAAGGAACGTATTCTGCGCGCGTGCAGGCAAAAAGGGCAGAAGCAGCATAAGATACATAGGTATACTGCAGAGCTGAAAGGGAAAGTACCACCAGTAGTAACTTCCTCCATTTACAGCGAAGGTGAGCAAAAACTGTTTTATAATTTCACTGAGAGTAAGAAGGATTCCGACGAGAAAGAAACCGCGGAATCTTTTTTTATTGTCAGATGTCATGCAAGACCTCCTGAAATACATGTTCCTCTATTTCTATCATTATAAAACAAAGAGGGGAAAAATACAGGGGAAATAAAAATTGTTGTAATTTTCCACAAAAATGAGAAGGAAAAATTGTGCAAGATTGTGAGGGGCGCAATTGAAAAAAATAGAGCCTTTTCATTTTGAAAAAATGGACAGGTAAAATAGATAAAAAAACAAAAACGTTGTTTTTAAATACAGACAAATTCGTGCAAAAACCGAGTGAATTCGGTTTTGAGAGGGCGCAGGTCCTTTTTGTTGACAAATCAACAAATTGAGAGTAATCTTGAACTGCTTTCGGGGATAACCGTATCCGCGGAAGGAGGAGGGGTGCATTGGTTCGAAGAAGAACACATGCGCTTTTTATTATTCCATAGAAAATTCTTTCGAATTGCCTGTAGAATAATAAGCCTTCCGGAGAGCGAATGATGAAGAAAAGGAGGGAGCGATACGGGAGATTTGACAGAAAGACTGATGGAAGAATTGAACTGCGAGACGGTGTTTGAACTTCCGGTTCTGGGCGGTATTTCAGAATCTGTGGTCGTCACATGGATTATCATGGCCGTTCTTGTGGCAGCCTCCATCATTTTTGTGAGAAATTTAAAGATTGAAAATCCCGGAAAGGTGCAGCTTGCACTGGAGTCCGCCATCGGGTGGGCGCAGGACTTTTTTGAGGGAATCATCGGAAAGGAAAATAAGAGATATATTCCTTACCTCATCACGGTCCTTGTCTATCTGGGAATTTCCAACGCTATTGTGCCGCTGTTCGGCTTTAAGCCGCCGACCAAGGATTTGAATGTGACAGCAGCGCTGGCAATCATGAGTATGTGCCTGATTGAATTTTCGGGGATATACAGAAATGGGCTGAAACACTGGATAAAGCATTTCGCCCGTCCGGTACCGGTGGTCGCGCCGATTATGGTACTGGAAGTTGTCATCAGACCATTGTCACTGTGTATGCGTCTGTTCGGCAACATGCTCGCCGGATTTGTGGTCATGGAGCTTTTAAAGACATTTGTCCCGCTCATCATACCGATTCCGGTCAGCTTCTATTTTGATATTTTCGACGGACTGCTGCAGGCGTACGTTTTTGTATTCCTGACGGCATTGTTCATGAATGAAGAGATGGAGTAAATGGATTTGATTTTAGGTAAAAAAGGAGAGTAAAATTATGGGAACAATTATCGCTATTGGAGCAGGTATTGCAGTATTGACAGGTATCGGTGCAGGAATCGGGATTGGGATTGCCACAGCGAAGGCGACAGAGGCAATCGCGAGACAGCCGGAGGCAGAGGGAAAAATCAGTAAGACATTGATTCTCGGCTGTGCGCTGGCAGAGGCGACCGCTATCTATGGTTTCATCATCGGGCTTCTTATCATTTTCTTCTTAAAATAGAGTTGATAACAGGAAAGGCGGGTGAGATGGGTGCTGCAATTAAATATGAACCTTCTCTATACCATGATAAATCTTGTTGTCCTTTATCTTTTGCTCAGGCATTTCCTGATTAAGCCCGTGACAGACATCATGGAAAAGAGGGAGAAGCTGATTGAGGACGGACTGGCAAGCGCCAGAAACGCCAGAGAAGATGCGGAGAAAATCAGGCAGGAATACGAGACGGCGGTGAGCGGAGCGAAGCAGGAATCCGCGCAGATTATTGAGAGAGCGCAGCGGCAGGCAAAGACGGAGTACGAGAAAATCCTCAGGGAAGCGGACGAAAAGGCGGGCAGTATGGTGGAATCCGCAAAAGAGTCCATACGCGCCGAGCGTGAACGCACTGTGAGGGAACTTCAGTCTGAGATTGCGGGACTTGCGATGAGCGCCGCGGAAAAAATCGTGGGAGAAAAGGCAGAAGAGTCGGGAAATCAGGGTATCTATGACAGGTTTCTGGAAGAAGTAGGTGAGACGAGTGATGACACAGACAAAGAGTAGAGCGGGTTATCTGCCGGCTGCGGCAGGACGGTATGCGGCTGTGCTGTACGAGCTCGCGTATCCGAAGGAAGCCATAGAAGAGACGAGAGAGATACTGAAAACAAATCCGGTGCTCGCAGAGACACTGATGAATCCGACCATCCCGGAGAGGGAAAAGCGAAATGTGATAGAACGGGTTTTCCCGCAGGAGATGAAAAATTTCCTCAAAACAGTATGTAAAAATCAGAGGATGAATCTGATTTCAGATATATTTGCTGCTTATGACAGATACTGCGACAGGCAGGAGGGGATTCTGAACGCGCAGATTTTATGTGTGGAACCCCCTGCGAAAGAGCAGCAGGACAAGATAGAGACGTTTCTGTTAAAAAAATACGGTGCCGCTCAAGTGCGATTTACTATCACGCGCGCGCCGGAGCTGCTGGGCGGTTTTATCCTGCGCGCCGGAGGCGAGGAGTATGACCGCAGCCTTAGAGGGCGTCTTAAGAGATTAGAAGAGAAATTGACTTGGAGGTGAACAAGGTGAGTTCCATCAGTTCAGACGAGATTATCTCCATTTTGAAAGAGGAGATAGAAAATTTTGACATAATGGCAAAGGACAGCGAGGTAGGAACCGTTGTCTCCGTCGGCGACGGCATTGCCACGATATACGGGATTGACCATGCGATGTATGGAGAGATTGTCGCCTTCGATACCGGGCTGAAAGGAATGGTGCAGGATATCAGAAAAGATGAGATAGGCTGTATCCTCTTCGGGCGTGACACGGAAATCCGGGAAGGGACAAAGGTGACCCGCACTAAGAAAAAAGCGGGCGTTCCGGTGGGAGAGAATTACATCGGCAGGGTGGTAAACGCGCTGGGAGAGCCCATCGACGGAAGAGGGGAGATTTCGGCGGACGATTACCGTCCCATTGAGCAGGAAGCTCCGGGAATCATTGACAGGAAGTCTGTCAGCGTACCCATGGAGACAGGAATCCTCTCCATCGATGCCATGTTCCCTATCGGACGGGGGCAGAGAGAGCTCATCATCGGGGACAGGCAGACGGGTAAGACGTCCATCGCCCTGGATGCAATTTTGAACCAGAAGGGGAAGGACGTCATTTGTATCTATGTGGCGGTGGGGCAGAAAGCCTCCACAGTTGCGAAGGTGGTGAATACCCTAGGAAAAGGCGGAGCGCTTGACTATACCATCGTGATGTCCTCCACAGCGAGCGACTGTGCTCCTCTGCAGTACATCGCGCCCTACGCGGGTACGGCGATGGCGGAATATTTTATGTATAAAGGAAAAGACGTGCTCATTGTGTACGATGATTTATCCAAACACGCGGTAGCTTACCGGGCGCTCTCCCTTCTGCTGGGACGTTCGCCGGGGCGCGAGGCGTATCCGGGAGATGTCTTTTATCTTCATTCCAGACTCCTGGAGCGTTCCAGCCGTCTGAGTGAGGAAAAGGGCGGCGGTTCCATTACCGCGCTGCCGATTATTGAGACACAGGCGGGAGATGTATCTGCCTATATTCCGACCAATGTCATCTCCATCACGGACGGGCAGATTTTTCTGGAGAGCGACCTCTTCGCGGCAGGTATGCGCCCGGCAGTCAATGTGGGGCTGTCCGTATCCCGTGTAGGCGGCGCGGCGCAGACCAAGGCGATGAAAAAAGCTTCGGGAAGTATCCGAATCGACCTGGCGCAGTACCGGGAGATGGAGGTCTTTACCCAGTTCAGTTCTGATTTAGATGCGGCGACAAAGGAGCAATTGGAATATGGCAGCGGGCTCATGGAATTGTTAAAACAGCCTTTGTGCCACCCTTTGAGTCTTCACGAGAAGGTCATCACCTTATGCGCGGCGACGCACAAAGTGATGCTGGGGATTGAAAAGAAGCAGATAAAAGCTTTCCAGAAGGATATGCTCACCTATTTTGAATCGGAACACCCGGAGATTGGGGAGGAGATTGAGACAAACAAGGTCCTGACAGATGACCTGATTGAGAAAATCGTAGCGATTGCCCAGGAATTTAAAAAGAGCAGGTGTTGATATGGCAAATATAAGAGAGGTACAGGAGCGCATTAACAGTGTCAAAGACACGATGAAAATCACCAATGCAATGTATATGATATCTTCTTCTAAGATGACCCAGGCGCGAAAAAAACTTGCCGATACCGAGCCTTATTTCTACGGGCTGCAGGGAGAAATCTCCAGAATCCTGCGCCATTTGCCGGAGTTTCAGAACCGTTATTTTGACAGGCGAAGCGAAGTTGCGGAAAAGGAGCGGAAGATTGCTTCCATTGTCATCACCGCGGACAAAGGGCTCGCCGGTTCTTACAACCACAATATTGTTAAACTGGAGGAGGAAATCCTTAAGAAACCGGGAAAACATAAGCTGTTTGTGGTCGGTGAGCTGGGAAGACATTATTTTGCTAAACAAGGTGTAGAGATTGACACCCATTTTCAGTATACGGTACAGAAACCGACTATGCACCGGGCGCGCAATATTTCGGAAAAAATCCTGGAGCAGTTCAGAAAAAAGGAACTGGATGAAGTATACATTGTATATACACGGATGGAAAATTCCGTGCAGGCAGACGCGGAAGTGGTGAAGCTTCTGCCCCTTGAGCGCAGTGATTTCGGGGAGATGAAGATGCCGCTGAACATGCACAGGGAGGCAATCGAGCTGTACCCGTCCGCGGAGGACGTGATGAACAGCATCGTGCCGAACTATGTGACCGGTATGGTGTACGGCTGTCTGGTGGAGGCATATGCCAGCGAGCACAACGCCCGCATGATGGCGATGAAATCTGCAACAGACAGTGCGCAGAGTCTGATAAAGGAACTCTCCGTCCTCTACAACAGGGCGAGGCAGGCGGCAATCACCCAGGAGATTACAGAGGTCTGCGCCGGGGCAAGGGCGCAGAACCAGAAAAGGAAGTGAGAATAGATATGGAAAAAGGACGAATCGTACAGGTCATGGGACCTGTCGTTGACGTAGTATTTGAAAACGGGGAGCTTCCTTATATCAAGGATGCCCTGGAAGTGGAAAATGGCGGAAAAAAATGTATCATGGAAGTCGCGCAGCATCTCGGAAACAACGAAGTGCGCTGCCTCATGCTGGCAGCCAGCGAGGGACTTCATAAAGATATGGAAGTGACGGCGACCGGAGCCGGAATCCGGGTTCCGGTGGGTGAAAAGACACTGGGAAGACTGTTCAACGTCCTGGGTGAGACTATCGATGACGACGCGCAGATAGAGGAGGCGCCCCGCTGGGTTATTCACCGGGAGCCGCCCAGCTTTGAGGACCAGAGCCCGGTGGTGGAGATACTGGAGACAGGAATCAAGGTCATCGACCTTCTGGCGCCTTACGCGAAAGGCGGAAAAATCGGACTTTTCGGCGGCGCCGGTGTGGGAAAGACCGTCCTGATTCAGGAATTGATTCGGAACATCGCTACCGAGCACGGCGGATACTCCATCTTTACCGGAGTCGGAGAGCGTTCCCGTGAGGGCAACGATTTGTGGACAGAAATGAAGGAATCCGGTGTACTGGAGAAGACGGCACTCGTGTTCGGACAGATGAATGAGCCGCCCGGAGCGCGTATGCGTGTTGCCGAGACGGGGCTTACCATGGCAGAGTATTTCCGGGATGAGCAGCATCAGAACGTGCTGTTGTTTATCGACAATATTTTCCGTTTCACCCAGGCGGGAAGCGAAGTTTCCGCTCTGCTGGGGCGTATGCCTTCCGCGGTGGGATATCAGCCCACCCTGGCGACGGAGATGGGAGAGCTGCAGGAGCGCATCGCCTCCACGAAAAACGGTTCTGTCACATCCGTACAGGCGGTCTATGTACCGGCGGACGATTTGACGGACCCGGCTCCGGCGACGACCTTCGCTCATCTGGATGCCACCACCGTATTGTCCAGAAAAATTGTGGAGCAGGGTATCTACCCGGCAGTGGACCCGCTGGAGTCCAGCTCCCGTATCCTGGAGGCGGATGTGGTTGGAGAAGAGCACTATGAGGTGGCGAACAAAGTTCTCTCCATCCTCCAGAAATATAAGGAGCTGCAGGATATCATCGCCATCCTTGGTATGGAGGAATTGTCCGATGAGGACAAGGCGACCGTCATGCGGGCGAGAAAGATTCAGAGATTCTTGTCCCAGCCGTTCTTTGTGGCAGAGACATTTACCGGGATTCCGGGAAGATATGTGCCGCTAAAAGAGACCATCCGCGGATTTAGGATGATTATAGACGGCGAGATGGACGAATATCCTGAATCCGCGTTTTTCAATGTGGGAACCATCGACGATGTGATTGCGAAGGCGAAAGCCTCAGAATAGGAGTGTATGCGTATGGATACATTTGGTCTGAAAATCATAGCCAGCGACAGGGTGTTCTATGAAGGAAGGTGCCGCCAGATAATCATCCCGGCACCGGACGGCGAGAAGGGAATCCTGGCGAACCACGAGAACATGGTGGTCGCGGTCACAGTCGGGGACGCCCGTATGGAAGTGGAAAAAGGAAAATGGGTGGATATCGCGGTGGGTTCGGGATTCGTGGAAATCGTGAACAACCGTGTCACCATGCTGGTGGACACTGCCGAGCGCCCGGAGGAGATTGACATTCGCCGCGCTGAGGAGGCGAGAGAGCGGGCACAGGAGCAGCTTCGGCAGAAGCAGAGCATCCGGGAGTATTACCACACCCAGGCATCTCTGGCGAGGGCGATGAACCGCCTGAAGGTGTCAAAAGGAAAGAAGTGGAATCTGGACTAGACAGGAACGGAGCAAGGGGAGAGGCGCATAGCAGGCGAACGAAAAACGTTGCGGGCTGTGCGCCTTTTTACATATTTATCACATTTGTGATAACAGCATCTTTAAGCTCCGGGGATTTGTGGGTAAATCCGCTGATGAGCAGGCTGACATGGCAGTCGGTGGCACTCTTTGCCTTTTGAAAATGTCCGTTCTTACGGCGCAGTTCCATATCGAGAATGGTGGTCTCGCGGACGGTGCCGTACTCCGGGAACAGTATGTAGGCAAGCGTTCCTTTTTTGACAGTCCCCTGGACAAATCCCACCACAACGAGTCCCACTGTCCCCCGCAGAGAGAACATGTCGTCGATGACAAAGGTGAAACGCTCATTCATGGGCGGTAATTCTTTCTGGTGAATCTGCTCGGCGGGAACCCCTTTATTCAGCCAGACCTGTCCGGAATCGGCGGGCTGGGTGGTTTTGTACCCTTCCCCTTGGGGGGGCTACCGCA
>OGQQ01001595.1_pt1 | contig 16852 bp, 14 predicted proteins | sample 1553281 | NCBI WGS metagenome assembly OGQQ01 (sample SAMEA2579937, study PRJEB22360) | human gut metagenome | biome: human gut; feature: human-associated habitat; material: faeces | place: Denmark | collected 2008/2010 | reverse complement strand
TATGTTTCCATTATAAATTTGTCCTGATACTATATCCGCAGAAACTAAACCTGATATATTTTCCGTTACTTCTCCACTTGCATTTATATCACCTGATATTTCTGCACTATCATCTGTATTTAAAACTTCTTTAACATTTCCTGTAACTTCTATTGTTCTCTTTTCATTATTTTCATTATAACAATTAGAACTATAATATAAGTTTAGCTTATAGTTGTCTCTTGCACCATCAACTTTTTCAGTATAAATATTGTGGTTATCATCTTCTTTGTTTTGTACAACTATAGCAATTTTTCCAGTATTTGAGTCATATTTATAATCATAGTCTTTTGCTGTGTTACTTCCATTTGTTGCCTTTGTTGATATTGCTTGAATTTCTACTTTTTCAGGAAATTCTCCATTTATTTGAGGAGCTACTAATTCTGTTTGTGTCTGCTTTATTGCTTTATATTCTTGATCTTCCTTATATTCTATTCCTGTTTTTAAATCAAGCTTTAATAAAACTCCCCTGTTGTCTTCAAGTGAATAATTAACATATTTTTCAATATTAATTTCATTTTTTACTTCAGCTTTTGATTTATCTAAAACATTTTTTATATCTTCTGCTGCAACTGATATTATTGTCAATAATGAACTGTTAATAATCATTAACATTATGACAAATATTGCAATAATTTTTTTAGATATTTCTTTCATACATACCACTCCTCATTTTTTTAATGTGATTTTATAAATTGTTATATTTCTGCCAATTTACCTTATTTTAATTGTATAAATTTATTTTCTACTTTTCAATATGTGTATTTTTTATTTTTTGTAATATTACAAAAAATTGTTTCTATCTCGCTAGGGAAGTTCGTTTTACACATTTTTTAGTATTTAAATTAAGATTATATTACATTTTTGTTACAATATGTTATTTATTGTTTGAAACTGTTTCAAAATAAGAATTTTTTAAAATTAATACTATAATAGATTGACAGAATATGTTATAATTTTTATATGGAGGTTATTATGCAAAGAATTTTAAGTTATATGAGAAAAGCAATAGAAGATTATAATATGATAGAAGAAAATGATAAAATTGCAATTTGTCTTTCTGGCGGAAAAGATTCAATAACTATGTTACATGCGTTTAAGGCATTACAGAGATTTTATCCTAAAAAATTTGACATAATTGCAATAAGTATAAACCCTGGATTTGAATTTTTTGATACTAAACTTTTACAAGATCTATGTGACAAATTAAAAATTCCTTTATTTATTGAAAATAGTCATGCACAAGAAATTGTTTTTGAAATTAGAAAAGAAAAAAATCCATGTTCTTTATGTGCTAATTTAAGAAGAGGTGCTATTAATTCAATAGCTAGACGAGAGGGATGTAATAAGATTGCTTTAGGTCATAATGAGGATGATGTTTTAGAAACTTTTTTACTTAATTTGCTTTATACTGGAAGTATTGGTACTTTTTCTCCTGTTAGTTTTATGGATAGGTCTGGTATTACTTTAATTAGACCACTTATATATACTCCTGAGAAGGAAACTAAAAGGTTTGTTAAGAAAAATAATTTGACTGTTATGCCTAAGGTGTGTCCTATGGATGGTACTTCAAAAAGAGAAGATATGAAACAAATGATTTTTTCTCTTAAAAAGGATATTCCTATGGTTAGGGCTAATTTGTTTGGGGCTATTAAAAGAAATTTACCTGATTGGAAAAAAAATAGGGATTGAGGGACGGATTTTTGTCCCTTAATCTCTAATCTTTTTTAACTAATTTTACCATTGCATTTTTTAAGTCTTCTAGTTTTTTATCGCTTTCTTCTTTTGAAGCGCCTTTAACACCCATATATAATTTAATTTTAGGTTCTGTTCCAGAAGGTCTAACACAACACCAGTTATTGTCTTCAAGTTCATAATATAAAACATTTGATTTTGGAAGACCTGTTGTTCTTTCTTCTCCTGTTACCATATCTTTTACATAGTCTCTATCTATATCTTCAAACATTAATACTTTATAATCTCCAATTTTTTCTACTGGAGTATTTCTCATATCTGTCATCATTTCTTGTATTTTTTCAGCACCTTCAGCACCTTCTAATACTATTGATACTTGTGTTTCTTCATAATATCCATATTTTTTATAGATATTATTCATTTGATCCCATAGAGTTTCACCTTTTGATTTATAATAACATGCTGCTTCGCATAATGCCATTACTGCTGCTATTCCGTCTTTGTCTCTTGCATAGTCTCCAATTAGGCAACCATAACTTTCTTCAAAACCGAATACATATTTTTTTCCGTTTGTTTTTTCTTCTTCTTTTTTCATAATAGCACCTATATTTTTAAATCCTGTTAAAACTTCTATACATTCTAGTCCATAATTTTTTGCTATAGCTCTTGTTAGATTAGAAGAAACTACTGTTGTAATCATCATTCCATTGTCTGGTAATATTCCTTTTTCTTGCATTTGTGAAATTCTGTATTCTGCTATTAATAATGCTGACATATTTCCTGTGTATGTCATATATTCACCTGTTTTTGAGTCTTTTGCATATATTCCTAATCTATCTGCATCTGGATCTGTTGCTAGAACTACATCTGCATCTACTTTTTTTGCTAATTCTAATGCTAATTTAAATGCTTTTTTGTCTTCTGGGTTTGGATAATCTACTGTTGGGAAGTTACCATCTGGATCTTTTTGTTCTGGAACTACATATAAGTTTTGTATTCCTATTTCTTTTAGAAGTCTTTCTGCTACTGTGTTTCCTGTTCCATGTAATGGTGTATAAACAACTTTTAAACTTTTTCCTTGTTCTTTTACAATTTCAGGATTTAATATTAATGCTTTTAATGTATTTATATATTTGTCGTCCATTTCTGTTCCAACTATATTAAATAATCCCTTTTCTGTTGCTTCTTCTCTTGATATTTCTTTTATTTCACTATATTCTGCAACTGCTCTTACTTTTGCAATTATGTCTTTATCTCTTGGTGCAACTATTTGAGCTCCATCATCCCAGTAAACTTTATATCCATTATATTTTGGTGGATTATGACTTGCTGTAATCATAACTCCTGCTGTGCATTTTAGTTCTCTTACTGCAAATGATAGTTCTGGAACTGGTCTTAAGTTTTCAAATAAATATGTTTTTATTCCATTTGCATTTAAAATTAATGCTGTTTGCATACTGAATTCTTTTGACATTTTTCTTGAGTCATAACTTATTGCAACACCTTTGTCTTGTGTTCCTTGTTCAATAATATAATTTGCTAGTCCTTGTGTTGCCTTTCCTACTGTGTATTTATTCATTCTATTTGTTCCAGCTCCTATAACTCCACGTAGTCCTGCTGTTCCAAATTCTAATTCTTTGTAAAATCTGTCTTCGATTTCTTTTTCATCATCTTTTATTTCTAATAATTCTTTTTTTGTCTCTTCGTCAAAGTCTGGGCTTTTACACCATTTTTGATATTCTTCTAAATAATTTTTCATTTTATCAATCCTTTCTTCTTGTCAAAAGGGACGCCCTTTTTTGACAACAATTCTTTCTCTTGTCAAAAAGGGGCGTCCCTTTTGACAGCTTTTGACACTAAAATTTTATTTCAAATGATGAAAATCTTCATATAATTTTCTTGCTGTACTTGGACAATCAACTCCAGCGCTATCTGCATTTTTAACAGGTGCAAATTCTTCTTCTCTCTTTACTCTAAGAATTGCCATATCATCAACTTCACCAAAAGCATCAAATAAAAATGCTTCAAATTTATATGCATTTGGAGAGTCTGGAACTACTAAATTACCGTCTTTATCAATAAATTTAGCTTTTTTATAAGCACTATGATAAGGTAATGGTGTTACTCCCATTCTTTCTACTGCTTTTATATTAAATAAATTACAAAGTATATGTGATTCACCATATAAAAGTTCTCCGTTTTCATCTACTGCTTCTGCCATTTCATCTGTTATTTCAGAATATTCTATAACACCTGGTTTTCCATTTCTTTTGCAGAATACACCTACTTTTTCATGTGGATTTGCTTTTACTATTGATTTACATGCAACTGTAACTTCTTTGTCTATTGCAACACCCATTAGCACTGGGTCAACCATTTTTACAAGACAGTTATCTACTCCACCTATAAATACCCATTCAATTCCTAATTGTTTCATTTTTTCTGTCATTCCGTTTTTTACAAGTGATTCATATATTCCACCATGTCCATCTGCTGCTTGTTTTATTAGTCCATCTTCACCTATTAATATTTTTCCTTCTGTATCTACCATTGGTAGTTCCCCTTGAATAAAGAAAAATATGTTTTTATCTTTTTGATATCCAAAGAATTTATTTTTTTCAAAGAATTCTACTGTTTCTTTGTTGTTTTCTCTACTTGTCATTATAAACCATGGTATTGTAACACCATATTTTTTTCCTTCTTCTTTTAGATAATCACATAATAATTCAAATAATGATTTGTGTGAATCTAATCCAATGTCATATGTTCCTTTTGGTCCACTATGTCCAAGTCTTGTTCCTTGTCCACCAGCCATTGTAACTGCTGCTAGTTTTCCTTCTTTTATTGCTTGTTTTCCTATATTTTCATAATATTTATATTTATCATTTAATTTATACTTGTCTAAGTATTCCATTGGTTCTATTTTATCATCGTTTGTTGAGTTTTCTTTTTTTGTGTTGTCATATAAACTTTTGATTAGTTCAAAGTCTATATTCATTATTTGGTTTAATAATTGTTTTTGTTTTTTTTCTTCTAATTTTTCATACCCATTTAATAGGTGTTCTTGATTATACTTTTTTAATATAGCTTTTGCTTCTTCTAATGTATTATCCATATTTTTTCATCCTTTCGATAGTATTTTTAATACTACATTTTTTTATGTACTTTATACTTTATACTATTTATTCAATTTTATCAAGTATTTTGCTAAAATTTTTTATGTTTATGTTTGAATTTTAAAAAAATAACGTCTGTAATACCTGAGTATGATAGTTTTACAAATTCAAACTATCATACTCAGGTATTACAGACATTATTATTACTGAATTGTAACCTATTTATACCTTTTGTTATTACTACAATAATTTTTCTACACCTGATGTAGATAAAATTCTATTATATTTTTTTGCTATATTACTAACATCGTCTTTAATCTCATTAATATCGTAACAATCTACAACTTTAACTCCATTTATATCTATCCAATTTTCTATATTTCTATTCATATTTTCTATATAATTTTCTTTTCCTTTTACAAAAATTAATGTATCTTTTCCATCTTTGCTAGCTTTTTTTACTTCTTTAAATTTATTTAAGTTGTCATTTTTCCAATCAATTTTTGTTATTCTATCTTTTTCTTCTTTAGCCAAATTTACATTTGATAAAACTTTATCTACACTACTATCTAAATTATTTTCTGTCATTATTATTACATTTTTATTTTCTTTTAAACTTTCATTAATATAAGGTAAACTTATCATTTCAAAATGATAATCACTTGCAAAAAACAAGCATAATTTTTCTTCTCTTTTGTTTTCTTTTGTCATAAGAATATCAACCCTTTCAATATTTAAAGTTTTTTCTTTAGAATAGTCTTACTTTTGAGTACTGGTAAATTTTACCATTTATTTTTTTACATGTCAATAATATTTCAAAAATATTTCAGAAATATTTCAATTGTGTTTCAATTTTTGTTTTGTAATTCAAATTATACTTGTAGATTTTAGTACTTTTGAATTAGAAAAGAATCATACTATTAAAATTTCAAAAAATGTATAAATTTATATTAAATGTAAATAATTAATTTAAAGAATATTTTACAAAAAAGTTTATTGGAGGTAACATATGAAAAATTTTTTAAATAACAAAAAAAATTCCAAAATAGGAATTATACTAACATTACTTTTCCTATTATTTATATATACTACTTTATGTGCATTTTCTTATGTACAAGCTGTTTCAACAGATATAAGTAACAGTGTTTTCAGATTGCATGTAATTGCGAATAGCAACAGTGATGAAGATCAAGCATTGAAATATAAGGTTAGAGATAATTTATTAAATTATATGAATGATATTTGTTCTAATTGTTCAACTAAAGAAGAAGCTATAAATTTAGTTACTCTACACCAAGAAGAATTTAGGCAAGTTGCTTTAGATACTATTAGGAATGAAGGTTATTCATATGATGTGAAAATAAATATTGGTAATTTTGAATTTCCTACCAAAAATTATGGTGATATTTCTCTTCCAGCTGGATTTTATGATGCCTTACGAGTTGAAATTGGAAAAGCTGAAGGAAGAAATTGGTGGTGTGTAATGTTCCCTTCTCTTTGCTTTGTTGACGTATCTTCTGGAATTGTCCCTGAAGAGTCTAAAGAAGAACTTCAAAATGTATTATCAGATGAAGAATATTCAATAATTTCAGATAACTCAAATTCAGAAATTAAGTTTAAATTTAAATTGATTGAATTCTTTACTAATAATGGATTATTAACAGCTAAAAATTAATTTTAAGCTATTGCAATACTTCACTCTTTATGGTATATTTTATGCAGACAATTTATATTCAGGGGGAATTAATTTGGAAAAATTAGTAATAACAGGACCAACACCTTTAAAAGGTGAAGTAGAAATAAGCGGAGCAAAAAATGCGGCAGTAGCTATACTACCGGCCACTTTATTAATAAATGGAATTTGTACTATAAACAATATTCCAAACATAAGTGATGTCCAAATCTTATGCACTATTTTAGAGAAAATGGGTGCTAAAATAACATGGAATAATAAAAATGAATTAACAATAGATACAAGAAATATAACTACAACACAAGCACCTTTAGATTTAACAAGCAAATTTAGAGCTTCTTATTATTTAATAGGTGCAATGCTTGGTAGAACTGGAGAAATTGAAGTTGGTATGCCTGGTGGTTGTAACTTAGGTGCAAGACCTATTGATCAACATATAAAAGGTTTTGAATTATTAGGAGCTAATGTTGAAATTGGAAAAGGTACAATATCTGCAAAAGCAAATTGTCTAAAAGGAGCTCATATATATATGGATGTTGTTTCAGTTGGAGCAACTATAAATGTAATGTTAGCAAGTGTTTTAGCCAAAGGAACTACTACAATAGATAATGCTGCTAAAGAGCCTCACATTGTTGATGTTGCAAACTTTTTAAATACTATGGGTGCCGATATTAGGGGTGCTGGAACAGATGTTATAAAAATAAATGGTGTTGAAAAATTACATGGAAATGCTACATATTCTGTAGTTCCAGACCAAATAGAAGCAGGAACATTTATGTTGGCTGCTATGGCTTCTAAGGGTGATTTACTTATAAAAAATTGTATAACAAAACACTTAGAACCATTAACTGCTAAAATACTTGAAATTGGTGGAAATGTTGAAGACAATGGAGATAGTATTAGAGTTTGGTATAGTAAAAGACCTAATAAAGCAACTATTAAAACATTACCATATCCTGGTTTTCCAACAGATTTACAACCTCAAATGGGTGTTGTTTTATCTACTGCAAATGGTACAAGCATTATAAATGAAAGTATATGGGAATCTAGATTTCAATATACAGCTGAACTAAATAAAATGGGAGCTAAAATAACAGCTCAAGGAAAGTCTGCTGTATTTGAAGGTGTAGATGAATTATTTGGGGCTCCTGTATATTCAACAGATTTACGTGCAGGTGCAGCTTTAATTGTTGCTGGTATTTCTGCAAATGGTGTTACTGAAGTTTATAATCTATCACATATTGATAGAGGATACGAAAATATTGAAGAAAAATTCAGAAAAATAGGTGCTAACATTCAAAGAGTATCTGAATAAAAAGCAAAAGAATCAAAGGAAGAATACATTATGTTTAATTTTTGTAGTTTATACAGTGGAAGTAGTGGTAATAGTTTATTAGTAGAATCAGAAAATACAAAATTATTAATTGACGCAGGCGTTAGTAGTAAAAAAATAGAAACAGCATTGACTAATCTTAATATTGACCCTGCTTCTATTGATGGAATATTAATCACTCATGAACATACAGACCATGTTCAAGGTTTAGGAACATTTGCTAAAAAATTCGATTTACCTGTATATGTAAATCAAAAAACTTTAGATGCTATGCCTAAACAAAAAGAAAAAATATCAGAAAAAAATATTAAAAATATCAGAATAGAAGAAAAATTTGAGATTGGTGATATGCAAATTAAGCCATTTGCAATACCACATGATGCTGCAAATCCATGCGGTTTTAACATATTTAAGGACAATAAAAAAATAAGTATTGCAACTGATATTGGACATATGACAAATGGTATATTGAAAAATCTAGAAGATAGTATTTTTGTATTATTAGAGTCAAACTATGACCCTGAGGTTTTAAAATTTTCTAGATATCCATACATATTAAAATCTAGAATTGCAGGTCCAAATGGTCACTTGCCTAATGAAACTGCTGGAAAGACTATTGCACACTTATTACAATCTGGACTTAAGCAAGCTATGCTTGGACATCTAAGTAAAGAAAGCAATTTCCCAGAGCTTGCATATAAAACAGTGGTTGATGAAATTATTTCTAATAGTAATTATAACGAAAATTCATTAAAGTTAAGTGTTGCAAGTCGTGATATTCCTGGAACTCGTTGTAACTTCGAAAATGATATTGAAAACAAAACTCTAGTATAAGTTTTTATTTTTTATTATTTGCAAGAACAAAAGCGGACATTACATTAATATTTGAAAGGAAAAATATATGTTAACAATAAATGTAGTTTGTATTGGTAAAATAAAAGAAAAATTTTTTAAAGATGCAATAGATGAATACTCAAAAAGGCTTTCAAAATATTGCAAATTAAACATTTTGGAGCTTCCAGATGAAAAAATTCCTGATAAATTAAATCAAAATCTTGAAAATGATATAAAATCTAAAGAATGTACTAATATGATAAATCATATTAAAAAAGATTCTTATATTATTTGCCTTGATTTAGCTGGAAAAGAAATTTCTTCTGAAGAATTTTCTAAAAATATTGAAAATATTTCTATGCAATCTAGCCAAATTACTTTTGTAATTGGTGGTTCTTTAGGTTTGAATAGAGAAATTTTAAATTTAGCCAATCAAAAAATTTGTTTTTCTAAAATGACTTTTCCTCATCAATTAATTAGAGTATTTTTGCTAGAGCAAATTTTTAGAGCTTTTAAAATTTCAAATGGTGAAACTTATCATAGATAATTTGTATTAAATTGCGTTATATATTTGTTTTGATTCAATTTTTTGTATATATAATTGTAGGGAAAATATTAAAATTATTTTAGAAAGAAAATTGTGTGGGACAATAAAAAAACTTTCAATTATTTATCAATATTTGGGGGAATATGATGATAATATCTTCCCTACAAAATTAAAAACATTATTTAATTTTTATTATTTGATTTTTTTTAGAATTGTGATTGCTAATATTTTGGTAATCACTTTTTTGATTATTAAAAAAATTGAAATAAATAATATTATTTTAAAAATCATAAGACCTCCTTTATGTAAATTTTTATTTGAAATAAAATTATTTGTATTTGTCTTTGATTTTCTTTTTACATTTTACTATGCTTTTTATGTTTTGTCAACAAGAAAATTCCGACAAATTTCGACAGTTTGTGACAGTAAGTTAAATATATAGATAAAAATAGGCTGATAATATAATCACAGTTTGTTTTTGTTATGAAATATAAAAATAAAATATACAAATTTAACTACAATAATTAAAACTTATTTAAAAACTCTGGCAGGATATTACCCTACCAGAGAAACAAGATTAATGGTTTGATTCGTCAACTAGGTCCGGCCAGTCTACACAATAGACAATTCTGTTATCCGTTGTACGCAAACTATATGGCCTGCGATTATTTTTGTCGATTGCACTGTCATTCACAGTTGACGATGAAAATTTAGGAGTTTTTATCTCCTTTGTACATGTAACATCGCTATAAAACTGCACATCTGAACCTTCACTTAATACCCATGTTCCGTCTTTTGGAAATATAGCATCAATGTATTCCTGATATTTTGGAGTCTCAGACTTTTCAATTGCCTTTTTTTCTTCAGTTACTTTGTCTAACTGTTTCTGAAGACTCTCTGCTTTTTTCTTATACGCCTCAATCTCTTCTTGAGAAGAATTGTTGATAGAATCTTTGATTTCTTCGACGGATTTGCTTATTTCTGTGACCTCTGTTGACATTTCTTTAACGTCTGTGTACGTACTATTTGTGGTTAACTGTATATCCCGATCTACTTCAGGATCATAGTTGCTTCCACATCCGGCCACTCCAACAATTACCATACAAAATATTAAAACTATACAAAATTTTTTCATGCTTTTTTCCTCCTTTTGAATGATATAGTTTTCTTGTTTTTTGCCAGTACTTATGTTAAGTATATCATATTTATGGTAATTTGTCCATATTTTAGTCGTCAAATAATAGTTTGATACCCCATATTCCAGAAATACCTACTAGTGCATAAATAATTCTAGAAATCACAGACATACTTCCAAAAATTGTATCAACTAGATTAAATTTAAAAAATCCAATTAATCCCCAATTTATGGCACCTATTATAATTAGCACTAATGCTATCTTGTCCACAACTTTCATACTAATCCTCCTATATCTCTAATTTTTCCATTAGTATTATATGCTAATTTTTTTGATTTATTCCTTTTATCTTCTTTCCTCCAATATTTTTCTTCCGGTTTTCATATATATTTTTTATATAAAATCTTGTTTTATTTATATTATTTAAGTTTGTTTGTTATTGTATTTTTCATTATATTTGTTATTGTATTTGTTGTATTTCCATTTATGTTATTGCTTAAATTGTTTTTTATTTCATTTGATAAATTTGTTTTATTCTCTGTTTTGTTTGTTTCTGCATCATTTGGATTTATATTATTTTTTTTGTTATCTTCTTGCTTATTTCCGTTGTCTTTTTTTGTTTCTTCTTGTTTTCCTTCCTGATTCTCATTTTTGTTTTGTTCTGTATTGTTGTTTGTTTCATTATTTTGAGATGGTGTTGGATTTTGTGCTGGTGCTGATGTATTATTTTTGTTTTTCCATGGGTTATTTGGATTTGAGTCTGTTGGGTCCCATCCTCTACATACAGTGTTTCCTGAAATTTTTGCTGCACCTGGTTTTCCTAGTGGTCCTGGGTTTGAATCATAGTAAAATTCTACTATTGTTCCTGTTGTTATGTTGTTATAAATCCATGCGGCATCTTGTACTGTTAGTCGTATGCATCCAGCTGATGCTTTTGTTCCTAATTTGTCATATTCTAAGTATTCTAATGATGATGGATCTCCTTTTGTTGTATATGGTACTGAATGGAATAAAATATTTCCTACTATTGCTGTTGTATATTGCCCATATACATATGTTCCTGGTGTATGTCCAAATAGTGTGTGCCATCTATGTTTTGTTCCGTTTAGTTTGTATTTTCCTCCTGTTGGTGTTGATGTTCCTATTGAACATATCATTGCTTTTACTGGCACTGTGTAATTTCCTTCTGAGTCTTTTGTGTATATTGTTACTACATTTGCTTGGTTGTTTACTTTTACATAATATTTGTTTGTGCTTTCTTTTACTTGATTTTCATTTGTTACTTTGCTTTCTTTTATTGCATTCTCATCTATCACATTTTCATCTAATGGTTCTGTTTCTTCTAATATTTCATTTTCAACTGTTTCTTCTTTGTTATCTTCTATGTTATTTTCTTCTATTGCTTGTCCATCTGTTTGTGTTGTTTGGTTTATATTTCTTCTAATGTTTATTGCCGTTATTAGCGCTATTATTAATATTATAGTAATTAATATACTTGTTGTTGTAAGCATTTTTTTCTTATCTTTTATTATTATTTTTTTCATATTCTTCTCCCCTAATATCTTTTTTATAAGTATATCATTTTATAATTTTTATTTCAATTTATTTCTTGAAAATTTTGTCGTTTTGTGGTAATTTATAGTTATTATTTACAATTTTTTTCACTTTCATTTTTGTGGCTGTGAATTGTAACAATTACATTACGGATTATTTTAATAAAAGGAGATTTTTATATGAGAAGAAACCAAAGAGTTAAAAGACAAAAAAATTTAAAATATCAAAAGCTTGCAAAAATAATTGAAGTTATTCTAATTGTTTTAATTATTGTTTTTTGCGTTTATATTTTTAAAAATTTACATAAACCAACTAGTGATTTTGCAAGATCTACTTCTTCTGAAAATGAAGTTAATGCAATTACTAATTTGGATAATGTAGTTCAGGATAATATTATTAATGCTATTGAGAATGTTGATACTTCTAATGTTTCTACTTCTTCTAATGAACCTGAAGAGGATAAACCTATCAATTTTACTCTTACTGCTATTGGTGATACTTTGTGCCATAATACTCAATATTGGGATGCTTATAATAGTGATACTAAGGAATATGATTTTTCTTATGTATATGATGATATAAAATATTATACAAAGGTTGCTGATATTACTGTTGGTAGCTTGGAGACTACTTTTGCTGGTGAAGATAGAGGCTATAGTAATTATCCTACTTTTAATTCTCCTGATAGTTTGGCATATGCTTTGAAAAAAATTGGGGTTGATGTTATTTCTTTGGCTGGTAATCATGCTTTAGATTATGGCTATTCTGGTCTTTGCAGGGCTATTGATGTTCTAGATGATGCTGATATTTCTCATTTGGGTACTTATAAAACTTCTGAGGATCAAAATAAGGTATTGGTTAAGAATGTTAAGGGTGTGAAGATTGCTTTTATTAATTATACTTACGGCACTAATGGAATTCCTGTTCCAAGCGGCAAAGAATTTTGTTTGAATTTGATTGATAAAAATTTAATTTCTAAACAAATTGAACAAGCTAAAGAACAAAATGTTGATATGATTGTTGCTTGCATGCATTGGGGTACTGAGTATAAGACTTCTGCTAACTCTGAGCAAAAAGAACTTGCGGATTTCTTATTTAAGAATGGTGTTGATATAATTATTGGTAATCATCCTCATGTTTTAGAACCTATGGAAAAGAAAACTATTACTTTGGATGATGGTTCTACTAAAGATGTTTTTGTTGTTTATGCTTTGGGTAATTTTACTGCTGATCAGAGGGATGAAATTACTAGGGATTCTGCTATTTTGAATTTGAATATTACTAAAGATTTGGATGGTAAGATTTCTATTAATAAGGTTGATTATGTTCCTATTTATATGTATAAGAATTCTTCTACAAAGTCTCATAAGTTTAAGATTTTGGATATTGAGAAGTGTATTGCTCAATATGATTCTGGTGATACTTCTTATATTGATGCGTCTTTGTATAGTAAGCTTAAGGTTCAGCTAGAAAAAATTAAGAGTATTTTAGGTGATGAGATTAATTAATAATAAAATCGTAGCTATGTTTCAGCTACGATTTTTATGTTAATTTTTAATCAAGCATGTCTTTTCTTTTTAACCACCATGTTACTATTAATGTTAATGTTACTGATATTAGTATCATTATTGGAAAACCAAATTTGCTGTCTTGGAATGGTAGATTTACATTCATCCCCCAGAAGCTTGATACCATTGTTGGTACTGCAAGTACTATTGTTATTGATGTTAAGAATTTCATTACTCCATTTAGGTTATTTGATATTATTGATGCATATGCATCCATAGTTCCTGTTAGGATGTCACTGTATATTTTGGCCATTTCGATTGCTTGTTTGTTTTCTGTTATTGCGTCTTCTAGGATGTCTTCGTCTTCTTCATATAGTTTTATTATTTTTCCTCTCATTGTTTTTTCCATGACTAGTTCATTTGATTTTAGAGATGTTGTAAAGTATACTAAACTCTTTTCTAAACTTAGTAATTTTAATAATTCTTTGTTTTTCATTGATTTTTTTAGTATATATTCTGCAATTTCTGTTTCCTTATTTATTTGTTTTAGGTATGTTAAATAGTATGATGAGTTTAAGTATAGTATTTGAAATATTAGTTTTGACTTTTTGTATGTTTGAAAGTTTTTTATTTTCATTTTTTCGAAGTCTTCTATTACTTTATTTTTTCTTAGTGATATTGTTATAAAAAAGTCGTCTCTTACTACTATCATTCCTAGTGGCATTGTTGTGTATACGTCATTCTCTTCGTTTTTTTCTATTATTGGTACGTCCACTACAAATAGAGTTGTTTCATCGTCTTCTTCGTAGTCTATTCTTGCTTTTTCTTCAAAGTCTAGCGCGTCTCTTATAAAGTCTTCTTGTATTTTTACGCTTTCACATACTTTTTGTATTTCAGATTCCGATGGGTTTACTAAACTTATCCAGCTCCCTTTTTTGAATTCTTTTATTTGTTCTATTTTATTTGTTTCTAAGTTTGTATTGTATATTTTTAGCATATAACCCACCCCTTTTATTTTTTTATATTATAGGTGTTTTGTGTTGTTTTATTTTAAAAAATTTACATAATTTTAGTTTGCTTTGGGAATATGTTTTTTGTTTTTTATATTATGTAAAAAACATCTCTATTTTGACTAATGGAGATGTTTTATTTTTTGTTTTTGCTTTGTTTGGTGCATCATCTCGGTTTCGAACCGAGGACCTTCAGATTAAGAGTCTGCTGCTCTACCAGCTGAGCTAATGATGCATTAAGTTTAGCTTTAACAACTCAAAACTACTTTTTTATTATAGCCTTTTTGTGCCTATATGTCAATAGTTTTTGGCAAAATTAAGATTGAGTAAAATATAAATATTTTTAATTTTGTGTAAAATTAAAGATTAGAGATATTGTGTTTTCTCTAATCTTTTTGTTTTATTTTTTTGTTCCTCTTAATATAATTCTTGGCATAGCACTGTATGTGTCTTTTGAAAGTAATGTATTTGAAACTACTTGGCCATTTAGGCTTTTTATTATATATGTTTCTGTAACACTTCCGTTTGCTCCTTTTTGTTTTATTTCTTCTGTCCCTACGGGTAATGTATTGTCATCTGTGTATTTTGTTGTAAATGGTATTGTTGAAATTGTCTTTGTATCAAATGTAATTTGATATTCTGTGTCTTCTTTTATTCCGTAGATGTCTATTGTTGCTACTCCATTTAATGCTGTTGCTTTTATTTTGATTGCATATTTTCTACTGTTTTTGAATTTAAAGTCTGTTATTCCATATGCTACTGTTGCATCTCTTCCTTCTGGTACATATGATGTTATAAATTGATGATTTCTTCTTTCCACTATTTCTAGGTTTGCTTTTAATACTGCATTATATAATGTGGAAGATATTTGACATATTCCTCCTCCTATTCCATCTACTACTGCTCCATTTTCATATACTTTTGCTGTTTTGTATCCTGCTGTCGTTGTTCTTGCTCCTAGTGTTTTGTTATATGAAAATGTTTCGCCTGGTAATATTATTTTATCGTTTATTTTTTCACATGCTATTTCTAAATTGGTTGATCTGTTTTTGTCTCCTCCATCATATCTTGTTGTATATGTGCTTAATTTGTTTGGAAACGCTTCGGATCCTAGGTCTATTGTTGTTATACTTGGTTTTGTTATTTTTAGTGGTATTTCGTATTTTTCTTTGTCTTCTTCTAGTATTTTTTTTGTTTTTTCTATGTCAAAGTCTATTCCTTCTACTTCTGGATGTATTGTTATTGGATCTCTTGTTAGATAAGCATCTTGCACTTCTTTATATATTTCACTATGTATTTGTTCTAAATCTATTTTGTTTGGCCATGCTTTTTCAACTGGTATTTCTACATATTCTTCATTTGTTGTCATACTTTGTAGATTTTTTTTGATTTTATTTATTAAATTTTCTGTGCTTATTTTTAGTCCTTCTTTTCCTGGTGTTATTATTAATTTGTTTTCTTCTATATAATAGTCTGGCTCTTCTATAGTCTCTGGTAAGTTTGTTTGTATATCTTCTATTGCTTTTTCTGTTTGTTCTTCATTTATTATCATGTCTATTTTTATGTTCTTTTTTCCTATTAATGCAAATAGTATATTATAGTTATTTGTTATTATATTACCGTTTTTTCCTGTTGTTATTGCTTCATTTACTGCTTTTTCTATGTCATAGTTTGTTTCTAATATGTCTTGGCTTAGTGTTGTTTCGAAGTCTTTGTATTTTAGTGTAATATCTTTTTGTTTTTTATCATTGTATACAGCTTCTATTTTTGTTTTTGCTTCTTCTCTTGTTAGCCCTGAAACGTCTATTCCTTCTATTTTTATTCCATTTATTATGTTGCTGTTGTTTATGTTTAGTATTGCAAAAATTATTGAAAAAATCATTATTGCTATTGCTATTATTACACTTATGATTATTAGTGTTGTTTTTTCTATGTTTATTTTTTTTGTTGTTTTTTTGAAATTATTAGTTTTGTTGTTTGTTGATTTTTGTTCTGGTTCTTGGGTAGTGCCTTTTGTTTTTTGTTCTTTTTTTGTATGTATTTTAGGTGTGCTTTGTCTTGGTCTTAGGCTTATTTTTGTTTTTTTATTGTTTTTTGTTTCTTCTATTTCTTCATCTTCTATTTCTGGGAATTGCATATCTGCATAAGACATCATATCGTATACGTTTTCTGGTATAGCAGTTAAATCTGATGCTGCCGCTAAAATTTCTTCTTCTCTTTCACTTAAAGTATGAGGTTTAACTCTTAATATTTCATCTACATATTTTTTATAGAAAGATAATTTTTCATCTTGTAAATACTCATTTAATTTAGCTTCATCCATACTTATTATTTCAGGTACCATATATGATGTTGCCATTGATAATTCAGTTGATAGCATGTCTATT
>OGQQ01001594.1_pt1 | contig 16861 bp, 6 predicted proteins | sample 1553281 | NCBI WGS metagenome assembly OGQQ01 (sample SAMEA2579937, study PRJEB22360) | human gut metagenome | biome: human gut; feature: human-associated habitat; material: faeces | place: Denmark | collected 2008/2010 | reverse complement strand
GGTGACGAAGAATCACGATTACCGTATGCGCTTTTTGCAGATGTATATTGACGGCGAGGCTGCCGAGCTCATAGCCCTCGTTGGGCTTCACCGTGACGGTCACATTCGCGCCCTTGGAGGCGTTGGCCGGGGAAACGGTCACCGTGCCGTTGGGGACAGCGGGAGCGGTCGCGGGATAGGTCGGCGCGCCGGGAACGTAAGGATAGCTCGTGTACTTGTGGCAGACAGAGCAGGTCGTGCCGGGCTTGTGCGTCTCGGTGCACTTGGCATCGCAGCGCGCGCAGATACCGTTCTTGTTGCTCCAGTCGTGACCGAGTTTCTTCAGCGTCTCCGCCTCAACGGTGGTTGCCTGCGTACCAGCCTCGTCCTTGAAGACTCCACCGCATCTGGAGCAGGTGTAGTACTCGTTGTTGCCGTCTTCCGTGCAGGTCGCTTCCTTGGCGTCAGTCTTGGTCCTATCGTGGCCGAGAGTCTTGAGCACCCAGCTGTCCTTCTCAATCTCGTTGGTTCCGTTTTCGTCGGAGAAGTACTTGCCGCAGCCGGAGCAGGTCCAGTAGGCCTCGTTGCCGGCCTCGGTGCAGGTGGCAGCCTTGGCGCCAACCAGCTTGATCTTGTGACCCAGAGCGGGGATGACCTCGCCCTTCTTCACGGTGACGCCGCAGGTCTTGCAGACCTCATCGCCGGTGTAGCCATCCTCGGTGCAGGTAGGCTCCTTGGCACCAACGATCTCGGTGTCGTGGCCGGTGGCGGGGATGACCTCGCCCTTGGTGATGACCTTGCCGCAGGCTTTGCAGACCACGTCGCCGGTGTAGCCATCCTCGGTGCAGGTGGCGGCCTTGGCGTTCACGGTCTCGGTCTCGGTGTGCAGGTCAGCAGCCAGAGTCTCGACGTTCTCCACAGTCTGATCATTGCGCTGGGTCTCGGTAACGGTGACGTTGATCTTGTCCAGAGCGGTAGGATCATTGACGGTGAAGGTCAGGGTGGCCACGGTGGAACCGGCGGTCACGCCGTTCAGATCCACATAGCCCAGGGTGACCTTGCCAGTCTCATCCTTGTGGGAGGAGTACTGGGTGTTGAAGGAGACGTTGGTCAGGGTCAGGTTGGCGGCATCGTAATCCACGGTGAACAGGCCATTGGTGGCGGCATCCTTGGCGATGACATCCACGGTGACGGTCTTTTCATCGGCGGACACGGTGACGTTGGAGGCGGTGGCAGTCTCGGCAGCGTCGCCCATGGGCAGGTTCACCACGGCAGCCACGGGGGCGGAAGCGTTCAGGGAGCCGGAGGCAGCCTTGGTCTCGGCGCCGTTGTAGCGCTGGATCTGAGCGGAGGTCATCTCCACAGCCTGAGCGGTGTAGACGGTGGTCTTGCTCACGGCAGCGTTCACGGCCTCGGTGGCGTCCTCATTGGCGTGGTACATGGAGCCCACCAGGGTGGCAGGCCACACACCGTCGCCGAAGGAAGCAACCTGGGCAGCTTCCCAACCATTGTCGCCCAGCAGGATGCGGTAGACATTGCTGGTGTCGCCATTGTAGGTGGACAGGTACAGAACCAGTTCCTCGCCCTCGACGGTGGCGTACAGGGAATCGTACATATCGCCGTCGTCAGTGGGAGTGGCCGCATAGCCAACGTTAGCCAGGTTGGACTCGATGATGCCGAAGGAGGCGGTCCAGCTGTCCTCGCCGGTCTCCTCATCCACCGTGGGATAAACATCCATGGTCCAGATGTTGCCGGCGTCATCCAGCGCCAGGAACAGCTCGGTGTCGGTATCCTTCACGCCGTCTTTATCGGTGTCGATCTTGTTGGCACCCAGAGAGGTAACGGCGGTGAAGTAGGAAGCGTCGGCAAAGAGCCACAGATACAGTCCGAGGTCGAAGGCGGACAGATCCAGGTTATCCACCGGCTTGGGAGCCAGGAAGTAGGTGGCGTACACGCTGGCCAGCATGGGCTTGGCCTCGGTGGAGTAAGTCAGGCTGTACTCCATATCCCACATGGGGATTTCGCCCTCGAAGCCGGGATAGGTAGCCAGGGTCTTACCGGTATCCAGGTCCATCTTGTTGATGTTGAAGCTGCCATCCTGCAGATAGACGTCGCCGGTGCGGGCGTCGAAGGTAGAGGCAGACACGCTCTTGGTGGTTTCGAAGTTCACCAGCTTCTTCCAGGTGGCATCATGCTCCAGATCCCAGGTGAAGAACTGGGCATCGCCGTTGGTATCCATCAGCGCGCCCACCAGGGTGGTGTCCACGGTCTGGACGGTGACGGCGCAGGAGGCGGTGGCGGTGGGATCCTTGATGGAGGCCGCCGTGATGGTGGCAGTACCCTTGTTGACGCCGGTGATGATGCCGCGCTCGTTGACGGTGGCGACAGTCTCATCGGAGGACTTCCAGGTCACGCCATCGGGATGCACGCCGAAGGGGCTGACCTCGGCGCTCAGAGTAGCGGTGCCGCCCTTGTACATCTTGATGGACTGCTTATCCAGAGTCACGGACACGGGGCCGTTGAGCTCTTCCTTGTTGAGGTTGATCTTGTAGGTGGCGGTGTTGTCGGCGTAGTCGCAGACCTGAATGTACAGGTGATCCACGCCCTCGGCCTTGCTCAGATCCAGGGAGACGTCGGTGGCAGCGCCCAGAGCGGCACCCTCGGGGGAGCCGGCGGTGCGGTCCAGAATGGACATCTCGTCATAGTCGATGAGGAAGGCGGCCGCCACATAGCGGTCATCCTGAGCGGTCAGGACCAGGCTGCGGGCGCCGGTCTCAGCATCCTCGCGGAAGTACACGTTGGACAGGACGGGCTCGGTCCGGTCAATGAAAGCGGTGTAGGTCCGGCTGGCGCCGTCGCCCAGGGCATCCCAGTTGGTGACGTGGGTGCCGTCGGCATTGTAGGTCACATAGTACTCGGGAGCCTCGGTGACCTTGACGGTGATCTTTTCACCGTTAGCGGCAGCGGTGGGGGCAGTGTTCAGGCTGATGTTGCCCTGAGCATTGCGCCAGGAAGCGCCGTTGGAGTAATAGTAAGCGGAGGAGGCGGGAGAACCGGACGCCTTATCATAGTAGACATTGCCGTTCTCGCCGGTGATGGTCACCCGGGCATCCGCGGAGTTGCGGATCAGGGAGAAGTTAGCACGGGCAAAGACGGTGGTGTCGGGGTTGATGGCGGCGCGGTTGGGATCATAGGTCTCATCCACGTAAGGATTGCCGCCGAAGTAGTACATGCCGGAATCGCCAGCGTACTGGACGGTCAGGGCCTGATACTTGGTGGCGTTCTTGTTGTAGGCGTACATGTAGGGCACACGGGACTCGGTGCCGGCCTCATGATACTCCAGATAGCTGCCGATATCGAACATGGAGGGATCGGTCCAGCTGCCGTAGTAGCCCAGAACGGGGATGGAGTGGCTGTCGCCCATGACGCCCTCGTTGGAGACCAGCTCATTGGCGTACACATAACCCTCGACATAGGTGCCGGTGTTGTCGCTGGCCTTGTCATACTTGTCCAGGCCCAGGACCTTGGCATTGACTTCCACATGGACGCTGCCATTTGCAGGGATCTCCACAGTGCACTTGCTCAGCTGCTTGAAGAACAGGTAAGCATCGTAGGTGTCGATGCTGCCGTCGTTGTCGAAGTCGGCGTTGTCCTTATTGGAGATGGAATCCAGGACGCCGGTGACGAAGTCCAGCAGAGCCTGACCGTCAGCCTTGGTGACCTTGCCGTCGCCATTGAAGTCGCAGTTGGCAAGACCCGCGGGAGCGGTCATCTCCACCACCTGGCCGTCCACGGTCCAGGTGACGTTGGAGGACAGCAAAGCGGTGTAGGTATCCTCGAAGTTCACCTCGGAGCCGTCGTCGAACTGATTGGTGAAGACATCCTGGGTGAAGAAGTCGGCGCTGAGGTTGAAGGAGGTCGCGATATCCTTCAGGTTGTTGATGGTGAAGCCGAAGCTGTACTCACCGGTGCGCTGGGGATCGTCGCCCAGCTCCACCTTGACCTTACCGTCGGCAGCGCCGGCGTTGGTGCCCTTATCCATCAGGATATAGGTGCCGGCAGAGGTGGCGGCGCCCACGTTGGCAAGGCCGGCGCCCTGCTGCATGACGGGATAGTAGCCATACTCGCCCTCGCCGTGATCCTGATACATGGGGACAGCGGTGGACATCAGCAGGGACTGAGCCAGAGCACGGGCGGTGAGGCCGGTCTTCTCCGTCAGCTTGTTGGCGCGGACGTACTGGGCCACCACAGCGGCCATACCGGCAACCTGGGGAGAGGCCATGGAGGTACCGGACATATTCTGGTAGCCGCCGCCATTCTGCAGGGAGTAGATATTGCCGCCAGGAGCGGTGATCTCAGGCTTCAGCTCCAGGGAGCCGGGAACGCCCCAGGAGGAGAAGTCGCTCATGGTGTAGTAGTCGGCGGTCTGAACTTTCACGCCGGCCTTGGAGCCCACGGTGAGCTTGCCCACATAGTAGGTCACGCCGTTGGCTTCCTTCTTCTCGGCACCGGCCTTGATGATCAGGCCGTCTTCCAGAGTCAGGGAAACATAGGGAGCGGTGGCAGTGTAGCCGTCGGTGGACATATTGAGGGTACCGGCGGCGTTGTTGACCACGATGGTGCCGATGGCACCGGCGGCAACGGCGTTGTTGCCCTTGGCGGTGAAGTTGATTTCACCGCGGTTGCACAGCGCAATGGCGCCCTTGAGCTCATCGCCCGCAGCGGCGAAGTCCTCGGGATTGCCGACGGCATCCACATAGACGAAGCGCTGCTCACCGGCCAGAGCGGTCATGGGCTGGATGGGAGCCTCGCTGGTGTCGGTGTAGAACATCTTGGTGCCGGCGAACTCAACATAGTTGCCGGTGGAACCCACGTTATCCACGGAGGCGACGCCCAGAGAGTTGGTGTAGGAGCCGGGGCTGCCGTTGGTGGCCCAGCTGACGCTCTCGGCGTAGGGATAGGCATAGGGGGTGTTCTCGAACCAGTGGCCGGAGTTACCGGCGGACATGGCAACGACCATACCGCTGTTGACAACAGCCTCCAGGATGGCCTGGTACTTGGCGTCAGACTGGCGGGACATACCGGGGTTGCCGCTGCCCAGAGACAGGTTGGCAGAATCGCAGCCCAGGATCATAGCGTCCTCGATGGCTGCCATGTAATCGGAATCGTAAGCGCCGCCGCCCTTACCGAAGACCTTCATGGTGTACACCTGGGCATCAGGGGCAACACCCTGGGTCAGAGCGGTATCCAGAGCGGGAGCGAAGGAACCGTCGGCCTGCTCAATGTAGCGGTTGCCGGCGGCAATACCGGTGACGTGGGAACCGTGGTCACCCTGGGTGTCGTTGTCGTGGGTGACATCCAGATCGGCGTCAATGTAGTTGAAGCCGAAGGGGATCTTGGCGCTGACAAGCTGGAGAAGCTCAACGCCTTCAGGTCGCCGTTCTTCTTGAAGGCGTTGAGCTTCTCCAGCTTGTCAGCGTAATCCGCAGAGGTGACGGGGGTAATGCCCAGACCCTTGACAGCGTAGCTGTAAGCCGCGCCGCTGAGGGAGGGATGATCCGTATCCGCGCCGGTATCGATGATGGCTACCTTGGAGCCTGCGCCGGTATAGCCGTTGGCCCAGGCGAAGTTGGAGCCGATCATGTTGGAGGAGGTGGCCATGTTGGGATCGGTGGTCTCGGATTCCTTGACCACGCAGGGCTCATAGCGGGTCTCGATCAGGACCTGCTTGACGCCCTTGACGTTCTCGATCTTCTCGATCTGGCCATACTGAACGTTGGCGGAGATGATGTTGGTAGCCAGGGTCAGATTCCAAACCACATCCAGGGCCTGGCCGTCCAGGGCCTTCTTGGAAATGGTCTTGGTCATCTTGCCCTGCTTGGATTCCAGCTTATCCCGATACTTCATCGCTTGGCGGCTGCCAGCAGCGATATCAGCGGCGGTAAAGCCTTTTTCCAGGGTGGAGGGATCGCTCAGCACGATGGAGACGCGGACCACGTCCGTGTCGGCATACTGCTGGGTCTCATCCGCAACAGCCGCGTTTTCCTTGGTGGGCAGCTTGATGTTGTCCACCTTCTCCCAGGTGATGCCATTGTTCTCGCCGCGGGTCGCGACAGTGCTTCTGCCTGCGGCCCAGGAGGGGGTCACGAGACTCAGCGTCATCACGAGAGCGAGAAGCACTGCCATCGCCCGTTTCAGGGTATGCGCGTGTTTCATATGCGTACTCTCTCTTTCTCCGGTTTGTACCGGTAAAGTTGGATGCTTGTATAGTTCCGGTCGCCGTGATGCCCTATCAGCCGGCCCGTCCCATACAGCTTACGGTTACTATACCATTTCTCTGAGGATTTTGCAACGAAAATGCCGCAGTTTTTCATGTAAAATTGATAGAAATTTCGACAAATACAAAAATCGACACTTTGTCTGCGATATAACGACACATTGTGACTTTTTACACAAATCAGGATTTATGTATAAACCAAGTTGGTCATTTTAACACATCAGTGTATTAAGCGTTACCGTATTAAATCGTTAAAAACAGCGCAGTTCATCGTTCATGTTGCTTTTGCGCCACCATTCATCGTTCAATTCGGTACAGTGTCTATTGCTGTCGGCAGAATTTTGCGCAGTAATAATTTATTTGCATGTTTTGGCGAGTCCGGATTGTGAACTATTTTTGTACAAAATGCCGGAAGCCCGGGGACCCCTGAAGGGGTTCCCGGGCTTCCGGTGATGCCGTCTCTCTGTCAGAGACAGGCGTTTATTCAGCGGGTGTGCTTTCTGCGGGGCAGGACCACCACAGCGGCAGCCAGCAGAGCGGAGACGGTCAGCAGCATGACCCACAGGGTCACGGAGCTGGCATCACCGGTCTTGACGCCGGGCTGAGCAGGCTGATAGTTGGGATCCTTTTCGCCGCAGTCGGTGCACTTGCCATCCTTGTAGTGATGGCCGGTGGCGGGGATGACCTCGCCCTTCTTCACGGTGACGCCGCAGGTCTTGCAGACCTCATCGCCGGTATAGCCGTCCTCGGTGCAGGTGGCGGGCTTGGCACCCACCAGCTGGGTATCGTGGCCGGTGGCGGGGATGACTTCGCCCTTGGTGATGACTTCGCCGCAGACCTTGCAGACCTCATCGCCGGTATAGCCGTCCTGGGTGCAGGTGGCGGGCTTGGCGTTCTTCAGCTCGGGGTTGTGGCCCACCAGCTCCAGAGCGGCCAGCAGGGTACCATAGTTGTACACCAGCTCCTTCTGGGCGTCGGTAAGGGCGTTGTACTCAGCCAGCAGCTGACGCAGGTAAGCCTCGTCCTCCTTGGTCAGGTTCTCGATGGGCTTGAGGGCCTCGATCTTCTTGATGAGCTCCAGCACCGCCATTTCATCGGCGTTGTTGGGGTCGGCATCAATATACAGATACCCGATGGCAGCGGGGCCGGTCTGTCCGGACAGGCTGTAAGCCGTGACACGGTAGGCATAGGTCATGCCGAAATGCAGGGCGGTGGTATCGGTATAGGTGCAGGCGGTGAGATTCTCCGCCAGGGTCTCGAAGCCATCGAACAGCCAGGTATCCTGGGTGTCGTCCTGGATGTGGACCGCAACGCTGCGCTCCACCTTATAGACGATATCCTCGGCATTGGACTGCTTGGCGGCGGTCCAGGTCAGCAGGGCGTTGCGGACGCCGGTCTCCGTCACGGTGAGATCCGTGGGCGTGAAGTAGCTCTCGTCCATGACGTTGACGCTGCCGTTCTCGGTGTTGAAGTACTTGTCCCAGACATAGGCGGTGTAGCCCACAGCGCCCTGGGGATAGTACAGGTTCAGGCCCCAGTCGTTGTACACGAAGCCGCTGGTGGTGGTGGTGCCCCACAGGCCGACGAAGTTGCCGTACAGGGCCACGTTGGCATAAGCGCCGGTCAGGGACACGGTGGTCTCCAGCAGAGGAGCGGTCATGCCGTTGAAGTAGTAATCCTTCAGGTTGGTGCAGGCGAAGAACCCCTTGGGACCGATACGCTCCAGGGTGGTGGGGAAGCTGACGCTCTTGAGGTGCTCGTTGCCGGAGAAGGCGTTGCCGCCCACGCGGACGGTGCCCTCGGGGATGTGGTAGCTCTCCGCCGTGCGGCCCTCGGGATAGCAGCGCAGGTTCGTGCCGTTCTTATCGAACAGGACGCCGTCCACGCTCTTGAAGTACAGGGAGCCGTCGGCCACGAAGATGTTCTGCAGGTTCACGCAGTCGGTGAAGGCATTGACGGTGTTGTTGACGCCGCAATCCTGGATGGAGGCGGGCAGAGTCAGCTCCGTCAGAGCCTCGCAGCCCACAAAGCCGCGGCTGGGCACAGCCGTCAGGGACTTGGAGAGGGTGACATTCTTCAGGGCGTCGTTGTAGGCCAGCGCGCTGCCGCCCATCTCGGTGACGGTGTCGGGAATGACAATGGTCTCCAGACCGGTCTTGGAGATGGCGCTGGCGCCGATGCTGGTCAGGCCATAGGGCAGACGCAGGCTGGTCAGATCGGGACAATTGTAGAAGGCGTAGGCGCCGACGGTCAGCCCATTGGCGGAATCCTCGAAGTAGATCTCCTCAATCCTGGAGCTGGAGAAGGCATAGGTGCCCACCTTGGTGACGCTGGCAGGAACGACGACCTTCTTGAGGCTGGTGTTGTTCTGGAACATCTTATCGGGGATCTCCGTCATGGTGGAGGGCAGGGTGAACTCGGTGGTCTCATTGCCCTGGGGCCAGATGTAGATCTCGCCGGTGTCCTTGAGCATCACGATGCCGTTGGAGGACACATAAGCGGCATTGCCGTCGGCCACGTTGATCTTCTTCAGGCCGCTGGCCAGATAGAAGGCATCCTTGGCCAGGCTGGTGACGGAGGCGGGGATGCTGACCTCGGTGATATAGGCGGTCTTGTTGTAGTTCAGGTAAGCAAACGCCTTGCTATCGATGGATTGCAGGGTGTCGGGGAAAGCCAGCGTCCGGGCCTCATAGGGCTGATAGAAGGCGCTGTTGCCGATGGACTCCAGCTGGGTGCCGGAGAAGTCCAGATTCTGGAGCTTCCGGGCATAGTAGAAGGCCTGCTTGCCGATGGTCTTCAGCTGAGAGGGCCAGTTGATGGTCTCCAGCACCATGCAGTTATAGAAGGCGCGCTCACCGATGGAGGTGACGTTGTCGCTGAGCTTCACGGTCTTGACGGCCTTGGCGTTGTAGAACGCGCGCCCGGGGATGAGGGGGAGGCTGCCGCAGTCGATGGAAGCGGCGGCGTTGCAGTCATAGAACGCGGAGCCGCCCAGGGAGGTGACGGACTGGGGAATGGTGATGGCCTTCAGAGCCTTCCAGCCGTAGAAGGCGTTGGCGCCGATGGAGGTCAACCCCTTCTTCAGGGACAGGGCGGTGGCCTTGGCGCAGCCGCGGAAGGCGTAATCGCCCACGGTCTCCACGGTGGCAGGCAGGTCCACAGCCGTCAGCGCGGAGCAGTTGCTGAACGCATAGGCAGGTACGGAGGTAAGGCTCTGGCCGAAGGCCACGGTCTTGAGCGCGGAGCAGCCGTCGAAGGCGTGCTCACCCAGGGTGGTGAAGCCATCGGGCAGAGTAATGGACGTCAGCTTGGTGCAGCCCTGGAAGGCGGCGGTGCCGATCTTCTTGAGGCTGGCAGGCAGCGTGACGGACGTGATGGTGGTTTTCTTATAGAACAGGTAGTCGCTGATGGTCTCCACGCCGTCGGGGACGGTGTAGGAGGTGCCGGTGAAGTTCTCGGGCAGGCTCACCAGAACCTTGCCGCCGCCGGCCAGCAGGGTGCCGTCCTCGGTCCGCTGGAGGGAAGCGCCGTCCTCGATGACATAGCCCTCAAAGGCGGGGCAGCTGACAAACGGGGTCAGACCGAAGGACAGGGTCTCGGCCTTGTAGGAGGCAGGGAAGGTCAGGGTCTTGAGGTTGGAGCAGCCCTGGAAGGCCCTCTCGCCGATGAAGGTGACGTTGTCGGGAACAATGAAGTTCACCAGCGCGGTGCAGCCCTGGAACATCTGCTTGCCGATGGTGGTCAGCTTGGGGGCCACAAAGGTGGTCAGGTTCAGGCTGTTGTAGAACGCGGAATCCAGGCCCTGGGGATCGCCCAGCACGGTGATGGTGGTCACATTGCTGCGGGCAAAGGCGTTGGTGCCGACGAAGGTCAGGCTCTCGGGGATGGTCATCTCCTCCAGACCGGCGCAGCCGGCAAAGCAGCTGGTGCCCACGGAGGTGACGTTGCTCAGGTCGGGCAGCGCCTTCAGGCTCTTGCAGGTGAAGAACGCCGTCTTGGGCAGCTCGGTCAGGTTCTTGGACAGCTTCACGGAGGTTACAGCCGTGCAGTTGGCGAACTGGTCGCCGTTTGCGTCCATAGAGGTGACGGTGTCGGGAATGGTGATGCTGGTCAGGGCAAAGCCATTATAGAACAGGCCGGCGCTGAGGCTGGTGACGCCGTCGGGGATCACCAGGTCGCCCTCCAGGGCCTCGCAGAAGTAGAACGCCTTGACGCCGATGGAGGTCAGGCCCTTGGGCAGGACGCCGTCATCGGTGTGGCCCAGCGTCTTCAGGTTCTTGCAGTAGTAGAACGCGCCCTCGTTGATGACCTTCATCGTCTCAGGCAGGCTGACGCTCTGCAGGTTGTCGCAGTCATAGAACGCACGGTAGTCGATCTGCTCCAGGCTGTCGGGGCAAATGACGTTGAGAATGTAGTCGTTGTTCTTGAAGGCGTTCTCCCCGATGACGCGGACGCCGTCGGGAATGGTGACGGTGCTCTCGGAGCCGCTGTAGCTGACCAGGGTGTCGCCCACGATGTTGAAGGTGCCGGCGCCGCTGGCCTCGTTGACGGTGACGGCCAGATCATAGGTGGCGGTGCCGTTCTTGGCCTTGGCGGTGACGGTGGCGGTACCGGCCTTGTGGGCGGTAAGCTTGGCGTACTGGGTCAGCTGGTCGCCCTCGCCGTTGGGCTCAACGGTGACCACGGACTCGTCGGAGGAGGTCCACTCCAGGGTCAGGTCGGTGGCATAGAAGGGCGAATAGCCATACAGCCGGACATTGGTATAGGTGGTGTCAGGCAGCATGGTCACGGAGGAGGTGTTCAGCAGGAATTCGCTCATGGGAACATCCGCGCCCACCTCGTCGGTGACGGTGATCTGGCACTGGGCCTTCACGTCGGTCCAGACGGAGGACTTGACGGTGATGGTGGCGGTGCCGGGAGCCTTGGCGGCCACGATGCCGCCCCGGACCTCGGCCACGCTGGAATCGGAGGAGCTCCACACCAGATTCTGGTCGGTGGCGTCGTCGGGAGTCACAGTGGCGTTCAGCTGGACATAGCCCTTCTGGGGCAGGGTCACAGCGGTCTGGTCCAGGGTGATCTGGGTGACGGGATTGTCAGCCAGCTTTACGCGGTAAGCGCACTGGTTCAGCGCATAGTCATAGGCCACCACATAGAAGGTACCATTCAGGAGCTTCTGATAGAAGTCCGTGACGTCGAAGGTGTAGGTATACTCCTCGTAGGCCCGGGGAGAGGTACCGTCGGCCTTCAGGGCAGGGATGATGCCGTCGTAGTAGTTGGAGCCAAGGCTCATTTCCTTCTTGCCGTTGTTGACGTTGGTCTTCCATTCGGTGGAGTACAGCGTGGCGCCGGCCAGGCAGAAGTTATCGGCCAGGGTCACGTCCAGGTACTTCCGGCCGTCAGCGCCGGTGCGAAAGGCCAGGCCCTCCCGGTCCACGATGTAGGGCATTTCACCGTCGGAGGTGAAATTGAAGGTATAGGTATCCTTCAGGTTATCCTGCACGTCGAAGCCGTCAATATAGGTCTTGGCGGTGTAGGTCATGCGGGTGTTGTTGGGGATCACGCCGCTGGAGTTCAGCGCGGGGAAGATCTCGCCCACATAGGCGGGACGCACCTGCTGGCTGCTGGAGTTATACATGGCCTTGCGGGTGTTGATGCCGTCGCTGTCCAGATACACCTCGCCGGTGTCGCTGTCCGCGATGGTGACATCCGTGGTCTTGGCCGCGCGCAGCAGGCCGGCCTGCAGGTAGTACAGGTTGCTGATGCCGTTGCCGCCGCCCAGGTCCACGCAGATCTTATCGGCGGAGGTGGAGGGGGTGTCGTAGCCCTCGGGCACCACGAAGGGATACATGCCCAGGCGCATGATGTACATCATGGCGTAGACGCCGGACACGTTGGTGGCGTACATCTTCACGTCCTCGCCGTTATAGATATCGGCGTCCTCGAAGATGGGGGCCTTGGTCCAGTCGCCGTAGAAGCCCAGGAAGGGCACGGACAGCGCGGGATCGTCGTTGTTGGTCAGCTCCACGAAGCCTTCCACATAGATGCCGTTGGGGAACTTGGCCAGGTACTCCCGGTCCGCATCGGACAGGCGGACGGTGACGGTGACCGTGGTCTCGCCCTTGGCGGGCACGGTGACGGTGGTGCCGCTGAGGGAGCCGCCGGAGACCTTGATGGCGCTGGTGTCGGCGGAGAGGACATAGCCCTTCTGGGCGATGTACAGGCCGTCGGTGGTAGTGCTCTCGGTCTGGACCTGGGTATTGACGTCATAGGACAGGGCGGAGCCGGTGAGGTTCTTCACCACGAAGCTCAGCTTGTACACGCCCAGCTGGTCGGCGTCGTCGCCCAGCTCGATCTTGGTCTTTTCCTGACCCCGGACATACAGGTAGGCAGGAGTGGTGGTGGCCGCGGCCAGGTTCACCATGCCGGAGCCCTGCTTGCGGGGAGAGTATGCCACGCCTTCCTCATCGTACAGAACGTTGGCGGTGCTCATCAGCAGGCGGTTCACCAGAATCTGCTTGTCGGTGTCGGAGGCGCCGGGCATCAGGGTATTCACATACTCCAGAGCGGCGGCGGCCACGCCGGCCAGATACGGAGAGGCCATGGAGGTGCCGCTCATGTAGCCGTACTGGGCGAAGGGCAGAGAGGAATAGATGTTGCCGCCGGGGCGGTGATCTCAGGCTTGAGAGACAGGGAGGGCAGAGGGCCCCAGGAGGAGAAGTCGCTCATGGCCACATAGCCCTTCTCGGTGGAGGACACGGTGAGCTTCTTCTCGGTCTCATCGGCCATCATCTGGCCGTTGGACAGGCTGATGCACACGGTGGGGATCTTGTAGTTTTTCCCCGACATGTTCAGCAGGTAGCCGTCGCGGTTGTTGTAGATGACGCAGCCGGCGGCACCGGCAGCGGCGGCGTTGAGCTGCTTCTGCTCGAAGGACAGGCCGCCGCGCATGACCACGGCGATCTTGCCGGTGACGTCCAGGCCCTGGTAATCGGCCACGTCGCCGTTGTTGGGCACCATGACGTACTCATAGGTCTTAGAGGTCTCGTTGCCCAGCAGCAGCTGGGTGAAGCTGTGACCGGTCACATCATTATAAGGTACGCGGCCCTCGCCGATCAGGAACGCCGCAGTCTCGTTGGCGTTGACGGAGGCAACGGACAGCGCCGCGTCATAGGAGGACGAGGAGCTGATGATGCCGGTGTCGGGGTCGGACACGGAGGTAAAGTCGCCGTGGGCACCGCCCTGAGAGGAGGAGTAGGAGTTGCCGGCAGAGCAGTTGAGCAGAATGCCGGAGGCCTTCACCAGGTCATAATACTTGGTGGTCAGGTCGCCCTCGGCCTCCCGGCCGAAGCCGCCGTTGGCGCCCAGGGACATGTTGATCACGTCCACGTCCAGCAGCAGGGCGTCGTTCAGAGCCGCCAGGATGGTATCCGTGGAGGCGCCGTTGGTGGAGTCGGAGAATACCTTGAAGATGGCCAGCTGGGCCTCGGGAGACTGACCGGCGAAGGTGACATTGCCGTCGGCGTCCACGGTCTTGCCGGCGGCGATGCCGGCCACATGGGTGCCGTGGTCATTGCCGTATTTCTCCACAGCTTCGGCAGAGGGGACAACGTCCGCGTCGGCATCGGCATAGTCGAAGGCAAAGGGAACCTTGGCGCTCTTATACAGGTCGTCCTCGGTCAGCAGCTCCAGGGAGCTGGAGCTGTGCTTCTGGGCATACCACAGAGCGGCATAGCTGTATGCGGTGACCTTGGTCTTGCCGTCCTCGCCCTGGCTGATCTGATAGAGCAGCTTGGACAGGCCGGACTTCTGCAGCTTCTGCACGGCAGGAGCGTTGGCAAAGGCCTCGTGGTTCACATCCAGGCCGGTGTCCAGGATGCCGATAAGCGTCCCCTCGCCCTGGTACTGGGTGTTGTTGGAATAGGCAGCCACTTCCGCGGCGGTCAGCGCCTGGCCCAGAGTGGCGGAGCCCATGGAGTCGGTATAGTAGGTCTGGCACAGCACCACGTCCACTACGCCGTCAAGCTTCTTGATGTCGTTGATCCTGCCATAGGGCACCTGGGCGGCAAAGCCGCTGATGACGGAGGTATAGCTGAAGGTGAAGGAGCTGGGGATGCTCTGGCTCTCCATGGCGTTCATAACGGAGAGCTGGACATCGGCGATCTCCTCCAGCTGAGCCTTGGCGGCAGCCGTCTGCTGGAAGTCCAGCATGGACATGCCGGCATTGGTGCGGTTGCGGGCATCCAGCAGGCTGTCCGCATCCAGCTGCACAATGACACGGACCATTTCGTCATCTGCGGGGACATCGGACTTGGACACCTTGCTGGGGTCCATGTTCTCCTCGAAGATGGACAGACGGTCGCTGTCTGTGAGTTCATTGGTCACATCGGTGGCCGTCAGCCCGGTCTGGGCGTCGGCCGGCGTCAGTTCTGCCGCCATGGCGCTGACCGGCAGGACGCTGATGAGCATCATCAGCACCAATACCAGAGCAAGCAGCCGCTGCGGCATTCTCGTCTTTTTCATCGATCGACTTCCTTCCTGAATTTTTTCGTTCCACTCCCCTGCTGTGTTGAGGAATATCCTGATTGCATAATTATACTTCCTGTTTTTGTCAAAAGCAAGTTTTTTCTGCAAAGAAGTCCTAAATTTTCCAGCTTTTTCCCTGGGCTTGCGGGGCAATTTTCTCTTTTAGCGGTCATGCAGCAAGGTGGTATCGCAGCTTTTGAAATATAATTCTTTTGTGCTTGCGTCACAAACAATCCGAATAGTATTCGTCCGCGATAGAAAAATTGTCCAAAATATATTGCCGTCTCTCCGTTTGTTTGTGCGCACGTCCACGGTGCGAGTACATTTGTTTTTGTTCTTTTGCGGCGGACACCGGGTTGCTGGGATTGGGAAATTTTTCCATGAATATGCTGTATATTTTTTGGTATAATCCAGGTATTTACCCTTTATAGGGACATTTTTACCGAACGGTTCTGCGTTTTTCATGCAGAGGACGGGCAGAAAAAGGCCGCTGCTTTCAGCGAAGCAGCGGCCGGAAGGGGCGGCTTTATTTTACCAGCCGTCCATCGGACCAGACGGCAGTGATGTTGTGGCGATGGAGCATGTAGATGGCCCGCTCAAAGCGCTCCCGCACCGTCAGCTGGCGGACAGGCTCCGGGAAGTCGCCGTCATCCACCACGATGGCGTGAAGGAGCTTGCCCACAGCGAAGCCCTCGCCGCCGCCGAAGTACCGGTGGCCGGCGGTGGTGCCCAGGTAGTAGCCCTCCGGCACCGTCAGGAAATCCTCGGACCAGTCGGTTTCCATGCGCTTGATCTTGGAGGCCCGGATGCTCATGGTGATGACCTTGTACATGGGGAGCTGTGCCCCGCCGGCGATGTCGGAGCCCAGGGTCACCCAGATCCCCTGGCGCAGCATCTCCCGCACCGGGGAGATGCCGCTGCAGAGGTTGATGTTGGAGCCGGCGCAGTGGGCCACCACCACCCCGGCCCGGCGGATGGCGGCGCACTCCCGGGCGTCGGAGTAGACGCAGTGGGCCATGACGGTGTGGTCCTTCCAGAGGCCGAACTTGTCGTAGCTCTCCCAATACTGGGGGCAGTCCGGGTGCAGCTCACGGACCCAGGCGATCTCCCCCCGGTTTTCCGACAGGTGGGACTGAACGTACAGCCCACGGTCCCGGGCGATGCGGCCCAGGGCGGCCATCAGCTCATCGGTGCAGCTGGGGGTAAAGCGGGGGGTGATGATGGGCTTTATGTGGTCGAAGCGGCAGCCATCCAGCCAGCGCAGCGTCTCGGATATGGACTGCTCCGTGGTCTCCTGCAAAATGCCGGGCAGGCCGTTGCGGTCCATGTTCACCTTGCCCACGAAGCCCGTGACGCCGGCCCGCTCCAGCTCCTCCATGAGGATCCAGGTGGCCTCGGTATGCAGGGAGGAGAACATGCACACCCGGGTGGTGCCGTTGGTGATCAGGTCCGTGGCCAGACGGCGGTAGGTCCGCCGGGCAAAGTCCGGGTCGGCGAACCGGGCCTCGGTGCGGAAGGTGTAGGTATTCAGCCAATCCAGTAGGGGCAGGTCCATGCCCATGCCCAGCATGGGATACTGGGGGGCATGGAGGTGCATATCCGCAAAGGACTGCATGATGAGCCGGTCGCCGTAATCCGTCAGGGGCGCCGAGGCAAACGCCTCCGGCAGAGCGTCGTACACCCCCCGGACCGCGCCGTCCTCCAACACCAGATAACCGTGCTCCCGGATGTCCAGCTTCCCCAGCTGCGGGGCCTGGACGATGTTGCCGCGTAAAACCTGTGTCATGATGAGTCGCTCCTTTCGGAAAATAAAAACGGGCGCCCCGCCGGCTTTCCGGCGGAGCACCCATAGCAGGGCCGTGGGCGGCCCCGTAGAAACGCCCTGCGCCATGCCCGCAGGGCTATATGAGTTCCCTATGTGATACACAGATTATAGCACAGGGGGATGCGTTTGGCAAGGAGAAAAAGCGCGCTATACATTGCCGTCCCTTCCATATGGGCTGACAAGCTCAAGAGGCCCCGCCAGATGGCGGGGCCTCAGTTTGTCAAAAAAGGGCGGCGCCCTTTTTTGACAAAAGAGTT
>OGQQ01001593.1_pt1 | contig 16866 bp, 21 predicted proteins | sample 1553281 | NCBI WGS metagenome assembly OGQQ01 (sample SAMEA2579937, study PRJEB22360) | human gut metagenome | biome: human gut; feature: human-associated habitat; material: faeces | place: Denmark | collected 2008/2010 | reverse complement strand
ACCTGGCAGCCAGTACATTAGCTCCCAGTGAAACACCAATAAAAAGATTGGTAAAAATATTAATCAACGCCGTCGTCGATCCCACTGCCGCCAGCGCCTGGCTGCCGCTGAACCGCCCCACCACAATGATATCCACAGCATTAAACATCAGCTGCAGAATACTGGAAAGCATCAACGGGAGCGAAAAGGAAATTAATTTATCCATGATCGTCCCGTTGCACATGTCAATCTCATATTTATTCTTTTTCAAAACAGATCCCTCCATCTCGACAGATACCTAAACAATCAGATTTTCGCCGTGAATATCTTACTGCTTTCTCCGTTCTGCGTCAAGATGGCAAATGGGCAAATGGGGACGTACACCAGCCTAAGAAACTGTATGTAAAAAAGCATAATAAAATATCATATATCGTCATCTTGATCTACCTACTCTATCCATTTTTATGATCAGGAATTCAGAATCTTCATAAATTCATCGCCCGTAATGGTCTCTCTCTGATACAGATACTGTGAGAGTTCATCCAGTTTTTCCCGATTCTCCAGCAAAATCTGTGCTGCCTTTTCATGCTGACTGCGCACAAGCTCCACTACCTTTTCATCGATCAGCTTCTGTGTCTCTGACGAACAGGTCAGCGAAGAATCTCCACCCAGATACTGGTTGGTCTGGACTTCCATTGCAACCATATCAAAATCTTTACTCATGCCATACCGCGTGATCATTGCTCTGGCAAGCTTCGTTGCCTGCTCGATATCATTGGAAGCGCCTGTGGTCACAGAACCAAATACGATTTCCTCCGCCGCACGGCCACCGGTATATGTAGCAATCTTATTTTCCAGTTCTTCCTTGCTCATCAGATAATGATTTCCCTCATCCACCTGCATGGTATATCCAAGAGCCCCAGATGTCCTTGGAACGATCGTGATCTTCTGTACTGGCGCAGAATTCGTCTGTTTTGCCGCTACCAGCGCATGTCCGACCTCATGATAGGACACGATCAGCTTCTCCTTGTCGGTCATGATCGCATTTTTCTTCTGATATCCGGCTATGACAACTTCAATGCTTTCTTCCAGGTCTGCCTGGGTCACATACGCCCGGTTTTCTCTGACGGCCCTCAGCGCCGCTTCGTTTACGATATTGGCAAGCTCTGCTCCGGATGCTCCTGACGCCATCCGTGCGATCTTGTTATAATCCACGTTGTCCGCTACTTTAATCTTTTTCGCATGAACTTTCAGGATTGCTTCTCTTCCCTTCAGGTCCGGAAGTTCAACCGGAACTCTCCTGTCAAAACGTCCAGGTCTTGTAAGCGCCGGATCCAGGGATTCCGGACGGTTTGTCGCTGCCAGAATGATCACTCCGTTGTTATCCTCAAAACCATCCATCTCCGTCAGCAGCTGGTTCAGGGTCTGCTCACGCTCGTCATTTCCTCCCACATTACCGTCTCTCTTTTTACCGATCGCATCAATCTCATCGATAAAAACGATACAGGGAGCTTTTTCTTTCGCCTGTTTAAACAGATCCCGCACCTTCGATGCGCCCATGCCGACAAACATTTCCACAAATTCGGATCCGGACATGGAGAAGAACGGTACATTTGCTTCACCGGCAACTGCTTTCGCAAGCATGGTCTTACCTGTTCCGGGAGGTCCTACAAGCAGGATTCCTTTGGGCATGGATGCGCCGATGTCTTCATATTTCTTGGGATCATGAAGATAGTCCACGATCTCCGCCAGATTTTCCTTTGCCTCATCCTCTCCGGCCACATCCGAAAATCGGATTCCTTTTGAAGATTTCACATAAACCTTGGCATTGCTTTTTCCCATGCCGAACATCATAGAATTCTTGCCGCCCGCACGATCCATCATTTTCTTGGACATATATTGTCCGATTCCTACAAAAATCAGGATCGGCAGTATCCAGTTGAGAAGGAACACAACCCAGGGAGAGGTCTGCTCAATGATCTGTCCGGAAAATTCTGCTCCAGCGTCATACAGCCGCTCTGTCAGATCCGGGTCATCCACCATTCCGGTCTTATAAATTGCCGTTTCATCCTTATCGCTAAAGGTGATCTGATTTTCCTCCTGATCGATCTCTACTCTTCCAATGTCTTCCTCTTCTGTCATCTGCATAAATTTCTCATATCCAACTTCCTTGATCTGGCGCTCTGCCACCCAGGGCATAAACAGGAAATTAAATAATACCAGGACCATAAGAACGATCACATAGTAATAAATCAATGGTTTTCTTGGTTTCTTTACTTCATGCATGCTGTTTCCTCCATTTCTTCACAGCCTTGTCATTGCTGCTCATCGTTTTTCTTCTTTTCTAATTTTTTTCCACATCTGCTACAGTAAATACTGTCCGCCTCATTATATTGATAACAGGCAGGGCAACGGATCTGTCCTTTCGCCTTGACAAGCTTCCGTTTCAACCGGATCACTTCGTCTACCATGTGTCCGATCTCCTGGTTCTCTTTTTCAAGCTTATCCATAATAGATTTCCCCACATCGCAGTATTTTTCCTCGAGTTCATGCTCCTTATGATCCAACTGGCGGGTGAGACGTTCAATTTCCTGCTCCTTTTTATCAGAAATCTTATCGGCCATACATTCCCTCCTTGAACTTCTGTCGATAGCTTAAGTATAGCGGGATATCATCCCCGCTAACGAGACAAATTCCGCGGATGTGTCCATTTTTATAATTATTTTCTTTTGTTTTCAGTTTTTTTATATTGTGAATTATTACGATATCCTTTAAGATGTTTTTTATGAAACGCTTACTGAAATGACAAAGGAGAATTCTAAGATGACGAAAAATAAATCCTCCGAAACGAAGGAAATCCTTGCCAACACCCTTTTTGACCTGCTGGAGAGAAAGCCTTTCCCTAAAATCAGCGTCAATGAGCTGTGCGAAAATTCTATGATCGTCCGAAGTACCTTTTATTTACACTTCCAGGACAAATATGAGCTGCTTTCCTACTGTCTGGACCGCATTTCGATGGAACTGGAAGCATTAATGAAAACACATGAAACAAAGGATTTCTTTATCGTTTTTCTAACAGAATGTGAGAAAAAGAACGGGTATTTTACAACCTTTTTGAAACAGAAATCAATGAAGAACTGATGAATCTGGTGTATCAATATATCAGCCGCAACATCACAAAATTCCTGGAAGAAAAGACCGCCCGGGGCGAACTCCTCCCCGGGCCGGTCGATTCTGTGACTGCGTTTTACGTAAGCGGTCTTGTTGGCATGACGTTCCACTGGATCAAAAGCGGCTGCAAACTGCCAAAAGAGACGCTGGCTTCCTGCCAGACCCGGTTGATGAAAGACATCCTATAAAAACAGGAGCATCTCTCATTCCCCGTCTAATTCAAGCTCTGGCCATTCAGAAAATCAGTAATTACTCTGGCGGCGGACTCGGCATTTGAAAGAACAGCCGGGTGCCCGCCCGTCTCAAACATGTATATCTTTCCATTTCCCACAAGCCGGTCCATTTCTTTGTATTCCTCCAGCATATCCTGGCGGCACATATCATCTTCCAGACTCCCCATAAAAAGAATGGGCGTATCCAAAGATTCTAATGACTTACAGAACAACGGCGTTTTATTGACGGCACATGTTATCAGCGCCTGTGTATTGAGGTCTACCACCTTTTCCCAGTCTTCTCCCTGGCACCATTCATAAAACTGCCTTGCCCCGTGATCCTGCTTTGCGTGTTCCCGCTCCTTTCGCAGATTTTCCGCAAAGCCCTCATGTAACGTTCTGCCGTCAAAGCTGTCCGCAATGACATGCTCCACAAGATCAGGACGTTTTAATGCGGTATTCACAGCCACCCAGGCTCCGCCGCTTGTCCCTAAAAGATTGACTTTCTTCAGATTCAGATGTTCCACCAGCGCCAGAACCTGATCAGCCTGTGTGGTCCACAGATTCTCTGGAAAACATTCTACTCTGTCTGACTGTCCGTTCCCCAGAAAATCCATCAAGATCACCCGGAAATTTTCCTGATATAACGGCAGCAACAGTTCAAACATCCTGGAGGAAGCCGTATCACCGTGTAACATGACAAGCGGTTTCCCGCTTCCTATTTCCTTATAATAAATCTTTTTCGACTGATAATGAAAATATGACATCTTTTTGGCCGCCTCCTTTCTTTGGTTTTATTATATCCCATCCAGATACTAAAGCATAGATAAACTTTCCTAAGTCTCCGGCTCCGGCTTTTCATTTCCTTCCAGCTGATCAATGCAGCCCGACTGGATTGCGCAAATGCTTTTTCTTATCCTCTCCTCCGGCCAGTCCCACCACTTCAGTCTGAGCAGCTTTTCTATCGTATCTTCATGAAATCTTCTGCGGATCGTCTTTGCCGGAACGCCGCCCACGATCTACGTATCAAACAGTTTTGCAAAATGAATGTGCTATATCAAAAACACTTTGTAATCCATGAGGTATATTGCCAGTAAGGATGTATTGTAAATAATTCAAATCATGGTCGTGTTTTGGAAAAACGAAAATATGCAGGTTTGATTTTCTCCATTTTTTAAAATCACCATGAATTTTATCAATGTCAGCAATAGGGATATTTGCGTCATCTTCACCTTGAAAAATATATATGTGGACATTCAGCGAACGCATGATGGTTGCAATATCAGGCAATGCAAAATGTTCTTTACACCATTTTGCTGTTATTTGAACAGAATAATTATTCCTCAACCATTCATCATCGTTATCCTCTATAGCTTGAAACACTTGCTTTTTATAATCTGCTAATTGTAATGCAAAATCATTTTGTGTGAGTTTTCCGTCTTTATCTATGTCCAAATCTTCAAATTCAACATCTGGAAACAAAGAAGAACGGACATCTAAATTTATCAAGGACAAAATCTACTTTTTCTATGAACCCCTTTTCCCTGCAATCAAAATACTTACACATATTAACCATAGAACTGCCACCACTTAGCTGCCAATCCAGGGTATCTCTCATATTTTCATAAGAGAAACTTAAAAGCAGCAATCCATCCACGTCATCACACTGTGTCATTGCATAAGGGATAAGGGACGCCCCCTCACTAATTCCCATAAGCAATATTTTAGAATTTTTAAATTGCGGTAACTTCTTTATATAATCTTTTACCGTTATAATATCCTGAATAGATGTTGAAGGACAATAATTTGCATATTCCTCAATATTTACAGACACAAAATCCGGAGGAACATCTGATATTCTGCAGCCTCTCGTGTTCCAACGGCAAAAAGCAATATTCCGTTTACCAAATTCATCAACAAACAAATCAAAATAACTGAATTCTTTTCCTGCAATCTCTCTGTGATTATCGTAGGTATTAGCACCGCTGCCATGACAAAAAATAATAACACTTTCACTGTTTACTGGATAATCTATTTTAACATCAAGACTGTAGTTGTCATGTGTCTGCACTTGGACTATTTTTGTTTGCTTCACAAATTTCACGCTCCTGGAAATTCTGGTTTTATATGGCTATTATTCTGACGCAATCCTTTCATTCCCTGAATCTGTACTTCCCTTTGCCGTGTCCGGATACCGGCTCAATGACTCTGTGCTCTGTCATCTCCTTCAGAAGTTCCGATGCTCTGGACGGCTTGATATTAATTGCCTCCATCACATCTGCACGTCCGAAAATCGCCTGACCAGGAAACGCCTTGCGAAGCTTGCGAATGTGACTTGCAGTTTTCGTTTGGAACATTTTCTCAATGTCCGGTTTTGCATCTTCAATGTCCGCTTTTTGTTTCATTTATTAATTCTCATATCATTCACTCAAGTACTTTCCAATAACCAGTCTTTTTAGATCCAACTCTTTCCACATATCGATTCTCTTTCAGGAATGTAAGATTGTTTTCCACTGCTGTTTCACTGATTCCCAATATTTGATGCAGTTCACTGGTAGTAATATTCGGATTATCTCTCATTTCCGTGATGATTCTTTGCCTCCTTGCATTTAATCCTTTTTTATTCCCCACCTTATTCCCAACTTTATTCCCAACCTTTTTTATACGATGCAGCGGGATCGTGACAACAATCGAATTTTCTCTGAAAGTAAATGCTTCCCTTCCATAAGTCTCAATGATCTTAGGCACTCCGCGGCCTGATTTTTCACTGATATGCAGCTGCAAAAAGATTTCTGATAGCTTTTCATTTACCGGAACCGATTCTCCCAGAAAAAATCCCTCCATTGTCTGTGCCGGCGGCAGTGTCCCTCTGGATAAAATTTCTATCCTGTCTGAAAACACAGAAATCATTGGCTCATTTCCGCTTACCCACAGATTATGCAAAACTGCATTTATAATTGCTTCTCTAAAGGCTTTGTTATCAAACAACGGTGTTTCTGGACGTTCCACTACCCGCTCACTTTCATCTGTCTGGATCAGATTCAATACATCTGCATACCTTAAAACTTCATCCAACGTATAGAGCAGACAGTTATTGCCAAATTCTCTTACAGAGAATAAATTAGAGCCTTTCGTTTCTCCTTCAAAAATCGAAACTCTTAGTGGAAAATGCGAATTATCCGAAAGCAGCTGTGCCAACAGATTATATTCTCCGTTTTTATTTCTCAAGCCGAGATTTTTCTCGAAAGTTTTTTCGTTTAAAACAATCCCTTTTGAGCCATAATACCCAAACAGTTTAGAAAACGTCAGTTCCTGATATTTTGCCGCCAGAGTTTCAATGGTCTCCACTCTTCCATCCAGAATTTTAAACAGCTGGATCTCTCTTTTCGGATAATCCTTCAAATTGGCTTTGGACGAACCAATGCGGATGTATCGCTTTTCCTTAAAGGCAGTCGGGATCTCTTCTGCTGCAGGAATGACCAGAACAACAACTCTTTTATCATCTATAACTGCTTCGTCGAACGAAAAATTGATACTCGGAGATAAATTTCTCGCCAAAAAGTTCTGATAGGGTTCTTTATTGTAGTCCCCATATTGATTGAATGTTGTACCTACAACCTCATGGGTTTCATCATTTACGCCCCACACAAAATAGGCTTGAGCCTTATAATGAAATGCTGCCGCATTTGAAAGTGCCGAAACATATTCACCCAGCACCTCCGGCTGAAACCAGTTTTCTTTAAATTCAAACCATTCTTGTTCGTCATTATATGCACATAAATCCAAGACTAATTTTTCGATATTCATCATTCTTCATCCTTTTCCCAACTTTTATTCCCAACATTAATACTATAACACATTGGGAATAAAGTTGGGAATATTTTATGCATTTAGCAAAAAATTATTCCTAAAACTTATCAAAATCCTCCGGCGTGGCCACCACCGCATATTTATGCTCATCGTTCCGGCTCTCCACATACATGTCGTTCACCATCCTGATGGTCAGCAGATCCAGATCCCGCAGATCTTTATAAATATCCCGGTGGAACCGCATCCGGTAGATCCGGGGGATAGCAGCGGAGGCCTTAAAAAGAACCTCCTGCCCGTCAATCGTGATATTCCATTTCATACTCATAAGGTTTCGCATCAACCGTAGACAAAGCCATTGACGAAGGAATAAAATCCACTCCATTCCGACTCATAATGTACTCATTCAGATCCGGAAGCTCTTCATCGTCAAGCTGCAGCAGCATCAAATGCCCGATTGTTGTCGTAAGCGCCACCGTATCTTCAACGCAAAAACAAGTGGTCAGGTTGGCCTGGCTGTCGAAATCAACAGCCAGAACCTTTTTCCCCATGCTTACAAGAGAATATGCCAGATTGTACGTGCTCACCGTCTTGCCTACTCCGCCTTTCGTAGCTCCAATCAAAATAATTTTTCCCATATTTGCCTCCTATTCTTCTGTACGGGTACCGTACTCAATCTGATTCTCAGCCACCCATCGCTCCAGCAGCTCTTTTCTTCTTTCTTTTACTCTCTTCTGCATTATCTTTTTCTCATGCTCCATGATTTCGGCTTCAGCCTTCTCCAGTTCTGCTCTTTCTGCATCTGGAGTAATGATCAGTTTCCCGTCCTCACAGACAACGGAGAGGTAATCTCCAATTTCAAACCCCGACTCTTTCAGCTGCATTCCCTTCAGCATGATCGTCCGCGTCTCCTGATATTTATAGCCGCTCTGCCCATAAACCTTAATACTTCTTCTCTTTGCCATAGATTGCCTCCATTTCGTGATTGTCATTGATTATCCATTGATACTTCGCTTCACTTCTACAGGTCAAATCACCGGCTCCACCTCCCTTCAGCGATTTCAGACAAAGAAAAAAGCTGCCAATGCTTTTACGCATCAGCAGCTAATCGCTTTCTGTTCGGTGTTCTATTTTTAGTTCTGATTCTTCTTAGCATCCTTGATACGATAGTAATCTTCCAGATCCATATCGATCCTGACTTTCGTATCCGGTTTTCGGTTGCTCAAGAGGCACACAGTCTCCACATGATAAGTCCCCGGGAATAAATCCACGCATCCCATCCGTTCTACCTGATACCCTCTTCCCTGCAGCATCTCCAGATCCCTCGCCAGGCTGGTGGGCTTGCAGGCAATATATACCATCTTCTCTACGCCGAATCGGATGATCTTCTCCAGGGCCTTGGGATTCACGCCGTCTCTTGGCGGATCCAGCACGATCAGGTCCGGCACTTCTCCCAGCTCATCGATCACTTTTAACACATCTCCGGCCCAGAAGGTGCAGTTTGAAAGGCCGTTCATCCGGGCGTTTTCTTTTGCCGCCTCCACGGCTTCCTCCACGATTTCCACACCGACCACTTTTTTTGCCACAGGAGCTAAAATCTGTGCAATGGTGCCGGTACCGCTGTACAGATCAAAAATCACCTTATCCTTCGTCTCGCCGATATAGCTTCTTGCCTTCTCATAAAGGACTTCCGCCCCCAGCGAGTTGGTCTGGAAGAAGGAAAAGGGCGTAATCTTAAAACGAAGTCCTAAAAGTTCTTCGTAAAAATAGTCCTCTCCGAATAAAATATCCGTCCCTTCGTCTTTTACCACATCCGCCACACTGTCGTTTCTGGTATGCAGGATGCCCGCGATCCTTCCGGAAAGTTCCAGGGATCTGAGCGTTTCCACCCATCCCTGACTGTCAAAATGTCCCAGGAACTCCTCCTGCGTTGTGGTCACCAGGTCGATCAGGATCTCTCCTGTTTTCACGGCCTTTCTGACCAGCAGATGCCGGTAGAATCCCGTGTGACGCATCCGATGATAGTAGGGAAGTCCGCTGTTTTTCGCATATTCCAGTGTGCAGGAAAGAATTTTCCGAAAGTCTTCATCCACGATCCGGCACTCCTGCACGTTTACGATATCATGAAAGCTGCCCCGCTTATGCATCCCAAGCGCCAGGGGGCCATCCTTATACTCATCCCCGAAAGAAAATTCCATCTTATTGCGGTAGGCTTCTTTCCGGGGACTTGCCTGTATCCCCTCCCAGATATAAGGCCCGTCCACTGCCTCATCCATCATGGCTTTGATCTGCCCTTCCTTCAGCTTCAGCTGCTCTTCATAGGGAAGATTTTGATACGTACAGCCCCCGCATTGTCCGAAATGAGGACAGCTTGGGGCAATCTCTTTTTCGGATGGTTCCAGCACTTCCAGGATCCGCCCCTCTGCCTTTCCTTTCCGGATCTTATTCACAGAAAAGCGTACCTTCTGTCCCGGCACGCCGTTTTTTACAATCACTGTTTTCTCTTCTTCCGGCAGATAGATCTTTCCTTTATTTGGAAACTCCACTGTCTCGATCCTGCCTTCGTATACCTGCCCTTTCTTCATCCATACTCTCCAATTCTATTTCTGATATTTCGCATTCAGGATAGTTCCATCCTGCTCTACCTTGATATGCTCCAGGCTCTTTACATACTGATTGAACTGGGCATATCCATAATCACTGATTTTAAAATCTTTATACTTCTCGTAAACCCGGTTCCCAAGCGTGCTGAGTTCAATCCCGCTCTTTCCCGCTTTCCTTACCAGGGTAATAACATAATTATCGATATCCGCCTTGCGCCCCTGATCCTCTCTTAACGCCACTGAAACAATGTGTCCCCTCTTTTCCAGCTGGATCCTCGGGAACTGCTCCAGGAATTTGGACAGCATATTATAGCCATAGCTTCGCACGTCAAAATCCGGGTACAAGCTGACCAGACGGCTTCCCACCTCTCCAAGTCCAGTTCCTTTATTATTGTCCTGATTCTCAATGATCATATCGATCACGGCATCCTCGATCTTTGAGGTGCTCAATCTCTCATGCTGATCTCTTGTCTTTCCTGATCCCGGCTCCTGTTCATTGAGCAGGTTCTCCAGAATAGTGAACTTGTCACATGCCTTGCGAAACGGCTCCGGCGTCTTATTTTCCCCCATGCCGATCACCATCTTTCCGCTTTCCCTCAGGCGGCTTACCAGCCTGGTAAAATCGCTGTCGCTGGACACGATACAGAACCCGTCCACATCATTGCTGTACAGAATGTCCATAGCATCAATGATCATAGCCGAGTCTGTCGCATTTTTCCCTTGTGTATAACTGAACTGCTGGATCGGCGTAATGGAATTGCTCAAAAGCTGCTCCTTCCAGCCGGAAAGCTGTGTGCTGGTCCAGTCTCCGTAGATCCGCTTATATGTGATCACCCCATATTTGGAAAGCTCTGTTAAAACTGGCTTAATGTATTTTACTGACACATTCTCCGCATCGATCAAAAGCGCAAAACATTGTTCTTCCATATATTTCCTCCAAATAAAACTCTCTGCCAAGATAAAAGCAGGTAGGTTACCCTTTCTTACACAGATGGGCTCCCAACCTGCTCTCTATTGCATCTTAGACTGTTACCTTCTTATACCTGGTCATCATCATTGAAGAAGTCATCATCAAAATCATCCTCAAAGTCTTCTTCAAAATCCTCCAGATAATCCGGTGTAAAGAAACAGTATACTGCGTAAGCAATCGCCGCAACGGCTGCCACAGCTCCAACGATGGCAAGTACCCAAAGTACCGTCCTGGACTGGCTGCTTTCCTCCTTTTTATTGATCAGTTCATTCAACTTTGTTGCAGCAATGATATCCTCTACCTTACTCATGCTCCCACATCCTTTCTTCTGCTGTCACAGCAAGTTCATTAATTAAAATCATTATATCACTAACATTTTCAGATTACTATAACTTTATGCCAAATTAGTCAATTTTCTGTAATTTTGCAAATGCGGCAAACATCTTTTTTGTGCCTGGGCCGTCAAAATCCACGGTCACTTCATAATCTCTGCCGCCTTCTACCATGGCAGTCACAGTGCCTTCTCCAAACTTCACATGCCGTACCCGGTCGCCCACCTGGTATCCCGGGCCTTCTCCTTTTGGTGAGCCAAAGCTTCTGGCCGCTCCCGGCTGTACAAAAGCTTTTGCCCGGAATGCCTGTCTGGCCTGCTGATAGGCGCTTGGCTTTCTTTTTTCCTCCGGCTCGGGCTTCTGGAAAACGGCTCCTGTAGACAGCAGTTCCATCGGGATTTCCTTTAAGAAACGGGACATCTTGTTATACTGCGTCTCTCCCCGGATCATACGCCGCCTTGCACAGGTCAGCGTCAGTTCTTCCTCCGCCCGGGTAATTCCCACATAGCAGAGCCTTCGCTCTTCCTCTACCTCTTCCGGATCGTCTGCCGTAATGGTCATATAGCTGGGGAAGATTCCGTCCTCCATCCCCGCCAGGTACACATGCGGGAATTCCAGACCTTTCGCACTGTGGAGCGTCATCAGCACCACATAGTCATTCGATTCATCCAGACTGTCGATATCCGCCACCAGCGCTACCTCTTCCAGAAATCCATTCAGTGTGGCCGGTTCATCCCGATCCTCGCAAGTCTCCTCATAGGCCGTGATCTTACTGATCAATTCATCAATATTTTCAATCCGGCTCTCTGCCTCTTCACTGCCTTCTTCCTTCAGGCTTTCTATGTATCCTGTTTCTTCAAGGATTTCCTGCATCAGCTCCGAGATCGTAAGCTCTTTTGCATCTGTTTTAAAATGCTCGATCAGCGCCACGAAGGACTCCAGTTTAGAAGCCCCGCGCCCGATATTCGGAATCAGATCGACTGCCATAAGCGCTTCATAAAAGCCGATCTCCCGGCCGGAGGCATACCCCTGGACACGGTTAATGCTGGTAAGACCGATCCCTCTCTTTGGCACGTTGATGATCCGGCGCACCGCCAGGTCGTCTCTTCCGTTGTCGATGGTTTTCAGATAGGCCAGCAGGTCCTTGATCTCCCGTCTGGCATAGAAATTGATGCCGCCCACGATCTTATATGGAATATTTGCAGTCACAAACTTCTCTTCAAACATACGGGACTGTGCATTGGTCCGGTACAGGATCGCATGATCATTATAGGCCGCCTTCCCTGACTCTACCCGCTCCCGGATATCCCCTACGATATACTCTGCTTCATCGAACGCCGTATCAAACTGGCGCACGTTGATCTTGTCGCCCTCGCCGTTATCCGTCCAGAGAGTCTTGTCCTTTCTGCCGTGGTTGTGGCGGATCACCGCATTGGCAGCATTTAGGATGTTGCTGGTGGAGCGATAGTTCTGCTCCAGCTTGATCACCTTTGCATCAGGAAATACCTGTTCAAAATCCAGGATGTTCCGGATATTTGCCCCGCGGAATTTATAAATGGACTGGTCGTCGTCTCCTACTACGCAGAGATTCCGGTACTTGGCAGATAAAAGGCGCACCAGCTCAAACTGCACCGTATTGGTATCCTGGTACTCATCCACCATGATATAGCGGAACCGCTCCTGATAATAATCGAGCACATCCGCCTGGGTCTGAAAAAGCTGCACCGCCTTTACCAGAAGGTCGTCAAAGTCCAGCGCGTTATTGGCACGCATCTGCTTTTCGTACTCCTCGTACACCGTTGCGATCTTCTGCCGGCTGAAATCTCCCTGTGCCTGGATGCGGAATTCCTCTGGCGTGACCATTTCATTTTTCGCCTGTGAAATAGCTGCCAGAAGAGACCGTTCCCGGAAGATCTTCGTATCAATCTGTAAAAGCTTACAGATATCTTTCATCAGTGTTTTCTGATCGTCGGTATCGTAAATCGTAAAATTGGTATCAAATCCCAAAAGATCGATATGCCTTCTTAAGATTCGTACACACATGGAGTGGAAGGTGCTGACCCAGATGCTTTCCGATCCGAAGCCCACCAGATTATCCACACGTTCCCGCATTTCTCCCGCCGCTTTATTGGTAAAGGTAATGGCCAGGATATTCCATGGATTGATCCCTTTTTCCTCGATCAGATATGCGATCCTGTGGGTCAGAACCCTGGTCTTTCCCGATCCCGCCCCGGCAAGAATCAAAAGCGGCCCCTCCGTGTGAAGCACCGCCTCTTTCTGCTGTTCATTCAATGTATCGTAAATGCTCAACTTTTCTGTTTCCTTTCTTGTTCCTGCTGTTTCATAAATTCATGTTCTTTTTTGATCTCCTCATAGAGGGCCAGACTGTCCCAGTCACGGTTTGTCTGGGTCACCATCGCCTTTAAGTCTACCCGGACCTTCTCCTTTTTCATCAAAAACAGAGCTCGGTCCAGCATATCCTCCGTCTCTGCATGGATCACCAGCATTTCCTCTGAAAATCCATTTCCCTCCGGACTTTCAGATGTTTCGTTTCCTAAGTCCAATTCTCCCTCCGGATTATCCGGGCCGATCCCAGCCAGTACTCCCAGAGGCAGCCGGTATTCTTCTTCTGTCACATGACGCACTTTATATCCCAGGAATCCAAAGATCATCCCGATCTTCTTTCCTTTTGGAGTTCCTTTCAGATTGTAACATAATACTACTGATTTCATAGGTTTCGACTCCCTTCCTCAAAAAAGTCTGGTTTCATTATATGGGTTTTAATATAGAAGTGCAAGCTTCAAAAATTAAAGAAATATTTCTTGTCATATAGTTATGAAAACTATATAATGATTATGTTGAGGTGATTTTATGACGATTGACACAAAAGATTTACTAAACAGTATTTTATCCAGTATTTCACGGATTGACTATATCAGACCGAATGAAATTCCAAACATTGACCTATATATGGATCAGGTCACCACTTTTATGGAGGAACAGCTGAAACGGACCAAACGGTACGAGGAGGACAAGATCCTGACCAAAACCATGATCAACAATTACGCCAAGAACAATCTGCTTCCTCCCCCTGTGAAAAAGAAATATTCCAAAGAGCATGTGCTGGTGATGATCTTTATCTACTATTTCAAAAATATCCTTTCCATCAAGGATATTGAAAGCGTCCTCACTCCTATCACAGAGAAAACCTTCGACAAGGAAGAATCTCTGGACATGACGTCTGTCTATGAGGAAATCTGCCAGATGGAGAAATCCCGCATCGACGATCTGAAAAAAGATGTCACAAATTCTTATGAACTTGCCATGGACAGCTTTTCAGAGCTTCCCCCGGAGGAAAAGGAATATCTCCAGCTTTTTGCTTTTATCTGCAATTTAAGCTTTGATGTATATGTGAAAAAGCAGATCATCGAGAAAATGATCGATGATCTGGCTGACGCTGACAGCAATGCGAAAAAGAAGAAATAAGCCTGGCTTATTTCTTCTTTTGTACTCTTAAGAATCTTCTTTTTGGTTAATGCGTTCAAATACCATGTCATAACCATCGTTTCCATAATTCAGGGAACGGTTGACACGGCTGATCGTTGCAGTAGACGCTCCTGTCTTGTCCGCAATCTCCAGATATGTCTTGTGCTCTCTTAACATTTTTGCCACTTCAAATCGCTGAGAAAGAGACAGCAGTTCATTGATCGTACAGATGTCCTCAAAAAAAGTGTAACATTCTTCTTTATCTTTCAAGCTCAGTATTGCAGAAAACAGATAGTCCACTGCTTCTGTCCTGATCTTCTTACTCATAGCATACTCTCCTTTGTAACAGATTCATTACTGTTACATTTTAACACAGTGAATTTTTAAAGTCTATACCTTTTTCCTGTGTTTTAACAGGGAAATCAATTTCCCGTAAGAAGTATTTGCCACCAGCTCTTCCGGAAAAGCTATCTTCCTTACCAGTTCCTCTGCAAAAGGATATTCTGCAATGTCCAGATCAAAATGAGCGTCACTTCCGAACACCACCATGGTTCCTTCCTTTTTACAGGCTTCCAGCATCTTCAAACAGTTTTCCGTGGTATTCGCCCGGTATCCGTCTGGCCTGAGAGAAGAGTTATTGACTTCTAAAAGGGTGCCTGTCCGCTTTGCCTCTCTTGCCAGCACTTCATAATCTGCAGGAAATCTGCCATCATCCGGATGCCCGATGATATCTATATATGGATTCTCCATTACAGAAAGATACGCCTGCATCACATTTTCCTGGGTCCTCTCATCCTTGAAGCAAGGCGTGTGCAGACTGGCGATCGCTATATCCATATCCCGGATGACGCCCTGGGGAAGATCCACATTTCCCTCCCGGTCCATGATATTCAGCTCTGTTCCCAGCAGCAGATGGATATTGTAAAGAGTACGGGGAACCACCCGCAGATTCTGAAAATAATATAGTTGGCAGGATCCCGGCATTTCCGGGGCGTGTTCTGTGACTGCCAGACCTTCCAGACCTTTCTCCGCCGCCATGGCCGCCATCTCCCGCAATGTATTATAAGCGTGTCCGCTGGCCAGAGTATGTGAGTGTGTATCAATTCTGATGTTCATATGTCTGTCCTTCCTTTTCACATTTCCAATAGTTTCCGCAGTTGCAAAACTCATTATAATGCATAGATTTTCCTTTTTCTACATATTTTAATGTTATATTTTTATGAAGTTTTATCGCTATATTCCACAAAACAGGAGGAGTTTTCATGAGAAAAGATAGAAAGAACCAGGAAATCATAGACGCATACGATTACCTTTCCAATGCCGCATCCAGTCAGGACCTGACCGGCCTGATCCCGTCCGCCCCCTCATCCGCCGAAGAGCTCGAATCCTACGAAAAGCTGTATCATTTTCTCCCGCCTGGCGGAAATACATCGGCCATCCATCCCGAATCCGGCGTCTGCAAAGAAGGCGAGAAAGATGATAGAGGATAGGGATCCGCCCCTACAGGGCAAATTCACCAAAGAAAGGAACCGATCATATACTAATCAAAAACGGAGTTTTGATTATGCCTTCTATGAATCTGGTTCCCGTAAACGGAATCATCCTTAGTATTACTCCTTTCGGAGATGACTGCTGCGAACAGCAGGTCAGCATCCGCACTTCGAATGGCATCAACCATTTTATCGTTGGTCCCGAGACCTATGTGATCAATAACGTCCGTCTGCGGCCAGGCATGAACGTGACCGCCCTCTACGACGCAGATCAGGCCGTCCCGCTGATCTATCCGCCCCAGTACCGGGCTGTGCTGATCGGCCGGCGGAATCCCAGCGAAAGTGTCTATGCCGGCTATTTTGACGAAAATCTAATGTCCGCCGACGCGTCACTTCAGCTGAACATCGACAATTCTACCAGCGTAGTGACCGCCAACGGCCAGACCTTCCAGTGCTCTCCCGGCGGGCACACCCTCGTCGTATACTACAACAGTTCTACCCGGAGTATCCCGGCACAGACCACGCCGCGGAAAATAGTGGTGGTATGTTAAAATGGGGACGTACACTTGTTGCACAAGTGTACGTCCCCATTTGCGTTAGTGGGTGTCCCCATCTGCATTTCCCTATGTCCCCGATCGCAAAAGTCCCTGTCCCTTTAAGCGCGGTTCTGTGCCTCTACCAGATGCAGTGCGCCGTAGCGCTCCCGGAGCTTGGGCTTTTCGATCTTTCCGGTGGCGTTCCTTGGCACGTCTGCAAAGAATATCTTTCTTGGCCGTTTATACCTGGGCAGCTTTTTGCAGAAAGTATTAATATCTT
>OGQQ01001590.1_pt1 | contig 16898 bp, 16 predicted proteins | sample 1553281 | NCBI WGS metagenome assembly OGQQ01 (sample SAMEA2579937, study PRJEB22360) | human gut metagenome | biome: human gut; feature: human-associated habitat; material: faeces | place: Denmark | collected 2008/2010 | reverse complement strand
TCCGAACTTGTTTCCGATAGGAGATGGGTTCGGATTATTTGTTTTCTTCGGAAAACTCAATATGGGTGTCCGTGGAAGATGAAATCCGAAATCATAGATTGACCGACATAAGCTACAACATGATTTCAGGAGGACACGAGTATGAAGTACGATGCAAGAGCTTGTCATTTCAATATGGACACCGGCTGCGTGGAGCTGTTGCTCCGGGATGGGAGAATGATCTCCATCGACTGCACCGGGGTCGAGGATGCGTTGGACATTACCGCTTTTTTGAGCTGGTGATGTCCGGCATTTTTTAGTGTTGCCCGATCAATTTTAATGGAATCTTTATACTTCTACAATTTTCTTTACGGCTCCTTTATCTATTCCATGCTAATCTTTATGCACACGGATAGGTAAAGGAGCTTTTATGATTCAATATCCTCGTTACAGGCAGCACCGTTTTTCTTCTTTTCAGGTCATTATTGCAGGATTTGCGGCAGTTGATCTGGTGGGCGCGTTGCTTCTGATGCTTCCCATCGCTGCACAGCAGCGGTGCGTTACACCGTTCCATGAGGCACTGTTTACCTCCACTTCTGCCCTTTGCGTGACCGGCCTTGTGGTACAGGATACCGGCAGCTACTGGTCGGTTTTTGGGCAGAGCGTGATCCTTCTTCTGATCCAGATCGGAGGATTGGGCGTCATTACGGTGGGTGCTGCCTTTGCGCTGCTTTCCGGGCGAAAGATCTCCCTCAAGCAGCGCAGCACGATGCAGGAAGCCACCGCTGCCCCGCAGATGGGTGGCATCGTGCGGCTGACAGGCTTTATTCTGCGGATCACCGCTCTGTTTGAACTGGCCGGTGCTGCACTGCTGCTGCCGACATTTTGCGCCGATTATGGTTTGCGCGGGATCTGGTATGCACTGTTTCATTCCATTTCGGCGTTCTGCAATGCCGGTTTTGACCTGCTGGGAACAGAGGGTGCAAAATTTGTTTCGCTGACACGGTATGCAGGTGACCCATTGCTTACCACAGTGATCGCGGCCCTGATCGTCTTTGGCGGCCTTGGCTTTCTGACATGGGAGGACATTTGTACATACCGCCTTGACTTTCACCGCTATCGGATGCAGAGCAAGGTGATCCTTGTCACAACGGCGTTTCTTCTGGTGCTGCCGGCGCTGTACTTTTATTGCTTCGAGTTCACGGCAGGCTCTGCCCGGCAGCGCATTTTATTGTCGATGTTCCAATCCGTTACCCCTCGTACTGCCGGCTTTAACACCGCCGATCTTGCTGCGATGGGCAGCACTTCACAGGCATTGATGGTGGTTCTGATGCTGTTGGGCGGTTCGCCCGGCTCCACGGCAGGCGGCATGAAAACCACAACAGTTGCCGTTCTGCTGGCCAATATGTGGGCGACCTTCCGCCGCAGAGAAGATGCGGAATTTTTCGGGCGGCGCATAGATGGTTCCGCGGTCAAGAATGCTGCCACAATCGCAGGGATGTATTTGACGCTGTTCTTCCTCGGAGCCTTTGTCATTGCTACGGCAGAGCAGCTGCCGATGTCGGTCTGTTTGTATGAGACTGCTTCGGCTGTGGCAACGGTAGGTCTGACATTGGGTATCACGCCGCAGTTGGGCATCCTTTCGCAGGGGGTGCTGATCGCACTGATGTTTTTGGGACGTGTTGGCGGATTGACGTTGATCTATGCGGCATTTGGCAGCAGCCCTGCCCACTCTCGTCTGCCGCAGGAGAAGATCGCAATCGGATAAAGGAGACAGGTATGAAATCGATTCTTTTGATCGGGCTTGGCCGTTTTGGCCGCCATATTGCGCAGGAACTGAATGAGCTGGGCCATCAGGTCATGGCAATCGACAGCAATGAAGACCGTGTGAACGCCGTGCTTTCCTATGTGACGAATGCACAGATTGGTGACAGCACCAGCGAATACTTTCTGCGCTCCCTTGGTGTCGGCAATTTTGATGTGTGTATCGTAACCATCGGCGGCAATTTTCAAAGCTCACTGGAAACAACATCACTGCTCAAGGAGCTGGGCGCAAAGCTTGTGGTCTCGCGTGCAGAGCGGGATGTACAAGCCAAGTTCCTGCTGCGCAACGGTGCGGATGAAGTGGTCTACCCAGAAAAGCAGCTGGCAAAGTGGGCAGCGATCCGATACAGCTCCGAACACATTCTGGATTATATCGAGCTGCAGGACGACCACGCCATCATGGAAGTGACCATTCCGCCGGAATGGATGGATCGCACGATCGGTGAGATCAATATCCGAAAAAAGTATAACATCAATATTCTTGCGCTGAAAAAAGACGGAAAACTCGATATGAACATCACGCCGGATACGCAGCTGTGCCGGGATGAAAGTATGTTGGTTTTGGGGAAATACGCATCGATCCAGAAGTGTTTCCGGCTCTGAAAAGATAGGACGGATCGTATGGATGTCGCTTTGTTATTGATGGTTCTTGGAGTCATGTTGAGCGGTTTCCGGGCAGCAGATGCGCTGGATCACATGCGGAAGGAGATCATTCGACAAGAAGGAAAAAGACGCGGCTGGTGGTCGTGACCATCAAATTGTGCTATACTGTGGGCAAGGCAGGTGATCTTTATGAATCAGAACAACCCACCCACTGAACATATTCTGGCGTGTCTGTCGTCCTCTCCCTCCAATGCAAAGATCGTGCGGACGGCAGCAACGATGGCAAAGGCGTTTGGCGGAACCTTTACAGCCCTGTATGTCCGGACGCCGGATTCGGATCAGATGGGAAAAGAAGACTGTCGGCGCTTGCAGCAGCACATTCGTATGGCAGAGCAGGCAGGTGCCGACATTTCTACGATCTACGGGGATGACATTCCGCAGCAGATCGCAGAGTTTGCCCGCATCTCCGGCATTACAAAAATCGTGCTGGGGCGCTCCAGCGTACATCGCCGCCATTTCTGGAGTGGACCGTCACTGACTGAAAAATTGACGTTGACTGCACCCAATCTGGATATTTATATCATCCCGGATGCTTCTGCAGAGACCGGCTACGGTTCAGGACGGAAGCTGTTTACCCGTCCGCTTCTGCCGTCTGTCCGTGATCTGCTGATCACCGCAGGCATCCTGAGCTGCATCACGCTCATCGGCTTCTTTTTCCTGCAGCTGGACTTTGCGCGCTATAACATTATCATGCTCTATATGCTGGGGGTGCTGTTCACCGCATTGTGTACCAGCGGTTACACCTGCGGTGTGCTGGGCTCTGTTGCCAGTGTTGCGCTGTACAATTTTTTTCTGACGGAACCGCGCCTGACATTCCATGCGTATGATCCCGGTTATCAGGTTACATTTGCCCTGATGCTGACCTCTGCAATCATTACCTGCACCCTGACAACGCGGCTGAAGGATCATGCAAAAATGTCTGCGCAGGCAGCGTTCCGTACAAAAATACTGTTTGATACAAATCAGCTTTTACAGAGAGCAAAAAGCGAAGAAGAAATCCTCTCTCAGACAGCGTCCCAGTTGATGAAGCTGCTGAACCGGAGTTTGATCGTTTACCCGGAACAAAACGGAGATCTTGGGTCAGAACAGGTTTTTGGGATTGATGGGGAAGTGCCGTGTAACATCTTTTCTGCACCGGAAGAACGGGATGCAGCAAACTGGACGTTTGCCAACAAAAAGCGTTCCGGCGCAGGCACGGATAGCTACCCGGATGCAAAGGGGCTTTATCTTGCACTTCGGACCGGAGGCGGCGTGTTTGGAGTGATCGGGATTGATCTGTCCGAAAAACCGCTGGATGCCTTTGAAAACAGTGTGCTGCTTTCCATTCTGGGCGAAGGTTCGCTGGCCATCGAAAACCGCAGAAATGCGCTGGAAAAAGAGCAAGCTGCATTGCAGGCAAGGAATGAAGAGCTGCGGGCAAACCTGCTGCGCACAATCTCCCATGACCTGCGCACCCCCCTGACCTCCATTTCCGGCAATGCCAGCAATCTGCTTTCCAACGGAGAAACGCTGGATACAGAGACCCGGAACAAGATCTGCACCGATATTTTTGACGATGCGCAATGGCTGATCGGTCTGGTGGAAAATCTGCTTTCCATCACCCGCATTGAAGATGGGCGGATGAATCTGCAGATCTCGCCGCAGCTGATGGACGAAATGATCGAAGAAGCACTGCATCATGTCAACCGGAAAAGCTGCGAACACACCATCACAACACAGTATGGGGACGAGATCCTCTTGGTCAATGTGGATGCACGGCTGATCATGCAGGTCGTTGTCAATCTGGTGGATAACGCCATCAAATACACCCCCGTGGGCTCGGTTATTCAGATTTCGGCTTACCGGAAAGACCATCAGGTCGTAGTGGACGTTGCAGATAACGGTCCCGGCATTCCGGATCGCGCAAAAGCACAGGTGTTCGAGATGTTTTATACCGGGCAGAGCCGCATCGCAGACAGCCACCGCAGCCTTGGACTGGGCTTGCCCCTCTGCCGAGCGATCCTGACGGCTCACGGCGGAACATTGACCCTGCGTGACAACATTCCCAATGGCAGTGTATTTTCCTTTGCATTGCCGCAAAGCGAGGTGAATATTCATGAATAAGCCGACCATTCTGGTCGTAGAGGATGATGTTCCTGTACGGTGTCTGATCACAACGACCCTGAAGACCCACGGCTATAAATATCTGACTGCTTCCAATGGGGAAACGGCGATCATGATGACTACCAGCCACAATCCGGACATCATGCTGCTGGATCTTGGGCTGCCCGATATAGACGGCATCGAGGTCATCCGCAGCGTCCGCACATGGTCGAACCTGCCCATCATCGTCCTGAGTGCCCGGAGCGAAGATTCTGATAAGATCGAGGCACTGGACAACGGCGCAGACGATTATCTGACAAAGCCGTTTTCCGTGGATGAGCTGCTGGCAAGACTGCGTGTAACGCAGCGCCGATTGAATCTGCTGGCTTCTGACGGCATAAATAGTCCGGTTTTTGTCAATGGTCCTTTGAAGATCGACTTCTCGGCAGGCTGCGTCTGGCTGAGCGAGAATGAATTGCATTTGACCCCCATCGAGTACAAACTGCTGTGTGTGCTGGCGCATAATGTGGGCAAAGTGCTGACGCATACCTCCCTCACGCAGAAAGTATGGGGCAGTACGCAGGAAAATGACATTGCTTCTTTGCGAGTTTACATGGCGTCCCTGCGCAAAAAATTGGAACGATACCCGGATGCGCCGCATCTGATCCAGACCCATGTTGGTGTTGGATACCGGATGCTGCGCGCAGAAAATGATGAAGCATAGTAAAAAAAACAGGGTGCGTCCACCCGGACGCACCCTGCCAAAAGCCACATATGATAGCGATATGTACAGCAGGGAGTTCCCCGATGCTGGGTGTTCGTAAAACAGTTCTTGAGAACCAACACGGCAACTGCCGGTCAGGATTGGTTACGAGTACCCGGCTAGACCGAGGAAGCATCTAAATCGGAAGTTATGGGGGGAAAGCTCAATGGAGGAACGGACATATCAGACCCGTTGCGGAACGATTCACTATTGGGTGAGTGTGTCAAACCCGGATGCAATTACGCTTGTTTTTCTGCCGGGATTGACGGCAGACCATCGATTGTTTGATAAGCAGATTCAGTATTTTGAGAACAGGTATAATGTTATCGTCTGGGATGCGCCGGCACACGGTTCCTCATGGCCGTTTCGATTTGATTTTGATCTGTTCGATAAGGCAAAATGGCTGAAGGATATCTTAAACCAAGAAGAAATTACAAAGCCTGTCGTTATCGGGCAGTCTATGGGCGGATATGTGGGACAGGCGTATGCACAGCTTTACCCAGACAAAATGACAGGTTTTGTCTCCATTGACTCTGCACCGCTGCAACGAAGCTATGTGACGGCAGTTGAAATTTGGCTTTTGAAACGGATGGAACCGGTATATGCTCACTATCCGTGGAAATGGCTCCTGAAATCGGGGTCGGAAGGCGTTGCCACGTCTGATTACGGTAGAAATCTCATGCGTGAAATAATGCTGACTTATGACGGCAATCAGAAACGCTATGCGCAAATTGCCGGACATGGTTTTCGTATTTTGGCAGCGGCTATGGAGAAGGACCTGCCGTATGAGATCAAGTGTCCGGTGTTGCTGATATGCGGTACACAAGATCACGCAGGTTCGTGTATACGGTACAACAAAGCATGGCATCGCAATACGAAAATTCCTTTGACGTGGATCGAAGGAGCAGGGCATAATTCCAATACAGACAGACCCGAACAGGTGAATCGTTTGATAGAGGAATTTGTTGCTGATATTTTATAAGAGACAACTTCCAGTTTGCCGTAAACAATCTTATTGTGGAGCGGCGTTTTCCGGCTTGCTCACGGAAAGCGTAGGGTCATGGCGCAGTAGGGATAAGCTGTAAAAAGAAGCATGGACGCCCCCGAAAAGGAGAGCGTCCATGCTTCTTGCTGTATCCGAATGGAGGAGATTGCGAAATCAGTGATTGTCCGGGCAGACGATTTCCAGCATCTGATCGAAAACCTCTTCCATCTGCCGCACCAGTGTGAACTGGGTGCGGGCGCGGTCGAGGTTGTGATCCGGGCGAGCAATATGGAAATAATGGTCGCCCTCCAGATAGTCAGTCAGAAAACGGATGCCGCATTCCAGCGTCATGAGCCTTGCACCCCATGCAAGGCTCTTTTTTTCTGCCATGCTCATGGATGCCCCGGCAGTGGAGAGATACCCTTTGGCGAACACTTCGTACAGATGCAGGTCAAAATGGACTTTGCTCTGGTCAGGTTCGTCCTCAGCGCAGTCGTTGGCACCGGTGCGGATGGAATCACCGAAGTCGTAGGCCGAAAGTCCCGGCATCACGGTGTCGAGGTCAATGACACAGATGCCTTTTCCGGTAGCGGCATCGATGAGGACATTGTTGATCTTGGTGTCATTGTGGGTGACGCGCAGAGGAATTTCGCCAGCTGCCAGCTGATCCAGCAGGACATGGCAGTCCTGCTCCCTCGCATGGATAAATTCGATTTCCGACGTGATATTTTTTGCTCGGCCCAGTGCATCGGCGGCGAGGGCTTTTTCAAAATTGGCATAGCGGTTGGGCGTGTCGTGGAAGCGGGCGATGGTTTCGTGGAGGGTGGAGGCCGGGTAATCCTCCAGCTGGTTCTGGAATTTGCCCAGTGTCTCGGCCACGGTGCGGAAGTCGGTTTCGCTGCCGACCTGCTGCAAACAGATGGTATCTTCTACAAAGTCGTAGGCACGCCATGCGCCGCCGTCTGCATCCAGATAGCAAGTCGACCCCGACAAAGTTGGGATGACATTCAGCGTTTCCCGTGCTGGGTCGCCGCCCTCGGCAAGAATTTTCGCCCGCAGATGCCGGGTCACGCCGCAGACATTCTCCATCAGGCCCACCGGGTTAGTAAAGGTATCTGTGTTGATGCGCTGCAAAATAAAGCGTTTGGAATGATCTTCCCGCCAGACCACAAAGGTGTCGTTGATATGCCCCTCACCATAGTGGTGAGCATCGCAGAGCACAGGTCCGCCAAAATCAAAGGCATTTGCAGCAGACTGGAGCAGAGAAAGGGTAACGGATTTCATCATAAATTCCTCGTTTTCGTTATACTTCATGCCGTTTTGTCGGGGCGGGGCGTTTTCCCTGCCGCGTCTGACGGCGGTATTCGTTGGGGGTCATGCCCTCCGCCTTGCGGAAGCACTGGGAGAAATAGCTGGGGGAGGAAAAGCCCATCAGCTCGCTGATCTGCGCCAGACTGTAGCTGGTGTTGCCCAGCATATGCTTGCTCTCCTCAATGCGGCGGCGGTTCAGGTAAGTAATGGGGGAAATGCCGTACTCCCGCTGGAAGGTGTGGGCCAGATAGTATTTGTTCAGGTGGGCAAGCTCTGCCAGCAGGTCCAGCGAGATATCCTCGCGGTAGTTGGTGTCCAGATACCGCTTGATCTCGGCGCACTCCCGGTTCTCGGTCGGGGGAGCCTCCTCCAGCTGCAGCGAAATGGTGGTGCAGCGCACTAGCCAGATCAGCAGTACCTCCAGCAGGTCCTGACAAACGGTCTCGCAGCCGTCTAAGCTGCGGTCGGCCTCGGCCAGCAGCATGTGCAGCAATGTGACCATCCGCTCCCGGTTCTCCCGGCAATTGAAGATGGCGTAGTTCGTATCCGCCTTGCTGAACAAAAACTCCATGCTGGCAACGCCCAGCACGATATACTCCAAGGGCGAGGCGTTCAGGCTAAGCTCGGTATGCTCCACCTGCGGGTTCACAATGACCATATCGTCCGGCTTTACCGGGAACAGCTGCCCGGCAAGGTAGAACTGTCCCTCGCCGCTGAGGCAGTAGAACAGCTCTGTGCAGGAATGGGTGTGGGCAGTGCTGTTCCAATCGCCGCCAAATTTGCTTTTGCTGATGTACAGCAGCCGGAAGGATTCCCGTGGAGCGGGAGCATGGCGGATATCAAATCGCTCGGTACTCATAAATGGCTCCTTTTGAGGCAAAGAACAAAAAATATAAAAATAAAAGCAAGATACTAAAAATATGAGCCTAAAAACGATGCGGTGCTTCGTGCGTTTTTTCTTATTATAGAGGCAATGAAGAAAAAATGCAAGCCCTGATTTTTGGATAGGATCAATACTTTTGCTTTTGATGGCGTGCAAAAATGTGTCAAATTGGTTACAGATGGGGAAATGTTACAAAACAATCCGACCAATTTTAGTGCTTTTGCTGAAAGAATTTTCCAAAAAGCAATATTTCTAAAAAATGAAACAACAAAGACCTTGCTGCAAACCGTAAAAAACTCTATATTGGAACCAGAAAAAACCACAGCCCTCTCGGACGAAGCCTGTTTGCCCCGGCTGTGTTTTGAACGGAATTTTATGATGGAGGATACACTATGAAACGCATTTCTCGTCGCAATTTTCTGAAAGCGGCTGGCGTGGGTGCCGCTGCACTGGGTCTGGCCGCCTGCGGCGGTTCTTCCAGCTCTACCGCTTCCAGCACAGCTTCTTCTGCCGTTGCATCGTCCGCTGCTCCCGCTGAGGACGTGACCATCAAGGTCGCCGCCATTGAGACCGCTTACGGTTCCGAGATGTGGCAGAAAGTCACGGATGCCTTTACCGCCCAGACCGGCATCAAAGTGGAGCTGACCACCGACAAGAATCTGGAAGATGTCATCGGCCCCTCCATGCAGGGCGGCGACTACCCCGACGTGGTCCATCTGGCCACCGGCCGTGAAGCTGCCCTGACCGAGCAGTTCATCAAGGGCAACCTGATCGCCGACATCACCGATGTGCTGAGCATGACCGTGCCCGGCGAGAGCAAGAAGGTGAGCGAGAAGATCGCCGGCGGCTTTACCGACACCTCCCTGACCAACCCCTACGGCGACGGCAAAACCTATCTGGCTCCCATGTTCTACAGCCCCTGCGGCCTGTTCTACAACGCCGGTTTCCTGAAGGAAAAGGGCTGGGATATGCCCACCACTTGGGATGAAATGTGGGAACTGGGTGATAAGGCTGCTGCCGAGGGCACCTACCTGTTCACCTACCCCACCACCGGCTACTTCGACGCATTCTTCTACGCACTGATGTACGCTGCCGGCGGCCCGGAGTTCTTCAACAAGGCCACCCACTACACCGAAGGCATCTGGGACACCCCCGAAGCACAGACCTGCTTTGATATCGTGGCAAAGCTGGCTTCCTACACCAACCCCATCACCCCCGCACAGGCCAACGATCAGGACTTTACCCAGAACCAGCAGCTGGTGCTGGACAACAAGGCCCTGTTCATGCCCAACGGCACATGGATCGTGGGCGAGATGGCCGAAGCACCCCGCGCCGACGGCTTCGAGTGGGGCATGACTGCTCTGCCGGCTGTCAAGGCGGGCGGCGACCAGTACAGCTACACTTGGTTCGAGCAGGCATGGATCCCGGCGGGTGCAGAACATCTGGATGCAGCCAAGCAGTTCGTGGCTTACCTGTACAGCGACGAAGCCTGCAAGCTGTTTGCCGAGAGCGGCGCTATCCAGCCTGTGCTGGGCATTGCCGATGATCTGGACGGCGACAACAAGATGTTCTACTCCATCTATGATAACGGCGCAAAGGCAGCTATGGGCAACTTCGCTTCCTTTACCGCAATCCCCGGCGTGGAAGTCCGCACCGTGTTCTTCGACCCTGTCAACTCTCTGGTGTCCGGCAGCATGACCGAGCAGCAGTGGATCGACGGCATCAAGTCCGCCAGCGACCAGATGCGCGCCAACATCATCGAGTAATTAAGCCCTGCCCAGCGGGGGCGGTTTTTACCGCCTCCGCTTTTTTGGGCTGTACAGTACCATCAAGAAAGGAGCGGTCAATCCCCTATGAGAACGGATAAAAGCCGCAAACGGTTCGTATTCCTCTGTGTGGCACCGGCTACCATCCTGTTTTTCCTCTTTATGATCCTGCCCACCCTCAACGTGTTCCGCATGAGTTTGTATGAGCGGGGTGCCTATTCTCCCAACGAGACCTTTGTGGGGCTTAAAAACTTCCAGCATCTGCTGCGGGACGCCCAGTTCATCCGCTCCATGCAGAATATGATCCTGCTCGTGGTGGTGGTCACCATCGTCACCTTTGCGTTTGCACTGGTGTTTGCCGCCATCCTCACCCGCGAAAAGATCAAAGGCCAGAACTTTTTCCGCATCATCTTCTACATCCCCAACATCCTGTCGGTGGTCGTCATCTCCGGCATCTTCTCTGCCATCTATAAGCCGGAAAACGGCATGCTGAACAGCATCATCGGCCTGTTCCGCAACATGAGCGACCCCATCCTGTGGAAGGGCGAAAAACTGGTCATCCCCTCCATCATCATTGCCATGGTGTGGCAGGCCATCGGCTACTACATGGTCATGTACATGGCCTCCATGTCTGCCGTGCCCATCAGCCTGTACGAGAGCGCCAATCTGGACGGTGCCGGGCGGCTGACCCAGTTCTTCCAGATCACCATCCCCCTCATCTGGACGAATATCCGCACCACCCTCACCTTCTTTATCATCTCCACCATCAACATGGCCTTCCTCTTCGTCAAGGCCATGACCAGCGGCGGGCCCAACGGCGCATCGGATGTGGCGCTGAGCTATATGTACAGCCAGAAAGACGCTGGCCTGTATGGTTACAGTATGGCCATCGGCGTGGTGATCTTCCTGTTCTCGTTTGCCCTGTCCGCCTGTGTCAACAAGGTCACCAACCGCGATACGCTGGAATTTTAAGGAGGGAAGAAGATGCAGAATACCACCGAAAAATCTTCCCGCTCTGCGGAAGGTCTGTACAAGTTTTTCATCTATTTTGTGCTGGTTCTGCTGGCCGTTACCATCATCGTGCCGGTGGCATGGGTGTTCATGGCCTCCATCAAGCAGAATGCAGAGTTCTACGGCAACCCCTGGGCACTGCCCGCCGGGTTCTACTGGCAGAACTTCGTCAACGCATGGAACGGCGCGAAAATGGGCGAATATATGCTCAACTCGGTCATCGTCACCGCGCTGGCGCTGGCACTGCTGCTGGTCGTTGCCCTGCCCGCCGCCTACTGCCTGTCCCGCTTCCACTTCAAGGGGCGCAAGGTACTGAACACCCTGTTCATGGCGGGCCTGTTCATCAACGTGAACTACATCGTGGTGCCCATCTTTTTGATGCTGCGGGACAGCGATGTGTGGCTGAAAGGCCATTTCGGCAGCGGCTTTCTGCTGAACAATCTGGTGGTGCTGGCGGTGGTATACGCCGCCACCGCGCTGCCCTTTACCATCTACCTGCTGTCGGGCTACTTTGCCACCCTGCCCCACGATTTTGAGGAGGCCGCCTACATCGACGGTGCAAGCTATTTTTCCACCATGACCCGCATCATCTTCCCCATGGCAAAGCCCTCCATCATCACCATTATCCTGTTCAACTTCCTGTCCTTCTGGAACGAGTATATCATCTCCATGACCCTGATGAGCTCCACCAAGGCACCCCGCACCCTGCCGGTCGGTCTTTTGAACCTGATGCAGGCGCAGCAGAGCGCCGCCCAGTACGGCACGATGTATGCAGGTCTTGTGCTGGTAATGCTGCCCACCCTGATTTTGTACATCTGCGTGCAGCGGCAGCTGACGCAGGGCATGACCGTGGGCGGCCTGAAAGGTTAAGGTGACAGACGATGAAAGCATATTGGAAAAACCATCCCGCCCTGCGCATGATCCTGATGCTGGTGCTGTTCGTACTGGCACTGGTGCTGGTGGTGTCCGGCTGGAAAATGACCGGGCAGCTGGCAGGGCTTGGCATCATGCTGGTGGGCGTAGCGCTGCTGCTGGCTGTGCTGGCCATCTACAATGCGACCTATCAAGATTGAGGATAAGAGAGAGGTAAAGGAGAATCCCTATGGATGAAACAAGAAAGTCCGGGCGCGTGACCATTCCCACAGACTTGGACGTTGTGCCCGAAACGCTGGAGATCTTAAAAAAGTGGGGTGCCGATGCCATCCGCGACTGCGACGGCACCGACTTCCCGCAGCAGCTCAAGGATGCGGACGCCAAGATCTACTCCACCTACTATACCACCCGCAAGGACAACGCATGGGCAAAGGCAAACCCGGACGAGGTACAGCAGTGCTACATCATGACCGGCTTTTACACCGCCCCCGGCGACACCGTGACCATCCCGCTGATGAAGGGCATCAGCCCGGAGCTGATGCAGGTGAACACCAACGACGACATCACCCGCTGGTGGGAGGTCATGGATCGAACCACCGGTCAGCCCGTGCCGCCGGAGCAGTGGAGCTACGCCGACGGCAGTGTGACCGTACAGGCCGTACCGTTCCATGAGTATACCGTCAGTTTTCTGGCTTACCTCATCTGGGACCCGGTGCATATGTACAACGCTACCACCAACGGCTGGACGAATTTTGAGCACCAGATCACCTTTGACGTGCGTCAGCCCAAGACCCACAAGTATTCCATGGAGCGCCTGCGCAAGTTCATTGCAGAGCACCCCTATGTTGACGTCATCCGCTACACCACCTTCTTCCACCAGTTCACCCTGATCTTCGACGAGCTGAAGCGGGAGAAGTTCGTGGACTGGTATGGATACTCTGCTTCGGTCAGCCCTTATATCCTCAACCAGTTTGAGCAGGAAGTGGGCTACAAGTTCCGCCCGGAGTACATCATCGATCAGGGCTACTATAACAACCAGTACCGGGTGCCCAGCAAGGAATTCCGGGATTTTCAGGCCTTCCAGCGCCGCGAGGTGGCAAAGCTTGCCAAGGAGATGGTGGACATCACCCACGCGTGCGGGTGCGAAGCCATGATGTTCCTCGGCGATCACTGGATCGGCACCGAACCTTTCATGCCGGAGTTCAAGACCATCGGACTGGATGCCGTAGTGGGCAGCGTGGGCAACGGCTCCACCCTGCGCCTGATCTCTGACATTGAGGGCGTGAAGTACACCGAGGGCCGTTTCCTGCCGTACTTCTTCCCCGACACCTTCCACGAGGGCGGCGACCCGGTGCGGGAAGCCAAGGAGAACTGGGTTACAGCCCGCCGCGCTATCCTGCGCAAGCCCATCGACCGCATCGGCTATGGCGGCTATCTGAAACTGGCCTTGCAGTTCCCGGAGTTCGTGGACTATGTGGAGAGCGTCTGCAACGAGTTCCGCGAACTGTACGAGAACATCAAGGGCACCACACCCTACTGTGTCAAGCGAGTGGCCGTGCTGAACTGTTGGGGTAAAATGCGAGCTTGGGGCTGTCACATGGTGCATCACGCCCTCTATTACAAGCAGAACTATAGCTATGCCGGTGTCATTGAGATGCTGTCCGGTGCGCCCTTTGATGTGAAGTTTATCAGCTTTGAGGATATCAAGAACGACCCGCATCTGCTGGATTCGTTGGATGTCATTATCAATGTCGGCGATGCCGACACCGCACACACCGGCGGCATCTGGTGGGAAGACCCGGAGATCTCCTCCGCTATCCGCAAGTTCGTCTGGAACGGCGGCGGCTTTATCGGCGTGGGTGAGCCTTCCGGTCACCCGTATCAGGGCCACATTCTCCAGCTTGCCAGCGTGCTGGGCGTGGAGGAAGAAAACGGCTTCACCCTCAACTACGACAAGTACAACTGGGAAGAACACCCGGACCATTTCATTCTGCAGGATGCCGACCGGCCCATTGACTTTGGCGAGGGCAAGAGGAATATTTATGCGCTGGAAGGCACCGAAGTGCTGGTGCAGCGAAACAAAGAAGTGCAGATGGCGGCACACGACTTCGGCAAGGGGCGCGCCGTGTACATCAGCGGCGTGCCGTACAGCTTTGCCAACAGCCGCACCCTTTACCGCGCTATCCTGTGGAGTGCCCACAGCGAGGAGGAACTGCATACATGGTTCAGCTCCAATTATAATGTAGAAGTTCACGCCTACGTCAAGAACGGCAAGTATTGTGTGGTGAACAACACCTACGAGCCGCAGGATACCACCGTTTACACCACGGACGGCAGCAGCTTTGCTCTGCATCTGGATGCCAACGAGATCAAGTGGTATGAGATCTAAGTTCTCCTTTTCATAAACGAACACAACGGGCAGCTCTGTTACCAGAGCCGCCCGTTGTGTTTGCTGTATCTGCCGATAACTCAACCTGTGTCAATCGAACGCTGCAATGGAGATGGCTGGAAACGCAGAAATTCAGTAATGCGAGCGTAATAGACCTGCAGAAAAAGAAATTGTCGAATTATCGTCTCTATACAGACTTGAAGCTGAATCCGGGCAACGTGAACGCATGGCTCAAACACAACGATTCCAGCAAAATGAGCCTCGACTGTGCACGAAAAATTTATCAATACGCAAAAGAATAGGATAGAGCATAGAAAAGCCCCCGGCGCCCTGCCAATTGCCAGCAGGACACCGGGGGACTTATGCGTTGAAGTTTATTGCTCTTCCGTTTCGGCCTTGGTCTGATCGAGGAAGGCTTTGATCTTGTCGATCTGGATCTGGGCCACGGCGCGGCCGGTCTCGTAGACGCGGCGGAGCTGGGCGGGGTCGCGTTCCATCGCGCCGATCTCCAGCGGGATGGGCGGGCGGATGACGTAGTCCACGCCGGACGTCTCCAACATGGAGAGGTAGCTCAAAGTCTCGTTGTAGCGCTCGTGGCGGTCGGCTACGGCCTCCACAAAGGCCGGGTAGCGCAGATACCGCGCCCGGATGGCGGGCAGCATGGGGTTCTTCTTCTTGACGAAGCCCTTGGGCTGGGTCAGGATGATGAGATTGCGCTTGTAGCCGATGGACTCAAAAAAGCGGATGGGGATGGAGTCGGCCACGCCGCCGTCCAGCAGCCCGTAGTGGCCGATCTGGACAATCTTCGCGGCCAGCGGCATGGAGGCGGAAGCTTCCATCCAGCGCACATCCTCGGCGTCGCCCTTGCGGCACTTGTGGTAGATGGGGCTGCCGGTCCGGACGTCGGTGCAGACGACGAAGAAATCCATGGGGGACTCCGCAAACGCCTTTTCGTCAAACGGGTCGAGCTTTTCGGGAACGTCATGATAGCAGAACTGCTCGCTGTACAGGTTGCCGGTGCGCAGCAGATTCTTGAAGCTGGCGTAGCGCTTGTCGTTGCAGTACTGGGTGTTGTAGCGGATGGTGCGGCCGATCTGGTGGGACTTGTAGTTACAGCCGAACACCGCGCCTGCAGACACGCCGATGGCGCCGTCCACGGTGATCCCGTTTTCCATCAAAACATCCAGAACGCCTGCGGTGAACATCCCCCGCATGGCGCCGCCTTCCAAGACCAATCCGGTTTTCATATGAGGCACTCCTTCTTATCCAGATAGATTACTTTCAGTATACTCGAATTTTTGGAGAAAACAAGAGGAAAATACCCAAAAGACCTTGAAATCTGGGGTGTGAATCCGGTATACTAAGTGAAATTGAAATGCTGTAGCAAAAGCTTGGAGGAAGAGACTGAAATGAGACTGCTGGAAGATCGGATTCGGAGAGACGGCATCGTCCGCGAGGGCAATGTGCTGAAGGTGGACAGCTTTATCAATCATCAGATGGATATCCCGCTGTTCCGGGAGATGGCAAAGGAGTGGAAGCGTCTGTTTGCGGGCAAGCCCATCAACAAGGTGCTGACCATCGAGGCCAGCGGCATCGGCATCGCTGCCGTGGTCGCCAGCGAGTTCAATGTGCCGGTGGTCTTCGCCAAGAAGTCCATGAGCATCAATCTGGACTATGACAACTATGAGACCAAGATCCAGTCCTTCACCCACAAAAAGATCTACAACGTCATCGTTTCGAAAAAGTTCCTCACCCCGGAGGATCATGTCCTCATCATCGACGACTTCCTCGCCAACGGCTGCGCCCTGATGGGTCTGCTGGATCTGGCCAAGGAGGCCGGTGCCACCGTGGAGGGCATCGGCATCGCCGTCGAAAAGGGTTTCCAGCAGGGCGGTGAGCTTATCCGCAGCAAGGGCATCCAGCTGGAGAGCCTTGCCATCGTCGAGTCCATGGATGCCGCTACCGGTGAGATCAAGTTCCGCGAGCAGCCGCAGCAGAATTAAATCAACTGTCCATCAGACCGCTTCGGCGGTCTTTTTTTGTTGTGCGCGGTCAGGCTCCGTCGAAGCTGTCGCCGTCGGCGGGGAGGTCGGCGGCGGTGGGCTCTGTCGGGGCAGCGTCCGGCACGGCGGCGCGGGGAATGCCCTTGTAAACGAGGGTCTGTTCCAGCACCTCGGCGCAGACGGGGGCCGACAGGCTGCCGCCAGCCGTGGTCCAACTGTGGGGTTCATCGAGGCAGACGAGGCAGAGGAACTGCGGGTCGTCGATGGGGGCCACGGCCACGAAGCTGGCGATGCGGGCCTTTTCGTCGGCGCTGTCGAGCTTCTGGCTGGGGCCGCTCTTGCCGCCCCCCCGGGAGGGAACTGGCC
>OGQQ01001585.1_pt1 | contig 16919 bp, 15 predicted proteins | sample 1553281 | NCBI WGS metagenome assembly OGQQ01 (sample SAMEA2579937, study PRJEB22360) | human gut metagenome | biome: human gut; feature: human-associated habitat; material: faeces | place: Denmark | collected 2008/2010 | reverse complement strand
TATAAAAAAATATAAATCGCGCGGTTATATTTATAAATTAAGAATGCGGAGGTGAAAAAGTGGACACCCGATATTTTAAGATTTTAGAGGAAAAGCAGCAGAAGCTCTATGATTTGAATGATGCTATCTGGGAATTTGCGGAAACAAACTATCAGGAGACACAGTCGGCAGAATATTTCTGTAAATGTTTGGAAGAGGATGGCTTTGAAGTAGAAAGAAATTACAGTGAGATTCCCACAGCGTTTTTGGCGGAATATGGTTCCGGCAGTCCGGTGATTGCATTTCTGGCAGAATATGATGCGCTGCCGAATCTGGGACAAGAGGCTGGATGTCTGACAAAGAAACGACATGACGAGAATACCAGCGGGCATGGATGCAGCCACAATGCGCTGGGAATGGGTTCCTATGCGGGAGCGCTGGTGCTGAAGGACTATCTGGAAAAGACAGGGCACAGCGGTACGGTGAGACTATACGGTTGTCCTGCGGAGGAAGGCGGATTCAGCAAGGCGTTTCTTGTGCGGGATGGAAAATTTGAGGATGTAGACGCCGTGCTCGCGTGGCATCCGGACAATATGAATTATATCGCTCCCGCGGCACTGCTGGCGACCATTTTGATTCATGTAACATTTAAGGGGAAGCCCGCACATGCCGCGCTGGAACCAGATAAGGGCAGAAGCGCGCTGGATGCGGCAGAACTGATGAATGTGGGAGCAAACTTTTTGAGAGAACATATGAGTTCCAATGCCAGGATTCACTATGCGTTTTTAGATGCGGGCGGCGAGTACGCCAATGTCGTGCAGGACCACACGAAAATGCTGTATCAGCTTCGGGCGCCGAAGATGGAGGAATGCAGGCAGCTCTTAGCGCGTATTGAAAAAATCGCGCAGGGCGCTGCGATGATGACGGAAACAGAAGTGGAAGTAAAGATTGACACTGCAGTGGCGGATTTGCTTCCCAATTATACACTGGAACGTCTCATACATAAAACATTTGAGGAAATAGGGATGTTTCCCATTGATGAGGAAGATTTGGTCTTTGCGGAGAAGGTCAGAGAGATTCTCACAGATGAGGAGAAGGATTCCGACTTTAAGAGGATGGTTGCGCTCTACGGAGAGCAGGTTACAGAGGAAATGGCAGCCCACATGAAAGATAAAGTGATACAGGATACGATACTTCCTTATCACGAACCGGCAGGGCTCCTGTTTGGGTCCACAGATGTGGGCGATGTCAGTCAAGTGGCGCCGACAGCGCAAATCAGTACTGCAGGCAGGGCAGCGGGTACTACAAATCATTCCTGGATGGTGACGCTGCAGGGCAAGACGCCCCTTATGAAAAAATCTGCTGTTCATGCGGGGAAGATTATGGGGATGTCTGCCATCGAACTGTTGGAAAATCCGGAGAAATTAAAAGAGATAAAAGAGGAATTTGAGAGACGCACAAAGGGGATAAGATACCAGTCGATTCTTCCGAAAGACTGCTGCCCCTATAAGAAATAAGAGGAGGGTTTGAGTATGAGTTGGACGCCTGTTGTAGCATTTGCGGTGATATTGGTTATATTTGCGCTTGGCGATGTGATTTCTTTAAAAACAAAAGGAATCGTATCGGCAATGATTGTAGCGATTATTATATTTTCTGTTTTTGGAGGAGCGATGGGAATCCTGCCGGCGGATATGATTGACGTATCCGGTCTCGGCAATATCCTGGGAACTTATGGGCTTGCTCTGGTGTTTGTAAATATCGGTTCCTCTCTGAATACAAGAGAACTTATCAATGAGTGGAAGACAATCGTCCTTGTCCTGTTTTCCATGGTGGGCATTGTAATCATGGGCTTCACCATCGGTTCTGCCATTTTCGGCAGAGAGTACGGATTGAGTTCCATTGCGATTATCTGCGGAGGGCTTCCGGCGACACTGGTGACAACGGAAGTCGCAAATAGTTATGGAAGAGCGGACATCGTGGCGTTTGTCACAACGATGATGTCCATACAGAATCTGATTGGTATTCCGATTGCCTCCTTCTGTCTGAGAAAAGAATCTAAGCGTTTTACTGCATCACCGGAATTTTTAGTGAAGGCGGAGGAGAAGAAGAGCAAATTTAACATTAAGTTTATCCCGGATATGCCGAAACAGTACCAGACTGCCAATATCTATATGTGTAAGATGGCGTTGGTTGCACTTTTAGCGGAAGTTGTCACAAATGTGACAGGACTTTTAAACACAATCAGTTTCCTGCTCATGGGATTTATCTTTGCGCAGATTGGTTTCCTGGAGAAGGGAAGTCTGAAAAAAGCGGGAGCGGAAGGTCTGGTTCTGCTGGGGTCCTTTGTAGCGGTTCTGGCAAGTTTCTTACAGTTCCCGTTCCAGGAACTCTTGAAAATGCTGGTGCCAATTATTGGGTTGCTCCTGCTGGGAGCGGTTGCCTGCTCCATTTTCGCAATCATCCTGGGAAAAGTGTTCAAATGGACACCTTACCTTTCCACTGCTGTCTGTATCACCTGCATGGCGGGCTATCCTCTGAACTACGCCCTGACACAGGAAGCAATCCGTGTGGCGGTGGCAGAGCACAATCTGGATGAGACAGGAGAAGAAAGGCTTACAGGACATCTTATGCCGAAGATGATTATTGCCGCAGTTGTTTCCGTCAGCATCACCTCTGCCATGATTGCCGCAGTGATTGCGCCGATGATATTTAAATAAAGAAGTGATTGTAGCAATAGCATTTAAGTAAGAAAATAAATGCGATGATACCATAGAAAAAGGAAAGATGGAAATGGAATGTTTGACTGTTGAGTACAGAAATGAATTGAAAGAGTGTATACACAGAGGCAGGATTGCGGTAGTCGGAGAAGGTGGCAGATTGCTGTGGCATACAGATGAGATAGAGGCGGTCACCTATTTTCGCTCTGCGTCAAAGCCTGTCCAGGTGCTTCCTCTCCTGGTAGAAGGACTGGATGCAGCATACCATCTGAATAAAAAAGAGATTGCCGTGATGTCCGGTTCCCAGGGAGGGGAGCCGGAACACATCGAAGTGTTGGAAAGTATCTTGAAAAAGACGGGATTCCGAGAAGAAGATTTCATCATAAAGCCCTGTCTGCCGGAGGAAACAACGGCACGGGAAGAAGTGCTGCGCAGCGGCGGACAGATGCGCAGCCTCTATCATCTCTGCGCGGGGAAGCATCTTGCAGCCATGATATTACAGAAATATTTGACAAATGATACGGCAGGATACTGGAAAACAGAGGCTGCGGCACAGCAGTGCATCCTTAAGTATATCAGTAAATTCTGTAGGATACCGCCTCAGGATATCAAATTGGGGATAGACGGATGCGGCGTTCCGGTTTTTGCAGTGCCCTTCTACGCAATTGCATCGGCTTACCAAAAACTGGCAGCCCCTCAGGAGGCATTTCAGGGGATGGGAAAGGAAGGCGCCAAATGGCGCGAAGGTGTGATGAGAATCCAGACTGCGATGAATGAGAATCCCGTACTGGTACGCCGGACCGGTCACATCTGCTCTGTGCTCAATGAGGATAAAAACCTCATAGTAAAAGACGGCTCCCAGGGTGTCCTTGGAATTGGTATGAAAAAAGAGAAGATGGGTATTGCCATCAAAATAGAAGACGGAAGCGAGCATACAATGCCCGCTGTTGTCAAAGAGCTGTTCCGGCAGATTGGTTATGTAAATCCAATGCTGGAAAAGCGTTTGGATGAACTGTTCGATGAAAAGATATATAATAACCAGGGAGATGTGATTGGCAGAATATGTCCGGAATTTCATCTACAAAGTGGTATAGGAGAAGGCAGATGAGAGAGAGAATAAAGGCGGCGACGGTGTTATCTCTGTCCATGCTCACCGTCCTTTGCTCCCAGGCAATCGCGCCTCTTCTGGGCTCAATCCGCGAGGAATTTCCCTCGGTTTCCGATATGGGAATACAAATGGTGGTATTGTTGCCACCATTTTGTATTATGGCAGTGAATATCTGTATGCCTGGGCTTATGGCAAGATTCAGGCAGAAATCTCTGCTGCTTACCGGGCTTTTACTCTATACAGTGGGTGGAGTGGGAGGTATATGGTGTACGGCGTACTGGCAGCTTATCACAGTGAGGATGCTATTGGGGATTGGCTGCGGTTTGGTGATGCCCTTTGCGCAGCTCCTCATCACAGAACTTTTCAGCGGGAAAATAGCGGTACGACTTACCGGGCTTACAGCAGCCATGACTTATTTGAGCGGTATTTTTACTTCGCTTCTTATTGCAGTACTGCCGTCGGAAAGGTGGAGGATGGCATTTCTCATCTATGGAATCGGCATAGTGATTGGAATCGCTGTGTATCTTTTTCTTCCCGCAATGGAGAAAAAGAGTAATATCCCGGAAAATGACGGAAGCAGAAAGAATATCAGGAACCCGGAAATAAGAGGAATTTCGGGAAAGACCTGGCTGATTGTGCTGGAAATGTGTTTTGCCAATATGGCATTTTATGGATTGACTACGAATTTATCTCTGTTTTTAGGCGAGACCGGGAGAGACGATAGTGTCTTTGCTTCCTGTGTCAATGCCTGCTTTATGCTGGTGGGATTTCTGATGGGGGTCATATATGAGAAAATCCGCAGGCGCGCAGAGAAATTGGTTCTGTTTTTGGGATATATGCTGATGGGAATCGGCTATCTCCTTTTGTGGAGACACACATCCTCTGTTATGATTCTGGCAGGGGCATCTGTCGTGGGAGGCAGTTATAGTCTTATTTATCCGAGTATTTATCTGTACGCAAAAGCGGGTGCGCAGTCTGCGGAAGTACGAGGCAGAATTATTTCCATGGTTATCATCGCCACCTTCGCGGGACAGTTTTTGTCCGGGATATGGATGAAGACATTGTGGAGTACAGGCGTTATCCACACTTACGGAGAGGAGTTTCTTGCCTGGGTTATCTGGTGTCTGCTGCTTGGATGTTTTGAGTCTTTTAGAAATCGGAAGTACGCTATTGAAGTGAAAACTTGATTTTGATATGATAAAAGACATAAAAAAGCAGTGAGGTGGCGGCAGGATGGGACATAATAAGATAGAGAGTTATATACCTGTTGTTGAATTTTTAGGTGAAGTTCTGGGGGAGAAGTATGAGATTCTCCTTCAGGACTTTTCGCGTCCCAAAGAGTCCATCATCTACATAGCCAATCCGGGAATCAGCGGCAAAAAGGTGGGAGATTCCTTCTCCAATATCTTTGAATCTCTGGGACTCGGCGAGTATGAGGGAGACCGTAACTGCAACAAAATTAAGACACTGCCGGACGGGAAAAGGGTCAAAGTAAACGTGCAGTTCTTAAGAGACGAAAATGGCAGGGTGGCAGGCTGTCTGTGTATCATGAAGGACATCACCGGGAGGGATGAGGCGATGCAGCTCCTTCTGGATTTGGCGGGAGACTCGGAGGTTCAGCTTCTCATGAAGAAGGGGAAAAAGCATGACGAAGAAGAAAACGTACTCTCCATCGCGGAGGATGTCATCGACCATATTTTACAGGAATATCAGGGAAGAAAATTGAGCCGTGAGGATAAGATTCGGATTATCCGGTTTATGAATGAAAAGGGAATCTTCCTCATCAAAGGCACCGTGGATATGGTGGCAGAGAGGCTTGGCACGGCGAAAGTTACTATCTACAGTTACCTTGAGATTGTAAAGAAATCAATGAATGAAGAATAAAGTAAGGAGGGTATCGCAAAATCATCTAGTCTGCCCCAAGGGAGCATATTGGTCAAATGAAGCGATACCCTCTTATCTACTGTGTTGTCAACAATCGACCATGCCGTTAAATGATAGGGCTGCTAGTCCCGTTCTTGTCTCAAATCAGCATCTTTCTGTCAAAGCTTCCTTTTATCCCCATCTCTTCTCTGTATTTCGCGATGACTCTTCTGGACACATGGATATTCTTTTCTTCCAAAAGTTTTGTCAATGCCTGGTCGCTGTAAGGCTTTTGCCGATTCTCGGATTCAATAAACTCCTTGATATACTGCTTCACCATCATCGGTGTGACACTTCCCGTATCGTGGGAGGAGACCGATGCGCTGAAGAGACTTTTCACAAAGATACTGCCCCCGGTATACTGCAGATATTTCCCCTTGATGGCACGGCTCACGGTGGAGGTGTGGATTCCGGCGCGGGAGGCGACGTCCGCCATGGTCATGGGAACGAGGGCGGAGCGGTTCTCGAAGAAATCCCGCTGAATGTCAAGAATAATTCGCGAGATGGAGAGAATCGTCTGCCGCCGCTGCTCAATGCAGCTTAAGATAAACTGGACGCGGCGGAGTTTTTCTTTAAAATAGGCAATGAGTTCCTCATCGGAGGAGGTCTGCATCATTTTTATGTAATAATCGTTGAGGTGGTAGTTCTCCACCCAGGAGTCGTTGAGCCGGATGCTCCAGTCATCGTGCTCCTTCTGGAAAATGATATCGGGTATGATGTAGGTGTTGGTTCCGCTGCCGAATCCGGACAAGGGACGGGGGTTCAGCCGGGTGATGACCTCGATATTCCTGCGCACTTCCGCTGTGGAGATGTGGAGCGCGCGGGAGATATTGCTGATTTTTCCGCCGGCGATGTCGTCTAAATGACAGAGAATCATCTGCGTCAGTGTTTCGTTGTTCAAATCCAGCGCCTCTAATTGATGGAGCAGACATTCCTGTAAGTTTGCCGCGAAGATTCCGTACGGCTCCAACTGCTGCAGGGTGTAGAGACAGCGGTTGACGAGCTCCTCGGGAACATCGTTCTTCTCTGCCACCTCACTGACCGGCATGGTGAAGAAGCCGCTGTCATCCAGGCAGCCTGTCATGTAGATGAATAAATCCCATTCCTGACGGGAGTAGAGCCGGCTGTCGAGCTGGGAGAGCAGGTAATCCCGCAGACTGTTCTCTTTAGGCGCTGAGAAATCCCGGCGCCTGCTGTTGTCGTCATCGTCTGTGGACAGGTAAGAGCCATTCCCCGGTTCATAATAGGAAGTCAAAGGCTCTGCCTGTGGGCTTTCGGAACCGCCATTCGCCTCATGCTCTGCGCTGTTTTCCGGTTCGCTCTCTGCGCCGCCTTCGGTGTGCTCCATCAGAGGATTCTCCAGATATTCATTTTTTAAAAACTGGTTCAGCTCCAGACTGTCCATGGACAGGATTTCCAGAGACTGAATCTGAGACTGTGACAATTGCTGTTTCTGCTGTAATGTAAGTTCTAAAGCCATAAAAACACCACTTTCGTATTCTATCTTCATTGAGGGAAGGCAAGCAAATGAAAAGGAATCTCTGTCGTTTTCTCCCGCGCCAAGACTCGCGGGCGAGTCTTGAATGCCTAAACTCTATTATAAAATAATTTCCCCGCAGTTGACAAGGATACAAGCGCCGGAAACCAATATATTTGCCGGAATAAAAAAGTGAACATTTGCTGCTGCCTAAAAAATGCGGATAAAGATTTCGCTAAAAATAAAAAAATAATCAAAATGTTTTCAGAAAATCTATCCTTTAGCTCTCTAAAGTGGTACAATAAATGACGTAGGTCTAAATATAAAAAAGGAATGGAGGAAGATTGAAATGGACAATCAATTGGCACTACTGACACTATGCGGTTCCATCATCGCGCTTCTGTTCGCGGCATCGCGAGCGCAGAAGGTACTGCGCTTCCCGGAAGGGACGGATGTAATGAAGAAGATTTCCGCATCCATCCACAGAGGAGCGATGGCGTATCTGAAGAGACAGTATCGGATACTGATTATCTTCTTTGCGGGGATGTTTGTCATCCTGACGGTGATGGCGGCGCTGGACCTTCTGACATGGTTCGTACCATTCGCGTTTATCACCGGCGGATTCTTCTCAGGTCTTTCCGGATTTGTCGGGATGCAGATTGCGACAAGGGCGAACGCGAGAACGGCTGCGGCATGCCAGAGCGGACTGAACAAAGGACTGAGAGTCGCGTTTTCCGCAGGTTCTGTCATGGGCTTTACAGTGGTAGGTCTGGGGCTTTTGGATATCTCGATATGGTATCTGCTGCTTCGTCTTGTGTTTGACCTTCCAATCGAGGACATCACAAGCACCATGCTTACCTTCGGAATGGGTGCATCTTCGATGGCGCTCTTTGCCCGTGTCGGAGGCGGAATCTACACGAAGGCAGCGGACGTGGGCGCTGACCTGGTCGGAAAGGTAGAGGCGGGAATCCCGGAGGATGACCCCAGAAACCCGGCAGTTATTGCGGACAACGTAGGAGATAATGTGGGGGACGTTGCCGGAATGGGTGCAGACCTGTATGAGTCCTATGTTGGTTCTATTTTGTCAGCGTGCGCACTGGGCGTTATCGCGTTCAACAAGATTGAGGCAGTGGACCGTGTCAATGCGGTCGTTATCCCTATGATTCTGGCAGCAGTCGGCGTGCTTGCTTCTATTCTGGGCTCCCTGCTCGTTAAGACGGGTGAGAGTACAGACCAGAGCACACTGTTAAAAGCGCTCAGAAGAGGAACAAATACCAGTGCGGTCATTATCGCAGTGGTTGCTTTCCCGCTTGTATGGTTCATCTTAGGGAAAGATTTCATCGGATTTTATTTCGCAATCCTGGGAGGACTCCTGGCAGGTGTACTGATTGGATTCTTCACAGAGTACTTTACTTCTGATACGTATAACCCGACCAAGAATCTGGCGGCAAAATCAGAGACAGGTTCCGCGACGATTATCATCGGCGGGCTGAGCCTGGGTATGCTGTCCACAGCAATCCCGATTATCATCATCGCAGTGTGCGTTATGGCTGCATACGCACTTTCCGGCGGATTTATTGAGGCCACAAGAGGACTTTACGGAATCGCGCTGGCGGCAGTCGGCATGCTCTCCACGCTGGGTATTACACTGGCAACGGACGCATACGGTCCTATCGCAGACAATGCCGGCGGTATTGCGGAGATGGCGGGACTTGAGCCGGAAGTCAGAAAGCGTACAGACGCCCTGGATTCTCTCGGAAATACAACCGCAGCGACCGGAAAAGGGTTTGCTATCGGTTCTGCGGCATTGACCGCCCTCGCGCTGATTGCTTCCTATGTGGAAAAGATACAGGAAGTGGGCGTTAAGGCAAGTGACCTTGACATGAGCGTTATGAACCCGACTGTTCTGGTAGGTATCTTTATCGGAGCGTGTCTGCCGTTTGTATTTGCGGCGCTCACCATGTCCTCCGTAGGACGTGCGGCGCAGAGCATCGTTGTGGAGGTAAGGCGTCAGTTCCACGAGATTACAGGGCTGATGGAAGGAAAGGCAGAAGCAGACTATGAGACATGCGTGGACATCTGTACAAAGGCAAGCTTAAAAGAGATGGTGACACCGACTCTGCTGGCAATCATCACACCGGTCATCACCGGACTTGTTCTGGGGTACAATGGAGTTATCGGTATGCTGGCAGGTTCCACATCCACCGGATTTTTGATGGCAGTCTTTATGTCCAATGCCGGCGGCGCGTGGGATAACGCGAAGAAATATATTGAGGGCGGCGCTTACGGCGGTAAGGGAAGCGAGAGCCACAAGGCGGCTGTCGTAGGCGATACCGTTGGAGACCCGTTCAAAGATACGTCAGGACCGTCCATCAACATCCTGATTAAGCTGCTTTCGATGGTATCCATCGTATTTGCGGCTCTGGTAGTAAATTACCACATCTTCTAAAACGGACGATTTCTATTTTCAGGATATAGATTGTCAAAGGGAGCGGCGTGCTGCTCCCTGCACAGGGCACTGTCTGCGAAAAACAGTGCCCTTATAAAACAGAAAAAGAATCCCCCGGCGGGACTTTGCAGGATACATACCCTTGCAGCAAGGGGTATTGAGTCTGCACTGTCCTGCCGGGGGATTTTTGCCATTAGGCTGTCATTTCAGGCTGTCGGTCATTTCTTTTACATACTGCGCCACATGCGGTACGCAGTCTTTTCCATATTTCGCGCACAGCTTGACGATAGCGCTCCCTACAATGACACCGTCACAGTCCGCGCCAATTTTCGCCGCCTGTTCCGGGGTGGAGATGCCAAAGCCCACAGCGCAGGGGACTTCCGTGTATTTTCTCACAAGGGAGACCATGGAACCGATGTCTGTGGTGATGGCGCTTCTCGTTCCGGTGACGCCCAGGGAGGAGACGCAGTACACAAAGCCGGAGGCTTTCTCGGCTATCATGCGGATTCTCTCGTGGGATGTGGGCGCGATGAGGGAAATAAAATCCAGTCCGTATGTTTCACACACAGGGGCAAATTCTTCCTTTTCCTCAAAGGGGACATCGGGCAGAATGAGCCCATCCATTCCGCACTCCGCCGCCCTGCGGATAAATTTCTCGGTGCCGTAGGAGAAGACTACATTTGCATAGGTCATGAAGACCAGAGGAATCTGCGTGCGTCTGCGAATCCGTTCCACCATCTCAAAAATAGAATCTGTGGTGACACCGCCGGACAATGCCCGGAGATTTGCTCCCTGGATGACCGGTCCCTCGGCAGTGGGGTCGGAGAAGGGAATCCCCAGTTCGATGAGGGAAGCGCCTGCCTCCTCCATGGCGTATACGAGCTGTTCTGTGGCGGCAAGGTCCGGGTCCCCGCAGGTGATAAACGGAATGAACGCCTTGCCCTTTTCAAATGCTTTCTGTATGTTACTCATAGATATCCTCCCCTCTGTATCTTGCAATGGCGGCGCAGTCTTTGTCGCCCCTGCCGGAAATATTGATGACGAGTATCTGGTCTTTTCCCATCTGCGGCGCCAGCTGACGGGCGTATGCCACCGCATGGGCGCTCTCGATTGCCGGGATGACGCCCTCCATCCGGGAGAGATACTCGAAAGCGTCCACCGCCTCATCGTCCGTGACCGCCACGTATTCTGCCCGTCCGGTATCGTAGAGATGGGCGTGTTCCGGTCCGATTCCCGGATAATCCAGCCCAGCGGAGATGGAGTAGACGGGAGCAATCTGTCCGTATTCGTCCTGGCAGAAATAAGATTTCATGCCGTGGAAGATTCCCAGCTTTCCGGTGGCGATGGTCGCCGCCGTCTCCGCTGTGTCAATGCCCCGTCCTGCCGCCTCGCATCCGATGAGGCGTACGCTTTTATCTTCTATGAAATGATAGAAAGCGCCGATGGCATTGGAGCCGCCGCCCACGCAGGCGAGCACGGCATCGGGGAGCTTCCCCTCTTTTTCCATGAGCTGCTCCTTGATTTCTTTGGAAATGACCGCCTGGAAGTCGCGGACGATTTCCGGGAAGGGGTGGGGACCCATGCAGGAGCCGAGCACATAGTGGGTGTCGTCAATCCGTCTCGTCCACTCCCGCATGGTCTCGGAAACCGCGTCCTTCAAGGTGGCGGTGCCGGAGGTGACCGCATGGACAGTGGCGCCCAAAAGCCGCATGCGGTAGACGTTGAGCGCCTGACGCTCGGTGTCCTCCTTTCCCATGAAGACTTCGCACTCCATCCCCATCAGCGCTGCGGCAGTGGCAGTGGCGACACCGTGCTGCCCGGCGCCCGTCTCGGCGATGACGCGGGTCTTTCCCATTTTCTTTGCCAGGAGCACCTGACCTAAGACGTTGTTGATTTTATGTGCTCCGGTGTGGTTCAAATCCTCCCGTTTCAGGTAAATTTTTGCTCCGCCCAAATCCTCCGTCATCCGTCTGGCGAAATAGAGGCGGGACGGTCTTCCCGCGTATTCGTTGAGCAGAGTGTTTAATTCCTCCTGAAAGGCTTTGTCATTTTTGTAGAAGCGATAGGCTTCCTCCAATTCGTTTACTGCGTTCATCAGGGTCTCCGGTATATACTGTCCCCCGTGCACGCCATATCTTCCTTTTGTCATATATTGGCACTCCTTACTGCAGCTACCGCTGCCATTATTTTATCTTTATCCTTTTTCCCGTCCGTTTCCACAGAACTGCTCAAATCAATGCCCCAGGGGTGATAGGTCTGTAAGACGTGCGGGATATTTTCTGCGGTCAGTCCCCCGGCGAGGATGAAAGGACGCCTGCGCTCCTCATCTTGAAAGGTCCTTGTTAAGATATCCCAGTCAAAGGCGGAACCGGTGCCTCCTCTGCCGTGGTCCAAAATAATCATGTCTGCGCTGCTTTGAAGCGCCGCCAGACAGTCCTCCTCATCGGAGATGGAAAATGCCTTCCAGATGGGCGATTTTGATTTTTCGCGGATACGGCTTATATAGTTTTCCGTTTCCTGACCGTGAAGCTGGGCGATGTCGATGACACCCTCGTTCAGCAAATCAATCACCAGGCTTTCCGGGGCGTTGACAAAGACCCCCACCGCCTGAATCTGCGGGCAGAGCAGGGATTTCAGCTCACGGAGTCCGGAAACAGTGACGCTGCGCCGGCTAAAAGGCACTTCGACGATGAATCCACAATAGTCGGGCAACGATTTGTTGACATATCCGATGTCCTCCGGGCGGCTCAGACCGCAGATTTTTATTTTTGTTTTTCTGTTTTCTGTCATTCGGTTTTCCCCATATCTACATCCGTTTTTAAATCTACATCCCTTTTTAATGCTGCAAGCGCTTCCCTGCGGTCACCGGAGCGCATGAGCAGTTCCCCAATCAGCACCGCATCGGTGCCGTTTTCATATAGGGCGCGCATGTCTTTTGCGCCTGTGATTCCGCTCTCGGAAACAAATACTGTATCGCTGTCCACCAGCTTCCTTAAGCGGATGCTGTTTTGGATATCCACAGTGAAATCTTTGAGATTTCGGTTATTGACTCCGATGATGGAGGCGCCGATTCTCTGCGCCCGTTCAATCTCCTCCTCACTGTGCGTCTCCACCAGAGCGCTTAAGCGAAGCTCCGATGCGAGACTGTGAAACGCCGCAAGCTGCGCGTCATCCAGCACAGAACAGATAAGCAGGATGGCGGAGGCTCCCAGGGCTTTCGCCTGGTAAATCATGTACTCGTCACAGGTGAAATCCTTCCGCAGTACGGGGATGGAGGTCTGCGAGACGATTTCCTCCAGATAGCGGTCGCTTCCTTTAAACCAGTAGGGTTCTGTGAGACAGGAGATGGCGGCAGCTCCCGCCGCCTCATAGTCCCGCGCAATGTCCAGATAAGGGAAATCCGGGGCAATGAGACCTTTGGAGGGGGACGCTTTCTTCACCTCACAGATGAAGGAAAGCCCCGGCGCACGCAAAGCAGCCTCAAAGGGAAGAAAGGCGGATAGGTCTGCTTCACAGTGTTTCGCGCAGGGAGGCTCCTTTTTTGCGGCTGCTTTCTGCTTCACCTGCGCGGCTTGCTCCGCTCGCTTGTGGGTTTCCGTCTGTGCGGCTTGCTCCGCTCGCCTGTGGATTTCCGTCTGTGCGGCTTGCTCCGCGCGCGCCCGGATTTCTGTCAGCGGGATGTTTCGCTTTTCCCCGGCAATGCGTTCTTTTGTGCGTTCTGTAATAGTTTCCAGTATGTTCATTTATGGCTCTCCTCAATAAACTGCTCTAATTTTTTCGCGGCAAGTCCTTCGTCTATGATGCGCTCCGCCATGCGCACCCCTTCTTCCATGCTGGATGCTTTTCCGGCGATGTAGATGGCGGCTCCGGCGTTTAAACATACGGCGCATCGTTTCGCTCCCCGTTCCTCCCCGTTTAAGATGGCGCGGGTGATGGCGGCGTTTTCTTCCGGGGAACCTCCGGTCAGCTCGCTCTTATCGCAGCGGGTGTACCCGAATTGCTCCGGGGTGATTTCGTAGGACTGGAACCATCCGTCCCGAATCTCGCATACAAAGGTGGGAGCGCTCATAGAAATCTCATCCAGTTTGTCTTCTCCGTATACGACCATGCCGCGGACAACGCCGAGCTTTGTCATGACCTGTGCCAGAGGCTCCACCAAATCTTTTTCGTATACCCCCATGAGCTCCATGTTAGCTCCCGCCGGATTGGAGAGAGGTCCTAAAATGTTGAACACGGTACGGATTCCCAACTCTTTGCGGATGGGCGCCACGTATTTCATGGCAATGTGATAGTTCTGTGCGAATAAAAAGCAGATGTTGATATCTTTCAAAAGGGAGGCGCTCTTTTCCGGGACCAAATCAATCTTTACGCCCAGCGCTTCCAGCACGTCAGCGGCTCCCGATTTGGAGGAAGCGGCGCGGTTGCCGTGCTTTGCCACCGAAACTCCCGCCGCGGCAATGACCATCGCGGAGGTAGTGGAGATGTTGAAGGAATTGGCTCCGTCACCGCCTGTTCCCACGATTTCCAGCACATCCATGTTGTGGAGCAGTTTGATGCAGTGGGAGCGCATACCGGCGGCGGAGGCGGTAATCTCGTCGATGGTCTCTCCTTTTAAGGAGAGAGCGGTTAAGTAGGCGGATTTCTGCACGTCCGTCGCCTGCCCTTCCATGATTTCATCCATGACCTGCTCTGCCTCCTGGTAAGTCAAATCCTGTTTCTGTGAAAGTTTGATAATTGCTTCTTTAATCATATGAAAAACCTCCTGTCAGTTTTGAAAGTGTGTGATGAAATTTTTTATCATGGTAAATCCCTCCGGCGTCATGACGGATTCCGGGTGAAACTGGAGTCCGTAAACAGGATAGCCCTTATGTGAAACTGCCATGATTTCGCCGTCCTCTGTGCGGGCGGTGACATAAAGTTCTTCCGGCAGCGTGCCCTCCTCAATGGAGAGGGAATGGTACCGTGCCACCTGGATGGGGGCGGAAATCCCCTGAAAAATCAAATCCTCTTTTACATCGGTGAGAAAAGAGGTCTTTCCGTGCATGAGTTCTTTCGCGTGCCCCACCTTTGCGCCAAAGGCGCAGGCGATTGCCTGATGTCCAAGGCAAATGCCTAAGATAGGGATAAGCCCTTTCGCCGCGCGGATGAGGTCGATGCAGATACCTGCCTGCTCCGGTTTTCCGGGACCGGGGGAGAGGATGATGGAATCGGGAGAAAGCGCCAGGGCTTCTTCTACTGTGATTTCGTCATTTCGCACGACCCGGATGTCGGGGTCCACCTGGGCTGCCGCCTGGTAAAGGTTGTATACGAAGCTGTCGTAATTGTCAATAAAGAGTATCATTTCAATCCCCCTTCCGCTGTCTTCAACGCCTGTATGACTGCGCCGGCTTTGTTTTGACATTCTTGAAATTCATTTTCCGGAATGCTGTCCGCCACGATTCCTGCGCCGGACTGAACACAGACAATGCCGTTCTTTTTATAGGCGAGCCGGATGGAAATACAGGTGTCCATATTTCCCGTGAAATCCAGATAACCGATAGCGCCGCCATAGATGCCGCGTTTGCGTTCTTCCAGCTCGGCGATGATTTCGCAGGCGCGGATTTTCGGGGCGCCGGATAAGGTTCCGGCAGGTAGGACAGAGCGTATGGCGTCCAGCGCATCCTTGTCAGGGGCGAGGCGGCCGGAAACGGTGGAACCAATGTGCATGACATGGGAAAAACGTTCAATCGCCATATATTTATCCACGCGGACACTGCCCGGCAAACTGATTTTCCCCAAATCGTTGCGCCCCAAATCCACAAGCATGTTGTGCTCCGCACATTCTTTTTCGTCTGCCAGCAGTTCTGCCTCCAGCCTTTGGTCCTCCTCGTCTGTCTTCCCGCGGGGGCGGGTTCCGGCGAGGGGGAAGGTGGTAAGCTTCCCGTTATCCAGTTTCACGAGCGTTTCCGGGGAAGCGCCTGCCACCTCAATGTCATCGCTGGAGAAGTAGAACATGTAGGGCGAAGGATTGCTCGTTCTAAGTACCCGGTACGTATCGAAAAGATTACCTTTCGCCTTTGCGGTCAGGGGATTGGAGAGCACCACCTGAAAAATGTCTCCCTCGTAAATGTAGTCCTTTGCCTTCTCCACTATTTGGCAGTAATCCGCTTGGGGAATACAGGGGGAGAACTCTTCTTCCAGTACGAGGGGCTTAAAGTCCGCCCTCGCCCCGCTGCGGATGAGACGTTCCATCTCGGAGAGCTCCTGCAGCGCGTTTTGATAGTTCTCTTCCAGGCTGCCGGATAAGCTGACCCCGGTGATGAGGATGAGCTTCTGCCGGTAGTGGTCGAAGACGATGACCCGGTCAAACAACATCAGGTCTATATCCCTAAACTCCCGGCTTCCCGTGTCCTCCTCCAGCAGAGGGCGAAGGACAGGTTCCGCGTATTTGATGTAGTCGTAGGAAAAATATCCCACCAGCCCGCCGGTAAATGGAGGCATGGCGTCCAACCGGGGACTTTTGTATTCGTCTAAAATCTGTCGGATGAAAGTTTCCGGGGTACGGGTCTGAATGACCTGCTCGGATTTTTCTTCCTCCTCTTTTCCGGCGCGGATGGTCAGACTTCCGTTGGTACAGGTGATTTCCATTGTGGGTGCGTATCCGAGAAAGGAGTATCTGCCCCACTGCTGTTTATCCTCCGCGCTCTCCAGCAGGTAGCAGTGTCTGCTGGCTGCCCTTAAGGTGCGCATGACTTCGATAGGGGTAAACGTATCCGCGTAGAGCTCCCGGCTGATGGGGATGCGGCGGTATTCCCCGCTTTTGGCGTATTGGTTCATCATATCCAGTGTGTGTTCCATGAAAATGCCTCCTTCCCTGGTTTGTGAATCTAATTTGTAACTGTCGGTTCTGCGAGGGGCTTTCCAGTAGAACAAAAAAAGTCCCTGACAGAATCATCTTCTGTCAAGGACGGTAAAATCAAATTTTCCGCGGTGCCACCTTGATTCACGTAAACATATCTGTTACGCGCGCTCTGCGAGATACCAACATATCTCCGGCAACTGACGTATGCCCACACGTCGCAGAATACTCAGGCAAAAGCCCTTTGACTGCGCCCTCCGCGGTCCATTTAGCAGACTGCATTTCCACCCGGCTCTCACCTTCCCGGACTCTCTGTGCGCGCATAACTGCTTTTATCTCCGCTTCATCGGTTTAAAGCAATATCAAATTAAAATTTATAAAGCAATGTTACCACTCAAAATGCTGGATGTCAATAAAAAAATATGCGG
>OGQQ01001582.1_pt1 | contig 16933 bp, 10 predicted proteins | sample 1553281 | NCBI WGS metagenome assembly OGQQ01 (sample SAMEA2579937, study PRJEB22360) | human gut metagenome | biome: human gut; feature: human-associated habitat; material: faeces | place: Denmark | collected 2008/2010 | reverse complement strand
GCATCCGGCGGATCAGTGGAAATGCCATGGAAATATGAAGCATTGCCATGAGAAGCGGAAGGAAAAATACCATCAGGATCTGACGTCGGATTGAGCTTTTGACTTCGCGATGGCTCAGTCCTACTTTCTGCATGATCTCAAAACGATTCTGGTCTTCGTATCCTTCCGAGATTTGTTTGTAGTAGATGATCATCGCTGTACCGAGAAGGAAAAGTGATCCGAGGAAAATTCCGATGAACAGAAGGGAACCGTTATCTGCGTAGTAGGAATCATATTCCTGTGCACGGATTCCGGAAGTGATCCAGGAGTTATCCGACAGCTGTCCATTATCTTGCAGAGCTTTTATTGCATCCAGTACCGGTGTACCATAGGCAATTTTTGTTTCATCGGAGCCGGTGATATCCAGACCAAGATGAACGGTCAGATCCTGTCCAGCAGGGGTAGCTGAGGTATTCTTATACATTTCTGTTCGCATTTTATCAAACTTTTCAAAATCAGAATCAGTGACAACAAATACTGCATTTCTATAGACGATATCGCGACCGCAGGTCAGAGGAGAATTCTCCAGCCATTTTTTCACAGAGAAAACAGAATCATTGACTGTGAGGGAATCTGATTTTTCAGTCATCTTTGAAGCCCATGCAAGAATCTCTCCATCCTGTAATGCCGGATCTGTACCGGTAAGTTTCTTATATTCGGATTGACGAAGAAGAGAAAGAGTTAGTACAGAACCAGACTCCGTTAAAGTACCTGGCTCAGCAATCTGAATCTGCCCGTGATCTATACGACTGATGATTGTGAGATAAATTTCTTCGGCTTTTTTGTCTACAGGAACCTTGTTGTCAGAAATTGCTTTTTCAAATGTTTCTATTGCAGTCTGGCATTCCTCTTCACCGACACCGGTAATGGAGATATCGGTATCGTATGGGTAACGGTTTACCATGATATCATTCATACCAAAATAGATAGAGACAGTCATGGAGATCATGAGCAAAACTCCGGTACTTAAGATACAGATGCTGGCCAGCCCGACAGCGTTCTGCTTCATACGGTAAAGCATACCGGAAATACTGATAAAATTTCCAGTCTTGTAGTAAAAGCTTTTTCTGCGGCGAAGAAACTTCAGAATTACAATACTGCCTGCAGTAAAAAGCAGATAGGTTCCTGCCATAACAAGGATTACGGCAAGCAGGAAGATTGTGATTGCTTTAATTGGTGATTCTGTTGTGATGGCAAGGTAATAACCGATACCAAGACAGATAAAACCAAGCAGTGCCATAAGCCATTTTGCTTTCGGCTCTCTTTCTCCCGTGTTGTTGCCACGAAGTAATTCTACCGGATGGCTTAAATGAATCCTTCTGAGATTCAGAAGAAGGATCAACAGGAAAATGGCACCGAACATCAGAAGACAAGTAATAATTCCCTTTGTGGAAATATAAAATCCAAGTACTGCCGGAATATGCAGCAGTCTCAGAAGAAGGAGAAGTGACAGTTTACTGGCAAGGATTCCGATTGCGATTCCACCAGTGAGGGAAAGGATCGTTGTAAAAATCGTTTCCAGTAACAGTACAATGCCGATATGATTTCTTTCCAGTCCAAGAATATTGTAAAGTCCGATTTCTTTCTGCCTTCTTTTCATCAGGAAACTGTTACTGTAGATCAGAAAGATCACACAGAAGATCACAACAACAACTTCTCCTGTAGAGAGAATCATTCGTACTTCTGCGGCATGGCGAACAGCCTGATCCAGCGTTGGACAGTCGCGTAAAAATTCCATCATATAGATCATGGCGATGCAGAAGATACAGGTGATCATGTAAGGAATGTAGGTGCTTTTATTGTTGCGGATGTTCTGAACTGCCAGTTTTGAGAAGATTCCTTTACGCATGATATTCACCGCCTGTCGTCAGTATGGTAAGCGTATCGGCAATCATCTGATACATTTCCTGGCGGGATTTACTGCCCTTATAAATCTGATGAAAAACTTCTCCATCTTTAATAAAAAGGACTCTGGATGCATGGCTGGCAGCCTGTGCACTGTGCGTGACCATCAGAATCGTCTGTCCTTCGTCATTGATCTCGCCAAACATGGAAAGCAGTGCAGATGCTGCTTTTGAATCGAGGGCTCCTGTGGGCTCATCAGCAAGAATCAGCTTCGGGTCTGTGATCAGAGCTCTGGCAACCGCTGCACGCTGTTTCTGTCCACCGGAAACTTCATAAGGATATTTATCCAGAAGTTCTGTGATACACAGTGCCTGTGCAATCGGGCGGATCTTCTGTTCCATTTCTCGGTAATCTTCGCCGGCAAGGACGAGTGGAAGATAAATATTATCTCTTAAAGAGAAGGTATCCAGCAGATTAAAATCCTGAAAAACAAAGCCAAGGTTTTTTCTTCGGAAAGCCGAGATTTCTTTTTCTGTAAGATGTACGATATTTTTTCCTTCGAGGAGAACTTCTCCGGAAGTCGGGCGGTCGAGAGATGCCAGTATGTTGAGGAGGGTAGTCTTTCCGGAACCGGATTCTCCCATGATTGCAACAAATTCCCCTTTTTCTATAGAAAAAGTGACATTGGAGAGTGCCTGCACTTTGTTTCCTCCGAAACGGGTGCTGTATATTTTTTTGATATTAGTTACTTCTAGTAAAGCCATAACCGGGGCTCCTTTCTTTTTTATTGATAAGGTAAGTATAGAAATCTTTCCCGGCTTCTGCCATCGAAGCAGGTTACAATATACGAAAAAACCTTACATTTCTGTAAGGTCGTTTCGAATGGAGGCATAAACTCCTAGGATATTTCTAATTAATACATGGTCAGGACATTCTGGGAAAATTCCAGGAATACTTTTGTTCCTTTGCCTTCTTCGGAAGTTACATAGATGCGATGACCGAGACGTTTCATGATTTTCTTGCTGAGATACAGACCGATACCGGTTGCACGGTTGTTTTCACGCCCGTTGACTCCGGTGTAGCCTTTTTCGAAGATACGTGGAAGATCTTCCTTGCGGATACCGATGCCGGTATCTTCGATTATAAGTGTAACGGGAGATGGGCTTATCATGTTTGAAATATCCTCTGTATTTTGTGAGTTACCGGGGACATCTTTCAAAGAAATACGAATCCCGCCGGTACGGGTGTATTTGAGTGCGTTTGACAAAATTTGTCCAATTACAAAACCAAGCCATTTTTCATCGGTCAGGACATTCTCTGAAATTCCTTCATAAGTCAGAGACAGTTTTTTTGAAATAAAGATTCCGGCATATTTATGTATCTGTTCACGGATGATCGAATCAAGAGCACAGCGTGAAAGTTTCAGATCCGAGGACATATCTTCTGTGCGCAGATAACCCAGAACCATTTCTACATACTGTTCAATCTTAAAAAGTTCAGTGAGAGCTTCTTTATTCATTGTCGGATTTTCCTGAAGGAGCAGACGCAGAGCAAAAATTGGTGTCTTGATCTGGTGAGCCCACATCGTGTAATAATCAGTCATTTCTTCCAGTGTCTTCTGGTTAGCAGTTTCAGCATCTATTCGCATTCGGTTCAGGCTGTGCATGATCTCCTGCTGAAGAGCATCGGCTTCGTTGGAAGGAGCATCCATACGGGACAGATTAATATCCGGTGCTGCAGAGATAATCTGAAGATTATGAATGTTCTTCTGGTAGTTATGAAAGCCGAAAGCACACGTACCAAGCCCGGTCAGAATCCAGAGGACCGCAATGTACAGAATGGGTTCCATTGGAAGTTGGTACAGAAGGAAGATCATTCCTGTAAGTATCGTCGGAAAAAGCATCAGTAAGATTTGTAGTTTTATTTTGTTCAGATAATCCAGAAATAATTTCATAAAGTAATCCTTCATAGGGTGAGTGCTTTTAAGTTGCACATTATACCATGTATCCAAGTCCTTTTTTGGTGATGATAAAGTCTTTCAGCCCTTCCCCTTCCAGTTTTTTGCGCAGACGGGTGATATTTACGGTCAGGGTATTGTCGTTAACAAAGCTGTCACCTTTCCCAGAGCTTTGTCATAATGGCATCTCTGGAGACTGATTTTCCGGCATGTTCCAGAAGTATCTCCAGAATGCGGAGTTCGTTTTTCGTAAGGTCAATATCATGACCGTTCCAGGTCAGGGTACAGCGGGAAGGATTCAGGACAGCACCCTTATGTTCAAGGACATTTCCCGGAGTTCCGAAGGAATAGGTACGGCGCAGGATTGCCTGAATCTTGGCAGTCAGCACATCCAGATCAAATGGTTTTGCAATAAAATCGTCTGCACCACGGCTCATTGCCATGACCATATTCATATTGTCAGATGCAGAGGAAATAAAGATAATCGGTACCTGGGAAATCCGACGAATCTCCTCACACCAGTGAAAACCGTTATAAAAAGGCAGTTTCAGATCCAGCAGGACAAGCTGCGGATCTCTGTGAGCAAATTCCTGTATGATATTGGAAAAATCTTCTGCGCAGGAGACATCATATCCCCAGGAACAGAGATTCTTTTTCAGAAGGTTGGCGATGATTTCATCATCTTCTACGATGAAAATACGGTACATGGGCAGTCCTTTCTGGTAAAATTGTATTTTATGCTAATCATAACATGTCTTTGAAAGATTGCAACAAAATTCACTTTGTGGCATTATAATAGAAGGAAATTATTTGATGTGTATAATAGAAGACTATGAATAACAACAGAAGGGAGAGTTTAATATGGATCTGGTGAAAGAGGCAATTTTCCTGGGATTTTCGGGAGCTGCCGTTATGGATACAAAAGAGCTTGTTTTTGTGCCGGAATATCGGACATTCTGTGAAGAAAACCTGTGTGGCTGCTATAATGTAAATCCGGCCTGTCCTCCGGAGAGCGGAACAGCAGAAGAGATGAAACAACGTGCACTACAGTATGAAAAGACGCTGGTGCTGCAGACCATGCAGGAAGACATGCATGATTCTGCACAGTACAAGAAGGACAAGTTACTGCAGAACAAAATGACTGAAGAACTTGCAGAGAAGATGAAAGCAGAGGGCAAAACAGATATCCTGATCATGAGTGCCGGACCGTACAAGCATAATTCCTGTATGTCTGCATATTGTGTAGATGCGCAGAAAATGGCAGATGCAGCCGGGATGCTCTGCTGGACAGATGACGGAATGGTGCGGTATTTTTCACAGATTCTGTTTCATGAATAAAAGAATTTTCAAAAAGATTTCACAGGTAATATTTTACCGTAAATCAAATTGTATTACGAATACGGATGTGGTAAAATCAGTATCAGAAAATTTGATTTTATAAATCCAGGTGGAAAACCTGGTGCAAACACATATGACAGGAGGCTTTTTATAATGGAAAGACATGCATTTGCAATGAAAGTAAAATCAGGCAAAATGAACGACTATCGTAAAAAACTTGGAGAAATCTGGCCGGATCTGACCACATTTCTTGATCGAAATAAAGTAAAAAATTTCAGTATCTGGAATGCAGAAGACTTGATCTTTGGTTATTATGAAAATGAAGATGGAGCAAAATTAAGCGCTGAAGAAGTGAGCGTAAAAGATGCAATCACTGCGAAGATCGATGACACATTTGACTGGATTTCCACACCGGGTGAAGATATGAGACTGATGTATCATAACTTTGGTATTGTAAGAGAAAATAAAGAATTGATCCGTCACAGAATGTTTATGACAAAACTGAAAGCAGGATGTGAAGAGGAATACAAGAGACGCCATGACGGACTGATCGCACAGAGAGGTGACACTGTAGATCCGGGTCCGGACAGTAATTTCAGCATCTGGTGTGCCGGTGGCTATATTTTTGGATACGATGAGATCGATACTACAATGGAAGTAGAAGAGACTGTTGAATCCAGAGAGCAGACCGTTGAATGGGAAATGCGTCAGCTGGGAATCATGGACTGGATCACAAATGATGTAGACTGGATGACAGGTGATGTACATGCAGATGTAAAACGTCTGGCATGGCATAATTAAGATTACATAAAAAGAACCTTGCAGCTTCGGACAGAGATGAGTTTAAAATTTCTGTAAGAATCCGCAGGGTTCTTTTCTGTTATAATTATTTTTTCATATTCAGATAACCCTGTATGGTATTTTCAATCAGATGATAAGTCAGTCGCGCCACCTGTTCAGGAGACTCACTCTGTGGCGAAGACAGCCAGGTACGGATCAGTCCAACACATCCGTTAAGAATAAAGGCATATGGATATTTGATATCCGGATCATTCTTTGGAAATCTGTCCGGAAGTTGTTTCAGAAAAGTTTCTGCCAGAAGGTTTTCAATCTGTTCTACAAATGCCATATCACCGTGTGGTCCAAGAAGCGCCAGGCACAAATCACGGTCTTTATCCATGATGGAAAAGAACTGGACAATAAATGGCAGTACGGAATCCGGGTTACCTGGGTCAATCGGGTGGTTCTGCATAACTTCCGTAATATTCTGCATTGCTTCTTCTTCAATTTTGTGCAGCATCTGATAAATGTCTGTATAGTGCAGATAAAAGGTAGAACGATTGATATCGACCTCATCTACCAGTTCTTTTACGGAAATTTCCTTGATACTTTTCTTCTGCATGAGCCGGGCAAGTCCTTCCCGGAGCTGTGCTTTCGTTTTGCGGACACGTCGGTCCATTTTTTCTGCCATGTAAAAATCCCCCAATCTTTTTACCAAAAACAAACAGGTTTTATGTAAAATGTCAATTTTTGACATCTAATAGACATAATTTGTAAAAATGTTCATTAATATACAAAAAACAAAATGTTTGTCGGTTGTAACTGTTTCCTGTGTTTAGTATAATACGGATTGCAAAGAAAAGCAACATGATGTTGATTAATAGAGCTAAAGACTTTTACTAGAAAGGAAGGGGCACAATTATGATCAAAAATGAGTGGAAAAGCTTATGGAATAATAAGATTCTGATCATTGTCGTGATGGCGATCATTGTTATTCCGGTGATCTATGCGGGACTGTTCCTGAAATCCATGTGGGACCCATATGGAAATCTCGATAAACTCCCGGTAGCAGTAGTCAACAATGACAAATCAGTAGAATATAATGGAAAGACGTTAAACGTCGGTTCAGATATGGTGGATGAACTGAAAGACAACGATTCACTGGATTTCCATTTTGTAGACAGCGACGAGGCAGAACAGGGACTGAAAAATGGAACCTATTATATGGTAATCACGATTCCGGAAGATTTTTCTTCTGATGCTTCTACACTGATGGATGACAATCCGAAGAAAATGGAACTGAAATATGAAACAAACCCTGGAACAAACTACATTGCTTCAAAAATGAGCGAAACAGCGCTGTCAAAGATTCGTGAGGCGGTTGCTTCCAAAGTAACAGAAACCTACACACAAACAGTATTTGATCAGATTGGTACAGTTGGAGACGGCATGCAGGAAGCTGCCGATGGATCAACAGAGCTTAAAGATGGTCTGACAACAGCCTCTGATGGAAATAAAACCATTACAACCAATCTGAAAAAACTTGCAGACAGCACGCTGACTTTCAAAAGCGGTGCTGAGACACTGACGGAAGGTTTGAAAGAATACACAGATGGTGTATCACAGGTAGACAGCGGTGCAGCGCAGCTTGATGAAGGTGTTGGCACACTGACTGAAAAAGTGCCGACACTGACAAGCGGAGTAAATACCTTAAATGATGGAGTAAAGAGCTATACTGACGGAGTTGCAACACTGAATGCTAATTCCGCACAGATCACATCCGGAGTCAGCAGTCTGGCATCCGGAGCACAGAGTCTGGAGACAGGTCTGGATACATTAAAAAGTGGTACTACTCAGTATGTCAGCGGAGCAAATACACTGGCGGATGGTGTGACACAGTATGTTGCAGGTGCAGAACAGCTTGCAGCAGGTGCGAAACAGTTATCTGCACTGGAAAATCTGGATCAGGTTTCTACAGGAATCTCACAGTTGAATGCAGCAGTTTCTGACGGAAACAGTTCTCTTACAAGTGGAACACAGCAGCTGGAAAGTGGACTGGGACAGCTTGCTTCGCAGTTAAAAACATTGTCCGGCAGTACGACTGCGGACAGTATCAAACAGCTTGCAGCAGGTCTGAATACAGCGAAAACCGGTATGGAAAATGCGAGCAACGGAATGACAAGTGCGGCAGATGGTATGAATCAGGCAGCATCCGGGATGAATACGGCAGCCGAGACAATCAGCGCAGCCAGTGCAGGTATCTCCCAGGCAGCATCCGGTATGCAGAGTGCAACGCAGCCGGTTGCTGCAGCAGCTAACAGCATGACAGGCATCATCCAGCAGTGTACACAGGATGCCAATAACCAGATCAGTGCGGCAAACGCACAGGTTGAGGCAGCAAACGGACAGACGGCAGCAGCAAATGCAACGATCGCAAATGCGGCAGCGGCATTAAGTACACTGCAGGGTCAGGCTGATGAGAATGGAATGATTTCCGCAGAAAGTCTCAGTGCGGTGATCGGCTCTCTTACTCAGGCAGATGCAGGAGTCGCAGGCGTTGATGGAATCAGTGCAGACAGTTATACAGGTCAGGCACAGGCGGTTGTTAGTGCAGTTTCTGACCAGCTGGCATCTGCACAGGCATCATTGAATGATACAGCTTCACAGTTAAATCAGGCAGCAGCCGGACTGAACAGCGGAGCAGAGACATTAAAAACAAAATCTTCTGATATGAGCAATGGTGCTTCTCAGATGAGTGCCGGAGCAAAACAGATGGAAGCAGGAGTTTCTTCGATTCCGGAAGTACCTTCTGATCCGATCAATACGGTAACTGCAGCAGTAAATCAGCTTTATGCAGGTGCACAGAAAGTGAATGCAGGCACAGGAAGCGTTTCTTCTGCATTGGATACACTGGAAGCAGGAACAAAAGATTTCCCGAAGGCAGCAGCCGGTGTAAAAGCACTGAACACAGGTTTTGAAACTCTGACAGCAAATGACGAAACTCTGACAACAGGAGCTGCAAGTCTGAAAGCAGCCGGAAGCAGTGTGACATCCGGTATCAGCCAGCTGAGTGTCGGTGGAAAGACACTTGCATCTGGTGTGACAACTCTCAGCAATGGACTGAAAACATATACAGATGGTGTAGCTACTCTTGCCGGCAATAACAAAGCATTGACAAGTGGAACACAGCAGCTTGCAGATGGAGCAAAGACACTCTCAGATGGAGCAGAGCAGCTTGCTTCCGGTACACAGACACTTCATGCCGGAACACAGAAACTGGTTTCCAACAACAGCAAGCTCAACAGTGGAGCTGATCAGCTTGCAGACGGAGCCGGACAGATTCAGGATGGTTCTTCCAAACTTTATGACGGTTCCAAAGAACTGGGCGATGGTATCATAAAACTGGAAGATGGTTCTGATACACTTGCAACCAGTCTGAATGACGGCGCAAAAGAAGTAAAAGAAACAAATGCATCTGATGATACGATCAGCATGTTTGCAACACCGATCACAGATGAAGAAACAAAGATCACAACAGTAGAAAACAACGGTCACGCGATGGCACCTTATATGATGTCTGTAGGTCTCTGGGTAGGATGCCTGGCATTCTGCCTGATGTATCCGCTTACAGAGTATAAAGGAAAACTGAAATCCGGATTTGCATGGTGGGCAAGTAAAGCTTCTGTACTTTATCCGGTAGCAATCCTTCAGGGCGTACTTCTGATTCTTCTGCTTCATGTATTTGATGGATTTACTCCGGTAGAAATGACGAAGACAATCCTGTTTGCAGCACTGACTGGTGCATGCTTTACATCTATTATGTACTTCTTCAACATTACATTTGGTAAGGTAGGAAGTTTCCTGATGCTGATCTTCATGGTTGTTCAGCTTGCAGGATCTGCCGGAACTTATCCGGTTGAGATCTCACCGTCCTTTGTGGCGAAGATTCACTATTATCTGCCGTTTACTTATACAGTAAATGCATTCCGCAGCACGATATGCGGAGGAGAGAGCATCCGTCAGGCTGTAATCGTTCTGATCGGACTGACGATCATTTTCTCAATATTAACAATCCTTCAGTTCAACCATATGGCAAGAAGAAAGAAACAGGGCAAACTGGTTCTTCTCGACTGGCTGGAAGAAAAAGGGGTTGCATAAAGGCAGTCTTATATGCATAATAGAAGAGTGTTCTGATTATATAGAGTCACATCTGTAAAAGCGGATGTGGCTCTTTTTGGATAATGTTGCTTTTGGCGGAAGATGAAGTTTCCAGAATTAACAATTTCATCACATTTTTCCCACAAAGTAAACACAAATCATCCTTATACTCTTAAGCATAAAAGGAAAACAGAAACAGAGATAGCTATTCACGGGAAATGATTTATGAAGTGAACAGTAATGATCCTAAGGAGGGGATTTTGATGAGCGATAAAAATAACAACGTAATGATGAACAATGATATGAATAACAATATGAACAACGACAACGATCCGAAAGAAAGAATGAGAAAAAAAGTAAAGAAAGCAGCAGGTATTGCTCTTTGTGCAGTACTTGCCGGTGGACTTGCAGCAGGCTCCTTTGAAGGAATCAATACATTGACCGGATGGAACAGTAGCACAGTAGAAGCTGCATCCAATAAAGAAAATACAACATTTCTTCAGACAAAATCAAAGAAGAAGAGTTCTGATAAGAAATCAGATGACAAAGAGAAAAGCAAAGATGACTCTGAATCAAAGACAAAAGGAAGTCTGGATGTCTCTGATATCGCAGCAGAAGGAATGAAATCTGTTGTATCTATTACAACAAAATCTGTTCAGGATGTACAGAACTATCTTGGATATTATGGATTCGGTGGAAGTCAGGGATATACCACTCAGCAGGAAGTTGAGGGAAGCGGTTCCGGTATTATTGTTGGCAAGAATGACGACAATCTTCTGATCGCTACCAACTATCATGTAGTAAGTGGAGCAGATACCGTATCTGTCACCTGCATCGATGGCGAGACTTATGCGGCAACAGTAAACGGATATGATGAAGACAAAGACCTTGCAGTGGTTTCGGTACCTCTTTCTGATATTTCCGATGATACGATGGATCAGATCGCAGTAGCTACGATCGGAAGTTCTGACGATCTGAAAGTCGGTGAGCAGGTTGTCGCCATTGGTAATGCTCTCGGATACGGACAGTCTGTAACAACCGGTATCGTCAGTGCAAAGAACCGCAAAATGAATGATGAAGGTATCGAGCAGGACGAAGATTCTGATGCAACAAATCTGATTCAGACAGATGCAGCGATCAATCCTGGTAACAGTGGTGGCGCTCTTCTGAATATGGATGGAGAAGTGGTAGGTATCAACTCTGCAAAACTTGCTTCCACAGAAGTTGAAGGTATGGGTTATGCGATTGCAATTTCAGATGTAACAGATACTCTGGAGCAGCTGATGAATGAAACACCTAGAGATAAAGTAGATAACCATGGTGTACTTGGTATCACAGGTATGTCTGTAAGTGATGAAGCTTCCCAGTATTATGGAGTTCCGGAAGGTGTTCTTGTATCCGAAGTAACAGATGGCGGAGCAGCAGACAAAGCCGGAATCAAAGAGAAATCTATCATCACAGAATTTGATGGTAAGAGAGTTCGCAGTATTGATGAACTGGTAAGCCGTCTTGAGTACTATGAACCAGGTGAAGAAGTAGAGGTAACTCTGGAAGTTGCAGATGGTGATTCTTATAAAGAGAAGAAAGTTACAGTAACACTCGGTGAGAATCCGGATGCAGATTCCAGCGATTCAAAGGATACATCATCTAAAGATGATGCGCAGGCTGAGGATTCTCAGGACGATTCACAGGATCAGGAAGACCAGAGTACGGACAGCCTTCTGCAGGATTTTGAGAATCAGCAGGCGGATGGAACTGCTTACGAACAGTTCTTTGGATTCCTTAATTAACTGTCATTAAAAGAGGTTTCTTGCGGGAAAATTTGTTTCCGTAAAAATATAATATTATAAGCAGGAAAGACCGGTGCAGAGAATTGTACCGGTCTTTTTCTGCTTGTGTTGAAAGAAAAGAGTCTGTCTGTTATACTAAACAACAGAGTAAATCCAAAGTAACTGTTTAAATAAAAAGAAGGAAATACTGTATGAATTATATTGTTTTTGACCTGGAGTGGAATCAGAGTCCCGGTGGAAAAAAATATTCCAACAGTCGTCTGCCTTTTGAGATCATTGAGATCGGTGCTGTGAAAATGAATGAGCAGAGGGAAGTTGTGGATGTTTTTCAGAGACTTGTGAAGCCACAGGTATATAACTGGATTCATGACAGCATACATGAAGTGATCCATGTGGATTATAAGGATCTTGCAGATGGCGAGCCTTTTCAGCAGGCGGTCAGAGAGTTTCTGAAGTGGTGCGGAGAGGAATATGTTTTCTGTACCTGGGGAAATCAGGATGTTATGGAACTACAGCGAAATATGAAGTATTATGGAATGCTTTCGCTGCTTCCAGGACCGGTCACATATTATGATGTGCAGAAAATATACGGAATCTGTCATGAAGAGGCCGGCGGACGAAGGAGCCTGGAATTTGCCATTGACCAGATGGGAATCCCGAAGGCGCAGGATTTTCACAGGGCATTAACGGATGCCCGGTATACCGGGGATATTTTTAAAACACTGGAACCTGCAGCAGTCTGTGTGAATTCATCTATTGATGTTTATCAGAATCCAAAGAATAAAAAAGAAGAGATTTTTATTTCATATCCCACGTATGATCAGTATGTGTCACGTGAGTTTGCAGACAAAGAAAAGGTAATGAAAGACCGGGAGGTTGCAAGTACCCGCTGTCCGGTATGTCATATGCCGGCCAAGCGTAGGATCCGCTGGTTTATGAATAATTCTCGTGCATATGAGAGTGTATCACTTTGTCAGAAGCATGGATATATCAAGGGAAAAGTACGAATCCGCCATACGGATGAAGATACGTATTATGCAATTAAGACATTGAAGAGAATTGAAGAAAAAAATGCGGAAGAAATCCGTGAAAAAAGGGATTCCCTCCGCAAGAAGAGACAGGCGAAACGTCAGTCAGAGAAGCTGGTCTGAAAGGAGTTTGGTCTGGTAATATCTGGCAGAGCCGACTACATGATCGTTATACGTATACGTAACGGTCAGAAGTGGGAGACCTGCCGGATTTTTTGTTATAGAGTAAGTTTTTTCCAGAGCATTGCTATCAACTCCGGATGGGAGAGATACGCTGGCGGTGCGTCTTGTTTCAAAGAGCATATCGTCTTTATAATCTTTTAAAATATATTTTTCAGCCGGAAGAAGATGTCTTGTTATTTTTGATGGAAGATCTTTTACCGCAGTTCTGGAAAAATTATTAAAACCATAATCCAGAAGAGCCTTTGTATCGGAGTAAGCACCGTTCACAGACTGCAGGACGACTGAAACCAGATAGGTGTTGTCATTCTTTGCGTAAGTGACAAGCGTATTGCCGGCAACTTCTGTATAACCGGTCTTTCCGCCGAGAACACCGTCATATGCGTATGTCTGGCCTTTCATCATCTTATGGTGATTCAGAAGGTAACGGGTTTCTGCAAACTTGTTTGTAGGAGGAATTTCATAATACTGCGTGGATGCAAATTTGCGGAAGGTTGGATTAAACCAGGCCGCGCGGGCAATCTTAGCCATATCAGCAGCTGTCGTATAATGTGTTTCATCCGGAAGTCCGTTCGGGTTGTTAAAATGAGTGTTGGTGCAGCCAAGCTGGCGTGCCTTAAGGTTCATCTGTTCTACGAATTTCTTGGTGGATCCGGTGGTAAGTTCCGCAACTGCCAGTGTCATTTCATTGGCGGACTGAAGCATGACAGCCATTAATGCCTGTTCAATGGTGAATTCTTCTCCGGTGTCTGCATAAATACTGGAACTGTTAGAATCAGAGATTCCATAAGCCGCGGACTGTGACATGGTAAATTTCTGGCTTGGATCCAGGTTTTCACATCCAAGAAGCGCGGTCATGATCTTTGTAATGCTGGCTGGATACTGTGCCTTATCTGCATTTTTTGAGTAAAGAACTGCTCCGGTAAACATATCGACAAGGATTGCAGATTCTCCTTCAATCTGAGGACCCTTTGTCCAGTCTTTAATGGAATCGGTATCTGCCGGCTGTTTATAATAGGCGGTATGCGGGTCCGGAGTCGGCGTTGCCGTCACCAGAGGAGCACCGTATTCGTCTGTGGCGAAGACCGGGACTGCCTGTGTGATGATAACCGCAGAGCAGAGAACACCGGTCAGAATCTGCCGGAAAAATTGTTTCTTTTTTATATTCATGTAATTACCTTTCTGCACATATTTTCTTACAGTATATCATTCTTTACAATTATACTGTAATCATTTTCTGCATACAAGGGTTAAATCCATGCAAAATCCTTATAAAACCCCGTGATTCTCATAAAAAGACCTTGACATATGGAAAAATATAACCTTATAATAAAACAGCACAAATAGATATAAGTAAAAACTTTGATGGAGACAGTAGATCGGAATAAAATCCGCAGAGAGCCGGGAGAAGGTGGAAGCCTGGTGAAAGTAATTTCGATGGAAGATCACTCCGGAGTTTCTTTCCTGAAATCTTAAGTAAGGAGAGACGGTGTTTCCGCCGTTAAAGGGAACATGTATCGGCATATATGATTATACTACCGGCCCGTACAATGTAACAGGTGGTGCGAATGTGGAAATTGCTTTCGTCCTTTTACAGGACGGAAGTTTTTTTTATTTCATTTGACTATTGATGAAAATTTTTCTGAAGAATTTAAAGGAGGAATCTGTTGTGTATCAGAAAGTAGATACGAACCTGAATTTCGTAGATCGTGAAAAACAGGTAGAAAAATTCTGGAAAGAAAACCATATCTTCGAAAAAAGTATGGAGGACCGTAAAGACGATCCTACTTATATGTTCTATGATGGACCGCCGACAGCAAACGGCAAACCGCATATCGGTCATGTACTGACCCGTGTTATCAAAGATATGATCCCGAGATACCGTACTATGAAAGGCTACATGGTACCTCGTAAAGCAGGATGGGATACCCACGGACTTCCGGTAGAGCTGGAAGTAGAGAAGAAACTTGGTCTGGACGGAAAAGAACAGATCGAGGAATATGGTATGGAGCCATTCATCCAGCAGTGTAAAGAGAGTGTCTGGAAATACAAAGGAATGTGGGAAGACTTTTCTTCAACAGTTGGTTTCTGGGCAGATATGGAGAATCCATATGTTACTTACCATGATGACTATATTGAGTCAGAATGGTGGGCTCTGAAAGAAATCTGGAATAAAAAACTTCTTTACAAAGGATTCAAGATCGTTCCTTACTGCCCGCGTTGTGGTACTCCGCTTTCTGCACAGGAAGTTTCCCAGGGATATAAAACAGTTAAAGAACGTTCCGCAATCGTTCGTTTTAAAGTTGTCGGAGAAGATGCATACTTCCTGGCATGGACCACAACACCGTGGACACTGCCATCCAACGTTGCACTCTGCGTAAACCCGACAGAAGTTTACTGCAAGGTAAAAGCAGCAGACGGCTATACTTATTATATGGCAGAAGCACTGCTTGACAAGGTTCTCGGCAAACTTGGTTCCGAAGAGACACCGGCATATGAGGTTCTTGAGAAATATGTCGGAAAAGATCTGGAATACAAAGAATATGAGCCACTCTTCGCATGCGCAGGAGAAGCGGCAGCAAAACAGAAAAAGAAAGCTCATTTTGTTACAGCGGACAATTATGTAACTATGAGCGATGGTACCGGTATCGTTCATATCGCACCTGCATTCGGTGAAGACGACAGCCGTGTAGGACGCGATTATGACCTTCCGTTCGTACAGTTTGTAGACGGTAAAGGTGATATGACAGCAGAAACTCCATATGCGGGCGTTTTTGTCAAGAAAGCAGATCCGCTTGTACTTCAGGATCTGGATAAAGAAGGAAAACTTTTCGATGCTCCGAAATTCGAGCATGATTATCCGCACTGCTGGAGATGTGATACACCACTGATCTACTATGCACGTGAATCCTGGTTTATCAAGATGACAGCAGTTAAAGATGACCTGATCCGCAACAACAATACAATTAACTGGATTCCGGAGAGCATTGGTAAAGGACGTTTCGGTGACTGGCTGGAAAACGTTCAGGACTGGGGTATTTCCAGAAACCGTTACTGGGGAACACCACTGAACATCTGGCAGTGTGAATGTGGACATATGCATTCCATCGGAAGCCGTCAGGAACTGTTCGAGATGAGCGGTGACGAAAAAGCCAAGACAGTAGAACTTCATCGTCCATACATCGATGAGATCACACTGAAATGCCCGGAATGCGGTGGAACCATGCATCGTGTACCGGAGGTTATTGACTGTTGGTTTGACTCAGGAGCAATGCCTTTTGCACAGCATCACTATCCATTTGAAAATAAAGAACTTTTTGAAAAACAGTTCCCGGCAGACTTTATCTCTGAGGCTGTTGACCAGACGAGAGGATGGTTCTACTCCCTGCTTGCTGAGTCCACAATCCTGTTCAACCAGGCTCCATATAAGAACGTTATCGTTCTCGGACATGTACAGGATGAAAATGGCCAGAAGATGAGTAAGTCCAAAGGAAATGCAGTTGATCCGTTCGATGCACTTGAAAAATATGGTGCAGACGCGATCCGCTGGTACTTCTACATCAACAGTGCTCCATGGCTGCCGAACCGCTTCCACGGCAAAGCTGTTCAGGAAGGACAGCGTAAGTTCATGGGTACTCTGTGGAATACCTACGCATTCTTTGTTCTTTATGCAAATATTGACAATTTCGACCCGACAAAATATACTTTAGATTATGACAATCTTCCTGTTATGGACAAATGGCTGTTAAGCAAGCTGAATTCTGTAGTGAAGACTGTCGATGACTGCCTTGCAAACTACAAGATTCCGGAAAGTGCAA
>OGQQ01001565.1_pt1 | contig 17100 bp, 13 predicted proteins | sample 1553281 | NCBI WGS metagenome assembly OGQQ01 (sample SAMEA2579937, study PRJEB22360) | human gut metagenome | biome: human gut; feature: human-associated habitat; material: faeces | place: Denmark | collected 2008/2010 | reverse complement strand
CGCCTACCAGCAGCCGATCGACCGCGCGACGCTCGATGCGACGCTCGGTTTCTTCGACAAGCTGTTGCGCGTGCTGCACCCGTTCATGCCCTTCTTGACCGAGGAGCTGTGGCAGAACATCGCCCCGCGGAAAGATGGCGAGAGCCTGATGATGAGCCGCCTGCCGGAGGTGAAATGCGCGTGCGGCGAGGGTTCCGGTTCCCGGGATGCCGGGGCGGAAGGATTGCTCGCCGGGGCGGAACTGCTCAAAGAGGCGGTTTCGGGCGTGCGCAACATCCGCAAGGAACACAACCTGCCGAACAAGGAGGCTCTGGAGCTGTGCGTGATCGCCGACGAGAACTACCCCGCCGAATACGCTCCCGTGATGCGGAAGATGGCCAACCTGACGGCCGTCGAAACCGTGACGGAGAAAGACCCCGCGGCCGCGGCGTTCATCGTCAAGACGACCCAGTATTTCGTGCCGATGGCGGGCAAGATCGACGTCGAAGCCGAAATCGGGAAACTGACGGAGAGTCTCGCCTACTACGAGGGATTCCTCGCAAGCGTCATGAAGAAGCTCTCGAACGAGCGCTTCGTGCAGTCGGCGCCCGAGAAGGTCGTCGCCAACGAACGCGCCAAGCAGGCCGACGCCGAGGCGAAGATCGCGGCGATCCGCGAACAACTGGAGGCGCTCGCCTGAAAAAAACGGTCCGTCCCGAAGCACCCGTTTCGGGACGGGCGCTTCGGGACAGACCCCCGCAGCGGACGCGGCGGCATGCCGCGACACAAGACACAAACCGCCGAACGTCCCGGAAACCGGCGAGCGGACGGCATACGCACAGCACGAGAGAATTTGCCAGCGATCACGATCTATACGGACGGCTCGGCCCTCGGAAACCCCGGGCCGGGAGGTTACGGCGCGGTGCTCCTCGCAGGACCGCACCGCAAGGAGCTGTCGCAGGGTTACCGCCTGACGACCAACAACCGCATGGAGCTCACGGGCGTCTGCGCGGCGCTCGAGGCGCTCCGGTTCGACGGATCGGAAGTGGTGATCTACTCCGATTCGAAGTACGTCGTGGACGCCGTTACGAAGGGGTGGGTCTTCGGCTGGGAGAAGAAGGGATTCGCGGGAAAGAAGAATCCCGACCTCTGGAGGCGGTTCCTGCGGGCATACCGGCGTCACCACGTCCGTTTCGTCTGGGTCAAGGGGCACGCCGAGACGGTGGAGAACAACCGCTGCGACTTCCTGGCCGTCGCCGCGGCCAACGACGCCGCGCACCGGATCGAGGACACGGGCTACGAGGCCGAAGGCCGCTGACCGGAAGGAAAGGAGCCGCCGGCAGGAGGAGTCCCGGACGGGAACCGCGGACAGGGAGCTGTGGACGGAACCGGCGGACGGGGCCTGCGCATCCGGCCGGAGCGGAGGATGTCCGTCCCGGCGGCACAATTCGCCGAAATTTCGCCTTTTTCTCGGTTTTCGAGTTTATTTTCCTATCTTTGCGCCGATTATTGCGCAACCACAAATCCGACGCTCCGAATGTTCAAAACCTACATGCGGCTGCTGGGATTCGCCCGGCCGATCAAACGATACGCCATTCCCTACGGAATCTTCTCGCTGCTCTACGCCCTGTTCAACACCCTGACATTCGGTCTCATCATTCCGATCCTGAACACGATGTTCGACGACGGGTTCACGCCCGAGTACGTCGAAAAGCTGCCGCCCCTGCGCCTCGACGGCGACTACCTGAACGTGCTGTTCAACTACGCCTATTCGCACCTGTTCGATGCCTACGATCCGCGCAACGTGCTGCTGCTGCTGGCCGTCGTGGCCGTCGTCATCAGCTTCCTGAGCAATCTGTTCCGCTACCTGGGCTCGTGGACGATCGAGACCATGCGCGCCCGGACGCTCCAGCGGATGCGCAACGAAATGTTTTCGCGCGTGATGGACATGAACGTCGGCTATTTCAGCGAACAGCGCAAGGGCGACATCATCTCGAAGATCACCTCGGACATAGGCGTCGTGCAGTTCTGCATCACCAACACGCTGCAAGTCTCGTTCCGCGAGCCGTTCCTCATCGTGGGGTACATCGTCATGATGGTGGCCATCTCGTGGGAACTGTCGATCTTCTCGATCCTCTTCCTGCCGGTCGTGGCGCTCATCATCGGCTCGATCGTCAAGCGGCTCCGCCACCCGGCGCGCACCAACCAGCACCGCATGGGCGAAATGGTCTCGACGCTCGAGGAATCGCTCGCCGGCATCAAGGTCATCAAGAGCTACAACGCCACGCGGTACGTCAAGCGGAAATTCTTCGAGATCAGCGCCGACCTGGCGCGCCTGACGCTCTCGATGGCGCGCCGTCAGCAGCTCGCCTCCCCGATGAGCGAATTCCTGGGCATCACGGCCGTGGGCGTGATCCTCGTCTTCGGCGGGTCGCTCGTCACGAAGGGATCGCTCGACCCGGGCGGATTCATCGCCTTCGTGGCCATCTTCTCCCAGATCACGCGCCCCGTGCGCACCTTCATCGACCAGTTCGCCAACATCAACCAGGGAATCGCAGCCGGAGAGCGCATCTTCTCGGTGATCGACACCCGGCCCGAAATCGAGGACAGGCCCGGCGCCCGGGAGCTGAAGGGGCTGCGGGAGAAGATCGAGTTCCGCGACGTGCACTTCTCCTACGACGGGCAGCGCGAGGTGATCGACGGCATCTCGTTCGAAATCCGCCGCGGGGAGACCGTGGCGCTCGTCGGTCCGTCGGGCGGCGGAAAATCGACCCTGAGCGAGCTGCTGCCCCGCTTCTACGACCCTGCGTCGGGCGAAATCGCCATCGACGGCATCCCGCTGCGCGACTACACGCAGGAGAGCCTGCGCGCCCACATGAGCGTCGTGGCGCAGGACACCGTTCTGTTCAACGACACGATCGAGAGCAACATCGCCATGGGAAAGCCCGGCGCCACGCACGAGGAGATCGTCGAGGCGGCACGGATCGCCAACGCCGACCAGTTCATCCGCGAATGCGCCGAAGGCTACTCGACGAACATCGGCGACCGGGGCGTGAAGCTCTCCGGAGGCCAGCGCCAGCGCCTCTCGATCGCCCGGGCGGTGCTGAAGAATCCCGACATCCTGATCCTCGACGAGGCCACCTCGGCGCTCGACACCGAAAGCGAGAAGCTCGTGCAGGAGGCCCTCAACAAGCTGCTCGAAGGGCGGACGTCGGTGGTCATCGCGCACCGCCTCTCGACGATCCACAACGCCGACAAGATCATCGTCGTGGATCACGGGCGCATCGCCGAACAGGGCACGCACAACGAGCTGATGGCACGCGGCGGCATCTACGCCAAACTGATCGAAATGCAGTCGTTCGACTGACGGCGCCCGCCCGTCCCGCACCGAAGAGCGAAAGCCGGACAAAACCGGCAAAGACCGGACGACTGCCCGGTTACGTCCGTCGCCCCCCCGAAGCCGGACGGCGGCCCCGGAAGGGCGCGCGCATCCGCCGCAGGCATCCCCGGAAGGCTCCGGCTGCGGCCCCGTCACGGGGAATCGCGGGAAGATTGCGGGCTTTTCAAATCTTTTTTATATCTTTGCGAGTTGTCAGAAAATTAGCGAAGAAACAGCTTACCGATATGAAGTTCAAGGAGTACAAAGGGCTCGACCTGGCCGGTCTGGCCGCCGATGTCCTGAGCGAGTGGGACGCCCGCGACACATTCCACAAAAGCATCTCGACCCGCGAGGGCCGTCCGACGTTCGTATTCTACGAGGGTCCCCCTTCGGCCAACGGCCAGCCGGGCATCCATCACGTCATGGCCCGCACGATCAAGGACGTCTTCTGCCGCTACAAGACCCAGCAGGGCTACCTGGTGCACCGCAAGGCGGGTTGGGACACCCACGGGCTGCCCGTGGAGCTGGGCGTGGAGAAGAAGCTCGGCATCACGAAGGAGGATATCGGCAAGACGATCTCGATCGAGGAGTACAACCGCGAAGCCGTCATGGAGTTTACGGGCATGTGGGAGGACCTGACCCGCAAGATGGGCTACTGGGTCAATATGGACGATCCCTACATCACCTACGACAACAAGTACATCGAGACGCTGTGGTGGCTGCTCAAGCAGCTCTTCGACAAGGGGCTGCTCTACAAGGGCTACACCATCCAGCCCTATTCGCCGGCCGCCGGCACGGGGCTCTCGACCCACGAGCTGAACCAGCCGGGATGCTACCGCGACGTGAAGGACACCACCGTGGTGGGACAGTTCCGCATCAAGCACCCCAAGCCCGGAATGGAGGGCTGGGGCACGCCCTACTTCCTCGCCTGGACCACCACGCCGTGGACCCTGCCGTCGAACACGGCCCTCTGCGTGGGTCCGAAATTCGATTACGTGGCCGTGCGCACGTGGAACGCCTACACGGGCGAGAAGATGACCGTCGTGCTGGCCAAGGCGCTGCTCTACGCCCATTTCAACAAGAAGGCCGAAGGGCTCGCGCTCGACGCATACAAGCCGGGCGACAAGCTCGTTCCGTTCGAAATCGCGGGCGAATACAAGGGTCCCGAGCTGGAAGGCATGGAGTACGAACAGTTGCTGCCGTGGGTCAAGCCCATCGAGACGGACGCCGAGGGAATGTGGCACGACGCCTCGCAGAAGGCGTTCCGCGTCATTCTGGGCGACTACGTCACCGTGGAGGACGGTACGGGTATCGTGCATATCGCCCCGACGTTCGGCGCCGACGACGCCTTCGTGGCGCGTGCTGCGGGCATTCCGTCGCTCTTCATGATAAACAAAAAGGGCGAGACGCGCCCGATGGTGGACCTCCAGGGCCGGTTCTACCGGCTCGAAGAGCTGGACGAGCGCTTCGTCCGCGAGTGCGTGGACGTCGAAGCATACAGGGAGTACGAAGGCCGCTGGGTGAAGAACGCCTACGACCCGCAGTTCACCGTGGAGGGCCGGTACGACGAGAAGGCCGCCGCCGCGGCAGAGACGCTCGACATCTATATCTGCATGAAGATGAAGGCCGCGGGACAGGCGTTCAGGATCGAGAAGCACGTCCACAACTACCCCCACTGCTGGCGCACGGACAAACCGGTGCTCTACTACCCGCTCGACTCGTGGTTCATCCGCACCACGGCGCTCAAGGAGCGGATGATCGAGCTGAACCGCACGATCCGCTGGAAGCCCGAATCGACCGGCACGGGACGCTTCGGCAAGTGGCTCGAGAATCTCAACGACTGGAACCTCTCGCGCTCGCGGTTCTGGGGCACGCCGCTGCCGATCTGGGCCACGGAGGACCGTTCGGAGGTGAAGTGCATCGGTTCGGTCGGGGAGCTCGTCGCCGAAATCGAAAAATCCGTGGCGGCAGGGCTGATGACCGAGAACCCCTACCGGAATTTCCGCGTCGGCGACATGTCGGAGGAGAACTATTCGACGAAGAACATCGACCTGCACCGCCCCTATGTGGATTCGATCGTGCTCACGTCGTCGAAGGGCGAGCCGATGCGCCGCGAACCGGACCTCATCGACGTATGGTTCGACTCGGGCGCCATGCCCTACGCGCAGGTGCACTATCCGTTCGAACACGAGGCCGACTTCGGCGAGATCTACCCCGCCGACTTCATCGCCGAGGGCGTCGATCAGACGCGCGGCTGGTTCTTCACGCTGCACGCCATCGCCACGATGCTCTTCGACTCGGTGGCTTTCAAAAACATCATCTCGAACGGTCTGGTGCTCGACAAGAACGGCAACAAGATGTCGAAACGGCTGGGCAACGCCGTCGATCCGTTCGAGGTGCTCTCGACCTACGGTCCGGACGCCACGCGCTGGTACATGATCTCCAATTCGCAGCCGTGGGACAACCTCAAGTTCGACCGCGACGGCGTGGACGAGGTGCGCCGCAAGTTCTTCGGCACGCTCTACAACACCTACTCCTTCTTCGCGCTCTACGCCAACGTGGACGGCTTCACGGGCCGCGAGGCGGAGGTTCCGATGGAGCGCCGCCCCGAGATCGACCGCTGGATCGTCTCGCTGCTCAACACCCTCGTGCGCGACGTCACGGAGAGCCTCGAGTCCTACGACCCGACCCCCGCGGCCCGCGCCATCCAGGAGTTCGTGGGCGAAAACCTCTCGAACTGGTACGTGCGCCTGAACCGCAAGCGCTTCTGGGGCGGCGGCATGTCGGAGGACAAACTCGCCGCCTACCAGACGCTCTACACCTGTCTGGAGACCGTGGCGATGCTCTCGGCCCCCTTCGCGCCGTTCATCTCCGACCGCATCTTCACGGACCTCAACGCCGTGAGCGGCCGCCACACGGACGAGTCGGTGCACCTGGCCGCCTTCCCGAAGGCCGACGAGGGGCTGATCGACGCCCGGCTGGAGGACATGATGGCTTTGGCGCAGAAGGTCTCGTCGATGGTGCTGGCCCTGCGCCGCAAGGTGTCGATCAAGGTGCGCCAGCCGCTCACGAAGATTCTCATTCCGGTCCTCGACCCCGTGACGGCGGAGCATATCGCCGCGGTGAAGAATCTCATCATGGGCGAAGTGAACGTCAAGCAGGTGCAACTGATCGAGGACACGACGGGCGTCATCACCAAGCGCATCAAGCCCAACTTCAAGACCCTCGGCCCGCGCTACGGCAAATACATGAAGCAGATCGCCGTCCTGACCGCGGAGTTCTCGCAGGAGCGCATCGCACAGATCGAGGCCGCGCCGGAGACGGTGCTCGACCTCGGTGGGGAGCGCATCACCGTGACGCCCGCCGATTTCGAAATCACCTCGGAGGACATGCCCGGATGGCTCGTGGCGTCGGAGGGCAAGCTCACCGTGGCCCTCGACATCACCGTGACCGACGAACTGAAGGCCGAAGGCGTGGCACGCGAATTGATAAACCGCATCCAGAATATCCGCAAAGAGTCGGGATTCGAGGTGACGGACAGGATACGCGTGGAGATCGAGCGGAAGCCGTGCGTGGCGGAGGGTATCGCCCGCTTCGCGGACTACATCGCCGCGCAGACCCTCGCCGTCGAGGTGCGGACGGCCGAAGCGCCCGCCGGAGAGACGGTCGTCGAATCGGAAATCGACGACGAACCGTTGCAGATCGCCGTGACGCGGATCTGACGCCCGAGAGATTGTACATGTAAAATTTGGCGGATTCGGAATATTTGCTTAATTTTACATAAATCCTAAAGCGAAACGATTATGGCAGACGAAAGAACACGGTACAGCGACGCCGAGCTCGAGGAGTTCAAGCAGCTGATCCTGAAGAAGCTCGAAAGTGCGCGTGCGGACTACGAGCTGCTGCGCGCCACTATCACGCATACGGCCGACAACGACACGGAGGACACCTCCCCGACGTTCAAGGTGCTCGAAGAGGGCGCCGCGACACTTTCGAAGGAGGAGAGCGGACGTCTGGCGGCACACCAGATGAAGTTCATCCGCAACCTCGAAATGGCGCTCGTCCGCATCGAGAACAAAACCTACGGCATCTGCAAGACCACCGGGAAGCTCATTCCGAAAGAGCGGCTGATGAAGGTCCCCCACGCCACGGAGTGCATCGAGGCCAAAGAAGGCCGCAAGTGACCGTCCCGGCCGTAAAGGCCCGCATTCACGGTGCGCCCCTGCGAATCTCGATTCGCAGGGGCGCACCCTTTCTGACCTCCCGAAGCCCGGACCGCCGCATGCTCAGAAAAGAGCCCCGGGACGCCTATTCGGAACGCCGTTCCGGAAAACGCACGAAGAAAAAGACACGGCGGCTGCGGACAGCGGCAGAACAATCCCCGCAGGGGAGCCGCTGTCCGGATCCGGACGGCGGCTTGTTCCGCATTTTATACGTTTTTGACGAAAAATGCGTTATCTTTGAACCGATGTACGTCCGGTTCTGCATAATTCTCCTGCTGCTCTCGGCAGCGGCGTCCGCCTCTTTCGCCCGCGTCGCGGGTCCCGGCATGCGCTCTCCGAAACGGACCGTCCCGGACACGGTACGCACCCACACACCGGACCGCTTCACGCCCGACAGCGCCCGCATCGCCAATCCCCGGGCCGCCGCGCGCAACGCCCGTCTCTACGACAGCATCCGTTCGAAAACCGAACGCCGCCGCGTGCCGCGCCTGCTCTACAAGATGCTTTTCGTGCGGCCCGTGCTGGACACCACCTCGAACGGCCGCGTCACCGACGAGAGCTTGCTGCTGGCCCCCTATGCAGGCAAGACGATCGGTGACATCACCATCGAACGGCGGCAGGTGTTCGACAACGGCGGCAACTGGCTGGAACGCACGAGCAACAAACTCCACTACCTGACGCGCGACCGGGTGATCCGGCGCGACCTGCTCTTCGGCCCGGGCGACCGATTCGATCCGCAGCTCGTCGTGCGGAACAAACAACTGCTGCGCTCGCGCAGCTACATCGCCGACGTGGACATAGCCGTGCTGCCAGACTCGCTGGACACCACGCGCGTCAATCTCCTCATCACGACACGCGACAGTTGGACCATTTCGGCCGACGGCGCCCTGCACTCCGAAGGGCGGACGATGGTCGGGCTCTCCGACGCCAACATCCTCGGCACGGGCAACAGTCTGAAATTCATGACCAACTTCAGCCGTTCGGACTTCTCCTACGGCGGCAACATGTTCGAATACGAAATCCCGAACCTGCTGGGAACCTTCTACACCGCCGAATTCGCCGCCGGACGCGATTTCTACAACTCGACGCTCGAACTGGGAATGCGCAAGGAGTTCCTCAAACGCACGGACTACGAACTGGGCCTCACCTACAGCGACAACAAGGCCAAACGCTACATGATCGAGACGGACACGTCGCTGCTCGTCAAGGAACGCAACCTCGACGCCTGGGGAGGCTACTCGCACTACCTGCCCGGCATCCGTTCGAGCCTCTACCTCACGGGACGCTACAACTACCGCCGGTTCAGCCGCCGCCCGCCCGTCCGCGCCGACTACAACCCCGCGCTGCACGACCAGGACGTCCTGCTGCTCGGCACGGGTCTCTACCGCGAGCGGTTCTACACGGCCAACATGATCTACGGATTCGGCGCACGCGAGTACCTCGCCTCGGGATACAAGGCCGAGGCCGTCGGCGGATACTCCTGGGGCGAGTTCGACGACGCCATGTACCTCGGACTTTCGTTCGAGGCGGGCGGATTCCGCACGATGGGATACATCATGGGCGGCTTCACGCTCGGCAGCTACATCGACCTCGTGAGCGGCATGTGGAGACGCAGCGCCGTGGACATCGACCTGAGGTGGTTCTCCAACCTGTTCATGGTCCGCCGCAGCCGCATCCGGCAGTTCCTCGCCTTCAACTACACGCAGGGGTGGAACCGCCTGCAGGGCAACGACGAAAGCATCCGCTTCACCCACGTGAACGGATTGCAGGCGCTCAAGGAGCATATCACGGGAACCAACCGCATGATTCTCAACACGGAAACCGTCATTTTCACCCCCTATCAGCCGCTGGGATTCCGCATCGCCCTGTTCGGATTTGCCGATTTCGGACTGCTCGGCTACTCGCCCAACATCTTCAAGAACGAGTTCTACACCTCGTTCGGCCTCGGAGTGCGGCTGCGCAACGAACGGCTCGTTTTCAACACGATCCAAATCCGGCTGGGCCTCGCCCTCGGCAAACCGGGCCTGGTCGAAAGCGACTTCTTCCGCATCTCGAACAGCACGCGGCTGGAGCAGTACCGCTACCGCCCGACACGGCCCGAGATCGTCGGATTCGAATAGCCGTACCGGAAAACGAAGGCGGAGCCGCAACGCTGCGGCCCCGCACCTCTTCCGAACTTTTTATTTCGAACCGCTTACGGTTCCCGCTTCCCTATCTGCGCGCCTGAATCTCGACGACCCCGGCCCGCGCCGCCTCGCCGTACCGCTTCGCCGCGGCGTCGTTCTTATAGATGCGCACCTTCCTGATCCGCGAATAGGCTCCGATCTCGGAACGGTCCCGGAGCTTGCCGTTGATATAGACCCGGTAATCGGCGGGAATCGCACGCAGCATCTCGCGCGACGACTCGCCCTCCGCGAACAGGGTCTCGTCGCCCAGATAGTCGAACACGCTCTTCTTCGGGGCAACCCGCACCGACACGGCCGGAGCCGAGAGTCCGGACTCGTTCGCCTCCCCGGACTTCGAGACGATCTTCACCACGCCGCCCCGGCCCTCCTCGCCGTACTCCTCCAACGACGAAGCGTCCTTCAGCACGGTGACGGAGACGATCTGCCGGGGGTCCATCTTCTGCACCGTTTCGGCCGTGACTTTCCGTCCGTCGAGAAAAAAGACGGGATCCGCACCGGTTCCGGAGACCGAAAGCCGGCCGTTCGCATCGCCCCGGCCGTTCCGGATCACGATCCGCTCCATCCGGCCGTCGAGCCGCGACCGCAACCGCTCCAGTTCCTCGGGATCCATTTCGCAAAGGCTGCCTTCCAGGCTGTCCGGCAGCCGTCCCCAGTCGAAATTCCCGATTTCCGCACCGGTCTCCTCCATACGCTTCCGCAAACGTTTCCATTCGTCGCTCCGGAAAAACTCCCCTGCCTCGGAGAGTTTCCGCTGCGCCTCCTTCCACTCGTCGCTCTCGAAATAGGCCCCCGCCTCGGAAATCCCGCGCTGCGCCTCCTTCCATTCGTCGCTCCGCATGTAAGCGTCCAGCTCCTGCCGCGCCTTCTCCAGCTCGCGCTGCGCCTTTTCGTACTCCCCGGCGGGCATGCGGTCGCGTGCCATCTCCAGTGCCATTCCGGCGATCTCGATCCCCACGCTGCCCATCCGGATACCCGCTCCGGCGGCATTCATCCCGGCTTCCACGGCCTGCCGGGCCGCCGGGCCGGTTCCCCGCACGACGGTCGCGGAAACCGTGCGCAGGGAGTCCGTCCGCCCCGCTGCCGCCGGCTTCAGTTCGACCAGAACGACCCCCTGCCCCGCATCCGCTCCGTAGCGGACCGCCGACAGCGAATCCTTCAGCACCGTGACCGAAGCGATCTCGCCCGGGTCGATGCCGTCGAGCGACCGTCCCCGGACGCCATTCACCAGAATCAGCGGTCCGGGACCTTTTTTCCGGCTGCGGAGCACCGAATCGGGAACGTCCCCGGACTCCGCCCCGCCGGGAAGCCGGCCCGTTTCTCCGGTCAGGTCTCCGTATCTTTCCGGAAAGACATACGCGGTCTCGGCGAAAGCCCCGAGAGCGAGCCCCGCAAGGGGCAGCAGCAACAGCGCCCGGGCTCCGGCCCAGCGCGACGACTTCTTGCGCAACATCATGGTAATACGTTTTTTAAGTTTGCTATGATTGAAACTGTTCGCGACCGGATACCACCTCCCGCCGGCGGCTTTCCGCACCAGCAGCAACTGATAGCTCCGGGCATCGACGCCGCTGGCGAGCACCGCCTCGTCGGCCTCGTACTCATGGATGGCCCTGATTTCGCGCCGCAACAGCCACATCGCCGGATTGAACCACTGCAAGCATCCCGCGAGGTCCGCCGCCAGCAGGTCGAGCGAATGGCGCAGTCTCAGATGCGCCCGTTCGTGTATGAGGATCGCCTCCTCGTCCTCGCCGCGCCCCCGCTCCGGAAGCACGATATAACGCCCCCAACTGAAGGGCGCCGCGACCCGGTCCGACCGCACCAGTACGACGCCGTCCGTCTGCCGTTCCCGGCGGCCGCTGCGGATCAGCCGCGCCACGCACCCCAGCGACCAAAGGGTCCGCAACAGCACCGCCGCGGCACCGAGGAGAAACACCCCTCCGGCGAGCCGCTCCCAGAGGAAGGCGGGCTCCGCAACGCGGCCGGCGGCATCCTCCGCGGCCGCGGCCAGCAGAGCCGGCCGGATCTCCGGCAGCACGGGCGCCTCGCGGTAAACGGTGATGACGCACAGCGGAAGCACGAACGACAGCAACAGCGCTCCCAGCACCACTGCCCGGTTGAGGCGGTGGAATGTCTCGCGGCTCAGCAGCAGCTTGAAAAAGAGGTAGAAGACCGCCAGGCAGGCCCCGACCTTCAGGCTGTATATCAACAGCGCGTACATGGCTATCCGCGGTTTTGCGTTTCGATGCGTTCGATCAGCTCCCGCAGTTCGTCAACCGAGATCTTCTCCTCCTCGACCAGCGCCGAAACGGCCCCGAGGTAGGAGTTTTCGAAATAGCGGCTGATAACGTTTCCGAGCGTCGAACGCGAGAACTCCGCCTCGCTCACGAGCGGGTAATACTGGTAGGTGCTCCCGTAGGCCGTGTGTCCCACGTAGCCTTTGGCCTCCAGGGCGCGCACCATGGTCGAAAGCGTATTGAAATGGGGCTTGGGCTCGGGGGCCATGGCCACCAGCTCGCGCACGAACAACGGTCCGCGCTCCCAAAAACAACGCATCAACTCCTCTTCACGACGGGTCAGTTTTTCCATGATTCCATTCGGTTTCGTTCCGTCCGCACCGCCTCCCCTTCGCCGCAGGCGGCCGCCGGACTAAATTATTTTACTCCTTTCCGAAGCCGGACCGAAGAATCGGCATAGCTTCCGGGAACAAAGGTAATCAAAAAACAGGAAGATGCAACTATTTTTCGTAGTTTTAGAACGAAAAAATTTAGTTGCTTAATTTTTTTCGTTTTTATACGAAATATCGCTATCTTTGAGACATGATAATCATCGCAGACAGCGGATCGACCAAATGCACGTGGCTTTTCCACGACGGCGGAAAAACCACGTCGGTGCGCACCCGAGGCATCAACGCCCTCCAGCATACGCCGGAACAGATCCGGGAGACGCTCGCCGCACTCCCTCCGTGCGGCCCCGTGTCGGCCGTCCACATCTACAGTGCCGGGTGCAGCCCCGCCTTCCCCGTCTCGAACGAGAAACTCAGACGCGAGCTGGAAGCCCGCTTCGGCGCGGCGCGGATCGAGGTCCGGTCGGACCTGCTCGGCGCTGCGCGCGCCCTGTTCGGGCGCGACGAAGGCATCGCCTGCATCCTCGGCACGGGCGCCAACTCGTGCCACTGCCGCGACGGCGAGGTGGTCCACAACGTATCGGCGCTGGGCTACGTGCTGGGCGACGAGGGGTCGGGTGCGGTGCTGGGCCGCAACCTCGTGAACGGCATCTTCAAGGAACACATCCCCCTGCGCGGGGAATTCCTCGAAGCGTGCGGGATGACCTACGAGGAGATCATCCGCCGCGTCTATAACGAACCTTTCGCCAACCGCTTCCTGGCATCGTTCGCCCCCTTCATCCTCGACCACATCGGCTGCCCGGAGGTACGCCGGATGGTGCTCCGCTCGTTCGGCGACTTCGCCGAGCGCAACCTGAGCCGCTATCCCAAGGGGCTGCCCGTCTCGTTCGTCGGCGGCATCGCCGCCCATTTCGGGGAGCTGCTGCGCGAAGCGCTGGCCGGCGCCGGATACGAAGTAAAGGAAATCATCGAATCGCCCGCAGAGGGACTTTTGAAATACCACCATGGAAAATAGAGTTACCGAACAGACATCGGCATACGACAACCTGCAGGACATGTCGGTCCGCGACATCCTCACCGGAATCAACCGCGAAGACAGCCTCGTACCCGGGGCCGTCGCCAAGGTCATTCCCACGATGGAGCAGCTCGTCGAGCGCATCGTCGAGCGCATGAAAAACGGCGGCAGAATGTTCTACATCGGCGCCGGGACGAGCGGCCGGCTGGGCGTGACCGACGCCTCGGAGCTGCCCCCGACCTACGGCGTGCCGTTCGATCTGGTCATCGGCCTGATCGCCGGCGGCGACGGCGCGTTGCGCAAGGCCGTGGAACGCGCCGAGGACGATCCGGAAGGCGCATGGCGCGACCTCGAACCGTTCCGTCCCACGGCGCAGGACGTACTGATCGGCATCGCCGCCTCGGGCACGACGCCCTATGTAGTAGGCGGACTGCGCAAGGCACGGCGGCACGGACTGCTGACCGGAGCCATCACCTGCAATCCCGCATCGCCCGTAGCCGCCGAGGCGGAATACGCCCTCGAAGCGGTCGTGGGCCCCGAATTCGTCACGGGATCGACCCGTATGAAGGCCGGCACGGCGCAGAAGCTGATGCTCAACATGATCTCCACCTCCGTCATGATCAAACTCGGGCGCGTCGAAGGCAACCGGATGGTGAACATGCAGATCACGAACGCCAAACTCGTGGGCCGCGGAACACGCATGATCGCCGAAACGGCGGGCATCGGCGAGGAGCAGGCCCGCGAGCTGCTGCTGCGCTGGGGATCGGTCAAGGAGGCGCTCGGGCACATCGGAAAGTAAACCGCAGGAGGATATGGCGAGGCTCTTCTCGGAACGGGAAATTCGGGCCGTCGCGGTGTTTCTGCCGCTGGCAGGTCTGCTCGTGGCCGCGCTCGTCCTCGTCCGTCCCAAAGCCGACCCGGAGGCCGCCCGCCGCGCAGAAGCGAACGCCATGCGCCTGCAAGCCGCCCGCCATGCACAGGAAGCCCGCCGCTCTGCCGAGAGCCGTGCCGCCGAAGAGGCTCAGCTTGCTGCTGTTGCGCGCCAGGCTGAAGAAGCACGTCTGGCTCAGGAGGCGCAGCGAGCTCAGGCATCCCAGACTGCTCAGCCCGCACCTCAGGCGGTACCTTCTCAATGCGCTCCCCAGCCGTCGAAAGCCGAACAGCCCGGTACAAACCAGTGGGTAGCATGGACGCCCATCCAGTTTGATATTCCTGCTGAACCGGTACCGCAGCAGCTTGCTGCGCCTACGCCAGAAACCACCTGGACGGCTGCAGCACCCAATGCCGCCTTCAATGAACCCGCGCGTGCCGCACAGGCCGCTCCGGCACAGGAAAAGGCTCCGCGCAAAGAAAAACGCGGTTTTCTGGGCCTGTTCGGCCGGCGTAAGCAGCAACCTGCGCCCCAACCGGAAGCAGAGCCGGTTCCGGCGCCTGTGCAGGTTCCCGCGCCTCCCCCTCAGCCGGCACCCAAGCCGCAGCCCACCGTGCAGCAGCCCGAGGGCGACCAGCGCGTAAAGCTGAATGTAAAGCCGATCTCCTGGCCTGCGCCGCCTCCGCCTTCACGCAACTTTGTGCATCCGCCCCGCTCTACGATGCCGTTTACAGCCATCACACAGGAGCAGATCCAGCAGGCGCAAGCCGTACAGCGGCAAACCTCGCCTGCGGCAGTGCGGGAAGCTTCGCCGCAGACCGTTGCTGCTCCCGCTCAGCAGCCCACACAGCAAACCGGCGCTGCAGTTCCTCCTGTTCAGCAGCCCGCTGCACCAAAGGCTTCTCCCATACAGACGGGTTCTCCCACGCCGTACTGGCAGGAGTAACGCAGCCTCACGGGAGTTGGCGGGAAATACAGCCGTTATTGCCGCAAACAGATTTTAACCAACACAAAACGCCTCCGGGACCACGACAGGTCCCGGAGGCGTTTTTGGCTTTTGGCATCCCATCGTTGCGGCATCTAAATATTCTTCCGAGTTTCCCATCCGCATTCGCCACGCAGTGCATACCCCGCTGCGCGAGACCGCTTGCGGTAGAATGAGCCCCGGAAAAACATCCGTTTTTCCGTTCATCCGCCTTGTCCCGCCTCATCTTGTATTGCCGAGGATGCGATCTGCTCTCTGCGGACCGCATACACCAAACGCCAGACGCCGTTCTCCAGCCGCCACAGCACCCGCACAGACTCACGCCTGCCGGAGCCTCCGGTGCGCACCGCTGTGGCACATACCGCATATTTCGGAGCGGAAAGCATCTGATAACTGTAAAGCCAATTTCCGTCCCCTTTTTCCATTCCCACCATTGTTTGGAATTGCTTCTCTATGTGTGCCAGTCCCGGCGGCGCCGGGCAGCAGACAGCACGCTCCAGCATCGCGCCGCTCACCGTGCAGCACAGCACCAACGCCGCAGCAAGACCCACAAACCGCTGTTTCACATATCAGCCCTCCTCCCGGACAGGCTCTCCGAGCTGCTTCTCACAGCCCTTGCACAGGCTCCATCCGTCTCAATCTTCAAGTACGGGCCCGGGAGCCGAAACGGCATCGTCCGCGCGCTTCTAAAATACCCCTCAGTCAACCCCTGCCGGACCTTTTTGTGTATTCTGCGTTCATTATACTCAATATATTTAGTATAGTCAATGATTTGAGTATGATAAAGTGAAGCAAGAGGTGGGGGGAATGATCAGCTACGAGCCGTTTTACCGCACGCTGTACCGGAAAAACATCACAGAATACCAGTTGATCTTCAAGCACGGCGTTTCGGCCAATACCCTGCACCGCATGAAGCATGGCGAGACCATCACGCTGAAAACACTGGATACCCTGTGCTTTATTTTGGATTGCCCGGTGTCGGATGTGATTGAATACCGCAGGGACGGAGAATAACAAAAGAGGCGCGCCTGTAAAGGCACGCCTCTTTTGTCTGTTTCACACGTTTTCAGCTGATGGCTTCGTAAACGCGCTGCAGCTCTTTTTCGTTTTCGCTCACAAGCATCACCGGATGCGTATAATCCAGGCTCATCAGCCCCAGAATACTTTTCGCGTCGGCAATGCTGCCCTTTCCATCGTGCACACCGATCTCATCCACACAATGGGTCGCGGCATTCATGATGTTTTTAACCTCTGTGAAGTTTGAAATTTTGATTTGCTTTACCATAACGCTTTTCCTTTCTGTAACAAACAGGCTCTTGCCCGTGCCGTAAGGTGTCCCATCTAATTTATGGAACGCTTCCCCTATCCTTACATTTGGCATTATAGCACAAATTTATACGTTTGTCTTGTGAAAATCTACCAATGCTGGTACTTTGTTTCTTCTTTCTCACTATTCAACAAATCTACATTTTCGAAGAAGCTGCTTTTGTACATATTTTCAATTATTTCTTTTATAATAGGAGATTTTTGGAATCGTTTCCAGACGGAAAATCGCCATTTTATGCTTGTTTTTACCGTCAAAAAAGCGTTTAGATTTTTGGCTTTACATAAATTGTATTTTACATCCCATATTTACAGTGCTAAAATATAGGAGCGAAAAACACATAAATGATATACGGCAAGGAAGATGATGAAAATGGCTGGCATCAATTTTTACGCTCCGGTACCGCGCGTGCGCAGCGAAAGTCTGCCCGCCTGTCCCCGTCCCCGGGATAACGGCGAATCCCTGGTGCGCATCGACGGGCTGGACGCGCGTATCCGCTATGCAGCCAGCTACCGGGC
>OGQQ01001561.1_pt1 | contig 17138 bp, 7 predicted proteins | sample 1553281 | NCBI WGS metagenome assembly OGQQ01 (sample SAMEA2579937, study PRJEB22360) | human gut metagenome | biome: human gut; feature: human-associated habitat; material: faeces | place: Denmark | collected 2008/2010 | reverse complement strand
TCAGCTGGGAGAGCGCGGGCTTTGCAAGCCTGAGGTCAGGGGTTCGATCCCCCTACGCTCCACCATAAATGAATCAGACGAACACCTTAGGGTGTTCGTCTTTTTTGTAGCTGCCTGTTAAGGGAAGTAGAAGCAAGGAAGGGGACATGAGTCATCCCTAACGCATTGCCACTCGCTTAGCTGAGTGCCATTCGTTGAAAAGTAGTTATTGTTTGCCACAGACTGACTCCTTGCAGGGCGTTTTAATATAGTCATTACCCTGTCATTTACCTATTCATCTTCTTTTGGGCTTATATGAAGTAATAAACAAAACCCCAGGTCAAAGCCTTGCAATTCGAAGAGAAGCCATAATTGTCTCATTTGTTGTCATTTTTGGCAGTAGACAAAAAATCTCAGATCAATAAAGTGATCCTTAGCATTGACAGAGAGCTAGCTTGCTAAAAGATGATTTGACGGGTAGACAATAGCCTGATGAGCCGTCTAAAATAGCAAGCAAGAGAGCAGGATTGCGAATCAGCTGACGAAGAGAGGCGGCTCTTCGCAATCAACGAGGAGAAGAGGATCGCCGACGCGCCCGAAGCCCCCGCTTCGCGCGCGTATAGGTGCATATAGCACCAGAGGCGATCGCGAGCAGCAGAGGAGACACAAATGAGGAAATCGGTCATGGGGGGTCTCGCTGAAAAGAGAATTTTCGGCCGAAGCCTTCTAGCCTTTACTCTTGCAGCTACGTTGGCTTTTCCGGCAGCGAGTCTTTCGTTCGTTGCCCAGGCCTTTGCCGATGACCCTTCGAATGGTGATGCGGCAGAAGCTCCTGCCGCTCCTGTAGTCGACCCGGTCAAGAGCGGCGAAATTCACGGCATCGATTTCATGACCCCCACAGCTGAAGATGGTATATGGGATCTCTTCCGCGTGGAAAACGGCGCGGGGAAGACCATCTATATAGAGGTTGAGAAAGACGGCAAAACCATCGCGCCGCGTTTCGCCTACGCTATTCCCGAGACGCAGGATACCGATCCCCAGGCAAAGGATGCCGACACTTCCGCGCCCGACTACGCTGGCGATGCCAACTCCTCTCGCATCGCCCAAATTATCGCGCTGAAGATTGCCCAGCCGGCTCCGGCGGCTCAGGATGTCGAGGCCCCCGCTCCGGCGCCGCAATCGCTGCAGGACGTGTTCGCCGACCCGAACGCCTTCCCTGTTTATACCGTGAAGGTGTTCGATGCGAAGCGCCAGGGTAAGCAGCTGTACAAGGGAACCATTACCCCCATCTATGCAAAGCTTATCAGCAGCGATGGCTCCAAGGATTGGAAGGTTCTTGGCATTCGTACCGTTGGCGAGACCGACAAATTCGCGGAAACGGTCGGCGCTGGCGCCAGCTACTATAAGAACCTCACGGGCGACACCCCCATCGTCTTCCAAAGCGCGGAAACCACCAAGGATGGCGAGCCCAAAGCCGAGGTGCAGGCCGCTGACACCACTCATGGCCAGCGCCTCGTCGTCACCTACGAGCAAGTTGACGCTGCCGCCATCTCCGGCGCCGTCAAGTACGTCGATGTCGATGGCAACATCATCGAAACGGAAATCGTGGAAAACCTCGGCGAAGGCAAAGAGGTTGCTATCAAGAAGTCTTTCTTCAAGACGACTACCGATGAGGCCGGCCAGGAGACCACGCATTATTATCGCGTCATCCAGCGTCTCACCGGCTCCACCATCATGCTGACGCCCGAGCAGGCCACGAAGCAGATTCGCGTTATGGAAGTGAAGAACACCGAAGCCGGCGCCTATCAGGTCACCATTAACTATGTGGACGATAACGGCAATACGTTGTGGACCGACAGCGTAGATGTGAAGGGCAAGGGCTACCAATACACCCTGCCGAACTCCTTTTTGATGAGCGCTGTCACGAATGCAGCGGATGCGCCTACCACCGACCGCGACAAGGGACAGTGGGGCGTCAACTACTACACGCTGGATTCTTGGACCATCGAGACCAATGCGACGGACGACAATGTGGCCATTGGGGCCCGCTCGGCGGAGACCCAGCAGGGCAATCCCGTCGTCGCCTTCGAAGCGGGCGAGTATCCGGCCGGCCGCACGGTAACGGCGAAGTACGTCTCGCAGGCCACTACGAAAAAGGTCAACCTCACCGTGATGGAAATCAACGGTGAGACGGGTGCTCTTATCGATAAGATCCACTACGAAGTCACCCCGGAGCAGACGGCCACCTACACCCCGGCCCCGAAGAACGGTCTGGTGCCGTGGTCTGGCAATATGGAGCCCATCACCTACGCGTGGGAAGATCTGGAAAAGGGCACCGACGTGCTCCAGTACGTCTACTACGTGCCGGAGGACTACACGCCGGGCGATACCTACGACATCACCGTGCAGTACATGAACATCGCCAACAGCCAGATTCTTCGCAGCGAGACCATCACCATCGATCCCGAAACGAACGACTTCGTGAACATCCTCGGCGAGGAGCAGTTCGCGCTCGGCGATGACACCTACGTGCGTCTGGCGGGTTAGGAAACGGCCATCCGCCATGCTTACTTCTCACCGGCGCGTACCTACACCATTTACTACCGCGATGTGAACGACGAGCTCAGCGCGCAGATCACTATTCGCCGCACGCAGATCGTCGACACCGAGCGCGTGGTGACGGTGCCGGGCACCACAGTGATGACGGCCGCTCCGGTTGCTGCCGCCCCCGCTGTGGAAGGAGCCGCTGCCGATGCTACGGCGCCGGCAACGGTTGATGCCGGTGTGGGCACAGGCGACGCCGCCGCGGTCATCAACGACGATGACAATCCGCTGGCGACGCTTGGCGGCCAGGACACCGGTACTGAGCGCGCTATCGTCGACGACGAGAACCCGCTGTACTCCGGCCTCGCCCAGGACGTGGCGACCTCCGGCTCGGGCATGGCGCTGGTCGTAGCCACGGGCGCTGTCGTTCTCGTAGCTGCCGGCTTCGGCCTTTACTGGTGGATGCGTCGCCGCAAAAAGAACGAGCAAACCGCAACCGATTCGATGAACGCTTAAAGGGAGGAGGACGACATGACCAAGTTGCTGCAGAACAAATCGATCATCAAATTCTTGGGAATCGCCTTGTCGATCCTACTGATCGTCGCCCTTGTCCCCCAAATCAACATCGCCTACGGCTCCAAGGACGACGTCCTAGCCGACACGGGCACGGAAGAATCCGTCGAAGATACGGACGATCTGGAAGGCGCCGAAGGTGCGGAAAATGCTGAAGGTGAAGAGGAGGGGGTCCTCTCAGAAGAAAACGTTTTAGACGGTGCAACTCTCGATGGGGAAGAGCCGCCTGCAGGCGAAGAGGCCGGGATCATGGCGACGGCGCTCCCCGAGGAGAATCCCGACGCAGGCGCCGAAACTCCCGCGGATACGACTTCCACGGCGTTGGCCAACAACGAATCGCATACCATTGAAGGCGACGTGACCAACACCTCTAGCCCTCTGACCTTCAGCGGGAATGGAGCCTACACCCTCACCGTCAATGGCACGCTTCACAGCGACATCAGAGTGACCAGCGGCGCTACGCTGTCCATTGTGGGGGCAGGCACAATCCAGGGATCGGGTATCAGTTCTGTCATAGCGATAGTTGGTTCTAACAGCAAGGTCATTCTCGGCACAGAAAACGGTGTAGGACCAACCGTTACAGGTGGCAAAGGATCGGAGAGCCCTGGTAACTTCAACAACGGCGCAGGCACGGTAGGCGGCGGCGTTTTTGTGAACGACGGGGCTAGCTTCATCATGCACAGCGGCGCCATCACCAAGAACGAAGCGGGCGCTGGTGGCGGTGTATTCGTGTGGAATGGTTGTCACTTCGAAATGACGGGCGGCGAGATCTCCAGTAACAAAGCAAAAGACCCCGATAAAACGGATGACTCCGATGGTCCTTTGCGTGCCCATGAAGGCGGCGGAATTTTTACTGACGCAAAAGACACCAAGATAACTGGTGGTTCCATCATTAACAATGAAACAGAGACTACTACCGACTGGGGCGGCGGTGGCATTTATATCAACAATAATGGCACCTTGATGATTCCCTCTGCCCTTATTACGAACAACAGCGCTGCTGGTCTGGGTGGAGGCGTTGCTGGCTGCCCTCATGCGAAAATTATTATCGGAGAGAAGGAAACAACCAGTGCAGGCCAGCTGGAAAGCAGCGCCGCAGTGTTCAAGAACACTGCTTCGGGAACGAGCTATCCTTTGAATACGGTGCTGCGGTTCAATGTTCCTGCGTCTGTTGTTTCTTCTGGTAAGAATGTTCCCTCGGGCGACTTCTTCCTTACTGGTATGGGCGAAGGCGAAATTGACAAATTACTAAACGGGGAGAATCCTGGCAACGTAGTCGATGGTAAGCTTACCTACGGATGGAGCACAAAATATACTCTTGAAAATAAGGATTATGTGAGCAAGTCTTTTAAGGTTGATCTTGCACAAGACTATTATTGTACTCTCGCGAGCTATGTTTCTGCGGATAATACTCTCGTGCGTGGGGATGGAGAAACTCTTGCTTGGCGGGGGTTCGAGGTTGGCATGCCTCCCGTGAACGGTTGTTCGGTGAGCGATACTGGATTGTGGTCAAGGGAAATCGGTATTCCTGTGGGCCAGAGCTATGAATCCCATGATGCCACCCTTTGTCTTACTAACACGGCTACTGCCGATAATGTGAACATAGCTCGAAGTGTCATCATAACAGGAAACAAAAGTGGAACTCACGGCGGTGGTATTGCCTGCAACGGCGCGATCAAGTTCGGAAAGTTCGACACGGAAGAAAAAACCACGGTGAACCCTTACACGGTTTCACTGACGAAGAAAATTGTTAACAGCTTGGGTGATCTTCTAGACATTGGCTCCGATGACGTTTTCCGCTTCGAGTTAACTGACAAAGAAACGAATGAGACATACGAAGGATACACCGAGAACGGTGATCTGAAATTTATATTGCCTGGTTTCAGTACCGAAGGCCCGAAAGAAAAAACCTTCTCTTTGAAGGAGATATTAACTAATGAACAGAAAGACGCGGGTTTTGTGTCTTCTATTCCCGACGGTATCGATGTTCATGTCAGTCTGAATGTCAAAAAAGAGGTGGCTAGCTACAAAGAAAAGGACAACAACGTTCTCCTGACTTCCACGACCTACACCACCACGGTCAACTCGGTGCAGATTGGCAATCAATCGGGCGACGATGCTGCAACAGTTACGAACACGCTGGATTTGAAGACGTCTGTGAACATTCCGGTGACGAAGATCGCTGATGGCATCGCGGCTAACACATTCACATTCGGGCTTAAGGATGTTACGGCGAATATCGACTCCCTGGTGGATCAGGCTGGTAACAAGATTACGCTGAAGAATTCCGTCAATCTGGCCGAGCAGGCGCTGACGGCTTCGGACGAGACAGCCACCATCGCGGTAGCCGACTCTACCTCCGAGGTAGTTTCAGGAACAGACGCCAAGACCTTCAAATTCAACTATGCACCCACAACTGCCGAAGAAACCCACTGGTACGTCATTGCCGAGCAGCCAGGCGCAACGGCGGGCGTCGTGTACGACACCACGGCCTATCTTGTGAAGATCACCACGACGCTGTCTGAAGACGGCCGTAGCTTGAGCACGGCCAAGAAGGTTTACAAGACGGTTTCCGATTCGAGTGAGCTGCAGGAAGTAGCCGGTGATATCGGCGTCACCTTCACCAATGTGGCCACGCCCAAGGGTACCTGGCAGTTCAAGGCCGACAAGTTCTTCTATGGCTTGGGCGCTCCGCATGACTGCAGCTTTACTCTGCAGGAGATCGAGCGCGCCCCCGAAGCCGGTGAGCCGTTGGCGAACGTGCTCGTGTCGAACGACAACCTCCAGCAGTGGACGGCCAGCATTGCCGCCGCCGACCTCACCGACGGCCACGCCTTCATCTCCTTCCCCGCAATCAACTATGAGCAGCAAGGCGAAGGCGAGGGCTTCCAGAACGATGTGGGCGACCACTACTACCTCATCACCGAGGACGGCGATGAGGCCGTCAAGGACACCACGGCCTATGTCGTGAAGGTGACTGTCGCGGAAGACGCTGCCAATACGCGCAACCTCACCGCCACTGGAACGGTGCTCGGTTACGCTGACGACATCAACTCCCCGCTGAACCCGCTGACCCTTCCCGAAGGCGAGCTCCCAGCGTTCTACAATACCGACACCTACGATCTGATCAGCGCTGCCAGCTATAGCGTGTACGCTGCTAGCGGCGAGCCGGTCGATCAGGTGTGCTACGTCGATCCGAAGATCGTCAAGAACCTCGAGGGCCGCGCCATCAAGTCTGGCGAGTTCGCCTTCAAGCTCATTCAGGTGGCGAACTACAACGACACCGAGGGCGAGCTCATCTCCGCCACTACTAACGACGAGTTCGGCATGGTCGACTTCGACAAGGCGAACAACGTTTCCGGCGACCTCGAGAACCCCAGCTGCCTGGCTTACACCAAGCCCGGCACCTATTACTACCGCGTCATCGAGGACACCAGCAAGGGCGGCATGAACGACCAATCCGTGCTGTACAGCGATCAGGTGATCACCTTCACCACGGTCATCGAGCAAGATGAGGCGACCGGTCAGCTGGTGTGCACCGACATGTACTACGGCTGGTGGGACGCCGCGGCCAACCAGAACGTCCGCTTCGACGAGCAGTACGCCGACTATGAGACCCAGCCGGGCAACATCGGCGATATGTCGAAGCTGAATCCCGATTGGCACCCGACCATCAACAACAAGGCGCGTCCGATGGATCTGCAGGTGCGCAAGACCAGCGTATCCGATCGCGATGAGGGCCTGGTGGGCGCCACTTACGCGCTGTACATGGTGAACGAGAACCCGCAGGGCGACATTTGGCTCGCTGAGGCGACCTCCGAGGAGGGCGGCTGGATCACCTACAAGAACGTGAGCCTTGCCACCAACAACCTGTACTACTTCAAGGAAACGGCTGCGCCCGCGGGCCATACCGTGAGCGAGTTCCGCAGCCCCTACTTCTACCTCGTGGAAGATGCGACGTCCGCCAACGGCTATGCCCTGAAGTACACTGACACCAAGTACTTCGACGCCGCCGAAACGGAAGCCGCTGCCGCTCCGTTGGCCGCTGCTGAGGCTCAGGCTCTGCAGGCTGCCATCGCCGCCCAAGCCGAGGCGACCGCGGCCGATGACCAGACCAAGCCCGGCCACAGCGCCGACGGCAACATCCTGCTGACCTACGACAAGGACGGCGGCGTCTACGACGAAACCACCCAAATCGAGGTGAACAAGCTGGACACGCGCACCCACGAATGGGTGGAAGGCGCCAAGCTGGTCATCCTCGATAAAGAATCGGGAAAGGAAGTGGCCAGCTGGACTTCGGGCAAGGCTCCCCAGAAGCTGGCGAAGACACTGAACGTCGGCACCACTTACCTCCTGCGCGAGGTGGAGGCTCCCGGTGAGTACCGCCTGGCCAACGACGTTGAGTTCGTCATCGACAACTACGGCAACGTGACCATCACCAAGGGCACGGAAAACGGCAACGCCGAGCTGTCCGACAACACCATCACCCTCTACGACACTATGATGGACGCTGAAGAGGTCGAGCAGCGCGAGCACGAAACCACCCGCGAGGTGCCGCTGGGCACGATTCTGGCCCAGACTGGCGACATGCTGCCGATCCTGGGCATCGGCCTCATCGTGCTGGCGAGTCTGATCGCCCTTATCGTGGCCGGCCGCCGGCGTCGTGCAGGAAAGGATGACGAGAACTAGGATGTGTCGGGAGTCGCAGGCAACCGCCTGATTGAGATACCATGAGGGATACGCGCGAGGCTCTTCGGGGCTTCGCGCGTATCTGTGCTTGATAGTAAAAGATGAGCTATTGACTAAGGAAAAGACAGAGCAAACAATCCATCGACCCCATGATTTCCATGACTGATGCAGTAGCTAACATACCGGCAGGTTCGCTCGGCGTTTCAGGGCCGGCGGAGACGTCGGATGCATTTGCGCGCGACGTTAAGAAGCGCCTCGCGCGGTTGCGCATTGTGTCGCGGCTCTGCTCGATCGTCGGTGCCGTGCTCCTGGCGGCGGTTGCCCTGCTGGCTATCAGCGCAACAGTGGCGCCGCGCTTCATGGGATTGCAATCCTATACCATCGTATCGGGATCCATGGAGCCGTCATTTCCCGTGGGCAGCCTCGTGTACGCCGAACCCATCGAGCCCGAGGCGTTAGCCGTGGGTGACGTGGCGGTCTTCTGGCGCAATGACGAAGTCGTCATTCACCGCGTGGAGGAAAACCTTTACGAAGACTGCGAACTGATCACCCGCGGCGACGCCAACGAAGGCATCGACGCGCATCCGGCGCTGTACGACAACGTGGTCGGCCGCGCCGTGAACCAGATACCGGGCATCGGGTATTTCGTCATGGCGCTGGCGTCGCTGCCGGGAAAGCTCGTCTTGGGTTGGGTCGTCCTCATGGGCGCCGCCTTCTCCATAATCGGCACCGCCATAGCCTCCCTCGCGAGGCAATAATGCAGCGCCTCCGCCAACAAATCTTCGTTATTTTGTACCTGAAGTTCTCGTTTTTTTGCTTGTAAAACCTCGTTATTTTGAATATGACAATCAACCGTCCCTCCTCAGGATCCGGGACCTGGTGCCCGCCATGCCAAGATTAGCGGTTTGGTTCCCATCTCCCAAGTTGGCTGAGGCCTTTGTCAATTGATCCCAGCATTGAGGGTCGCGGCGTGAGGCTCGACGCTTATGTAAAAGGGGAGGGAAAAGCCTTCAACATCGAAATGCAAGCGCAGGCTGAATACTACCTTGGATGCAGACTCCGCTATTACCAATCGGTGATCGATAGCGATCTGCTCCACAAAGGAGATGACTACGAGGACTTACCTCGCAGCTATATTATCTTTCTCTGCGTTCACGATTCGTTCGGCTGCGGTCTCCCCGTGTATACCATTGAACCGAGGTGCTTGGAGAATAATGACTGTCAGCTGGATACGCGCTGCACGTGGATCGTCCTTAACGGAAGCGCGTGGGTAAAAGAGGACGACGAGAAGCTGCGATCCTTGCTACAATACATCGAGGACGGTACCGTTACGGAGGGCGATGATCTTGTGGCCCAAATTGACCGTCTGGTTGTAGCGGCCAACGACGATGATAAGGTGATGAGCGAGATGATATCCGTCAGTACTGTGGAGGCCAACGCCGAGCGTCGTGTTCGCCAAGCTAAGAAGTTCTATAGCGAAGTGGGGTTCAAGCAGGGCTATGAGGCCGGAGAAGAGCAGGGCCTCGAGCAGGGCCTCGAGCAGGGCCTCGAGCAAGGCCTCGAGCAAGGCCTCGAGCAAGGAAAGAAGGAAGAGGCCGCTCGCATCTCAGCGTTAATCAACCGCCTTCTCGCAGACGGGAGAGAGCAAGACATTTTGCTTCTTGGTGATCAGGAAGCCCTAGAGCGCCTCCTGAAAGAGTACTCCCTATAGCGCAAAACGCCCTACTGATTATTCCCGTTTCCAGCTGCGCTGATTTCATAGCGAGTGACACTGGATTTCGGCACGAGCCGCAAGTGCGGTGAGGTTCTCCTTCCCGAAGCAGGATTGCCGAAGATCTCGCTGCCGAAAATCTAACAGCGCTACAGCTCGCCCCTTCCAATCTTCGTTATTTTGTACCTGAAAGTCTCGTTTTTTTTGTAAAATCTCGTTATTTTGAATATGACAATCAATCGTCCCTCTTCAGGAGCCGGGATCTGGTGCCCGCCACGCCAAGATTGGGGGGGTTTGACATCCGCCTGCTCGAAGCTCGAAGCAAAATCCGGAAAATACAAAGTGGAATCTTCGGATTTTGCAAAGTGAGAATGTCGGAAAATACAAAGTGAAATTTTAGGATTTTGCAAAGTGACTATCGGAAACACCCGGTAAAGGCTACAATGCGCTAAGAAGCGAAACGCGAACAGGAGCGCGCTATGCCCAACGAACTGCCTCCGCGAGACGAATACCTGCCTCGCATTGTCGACGACCAAGTGCGCCGCTACCTTGAGATTTTCGGGGCGGTGGAAGTGGCCGGAACGAAATGGTGCGGGAAAACCTGGACGGCCTGTCGCCACGGCGAAAGCGTCAGCTACGTCGACGACGCCCTGGCCCTAGCCCAATCCGACCCTCAGGCGATGCTTGCGGGCGAGCAGCCCCACGTCATTGATGAGTGGCAACTTGCACCGGCCATCTGGAACACCGTTCGCCATGCCGTGGATCGCAAGCGGGGGCTGCGCGGCGCGTGGCTTTTAACGGGCTCTTCCACCCCTCTCGCGAAAGACGAGGATCAGGCGAGAGCGATGCACAGCGGCGCCGGCCGCATAGGCCGCATTCGCATGCACCCGATGAGCCTTGCCGAATCGGGCGACTCGACAGGTCAGGTTTCCCTGGCCGCGCTTTTCCGCGGAGAATTTGCGCGGGCCACGGTGCCGGGGGACGCGGCCTCCCTTGCCGCTGCGGCGTGCCGCGGTGGTTGGCCCGAGACGTTGGATCTTTCCCCGAGCCAATCTCTTCTCACCGCAAGGGAGTACCTGAACCTATTGTTCTCGGAAAGCGTCCCGCGCCACGGCCGAGACGGAGGTTTGGCACGGCGCATCGCGCTTTCCCTCGCGCGAAACCTGGGGCAGGCAGCAACTTACAAGACGCTTCTCGCGGACGTATCGGGCGGCGATGAGCCCTTGACGACGACAGCTACGGTGGCCTCGTACCTCGAGCTGCTGAAGAATATGTATGTAATCGAAGAGGTGCCGGGCTGGGTGCCGGCGAGACGATCCCCTAAACGGCTCTCGGTGAAGCCGAAGCGCTACCTCGCCGACCCCTCCCTGGCCGTGGCGCTCCTCGGCATGAACGAGGAGGCGCTTCTCGCCGATTGGCAGACGTTCGGGCTGGTGTTCGAGAACATGTGCGTGCGCGACCTCATGGTGTACGCGCAGGCGCTGCCCGATGCTCCGGCCGTGCCGGTGAGGTATTACCGCGACGACGCCGGCCTTGAGGCGGACGCCATAGTCGAGCTGCCCGACGGGCGGTGGGCAGCCTTCGAGTTCAAGCTGGGCATCGCGAAGGCCGATGCGGGCGTGGCGACTCTGAAGCGCGTGCGTGAGAAGGTGACGCGCAACCCCCATGCGCGCACCCGGCCGCCCGAATTCGTGGCGGTTCTGACGGGCACGGGCGAGTATGCCTACCAAGCCGAAGAGGGTATCTACGTCATTCCCCTGCGCGCCCTCGGCGCCTGAGAACTGGTAAGCCCGAAGCCATGAAAAGCGGCAAAATCGTCAATTTCTGCAAAATGAAGAGTTACATTATCGTAGAAATCAACCAAATAAAGAATTGCATTATTGAAAAAGCCCAGCTAGAATAGACAAAACGATAGCAGCGAAAGGAGTCCTCCTTGTTTCGCAGGAAGGTCTACGATTCTCTACAGCGTTGGGCGACCCGACGTGGTCAGACAGCACTTCTCGTGACAGGTGCGCGCCAGATCGGTAAAAGCTATCTGGTAGAGCGCTTGGGTCGCGAGAAGTATCAGCGCCTTCTGACGGTCAATCTCTATCTCGATAAGGCGGCGAAGCGCTCGCTGGCTGAGGCCTCCAATGTAGAGGATCTCATAACACGCCTCTCTCTCATGGCTGATCAGCCCCTCGTTCCTGGCGAGACGCTGATCTTCATCGACGAAATCCAGGAGCTTCCCGACCTCATGACCATGGTGAAGGGTCTTGTTCAGGACGGCCGATTCTCTTATGCGTTCTCGGGTTCGATGTTGGGAACCGAGCTGAAGCACGTGCGCTCCTATCCTGTGGGCTTTGTGACCGAGGTCACCATGTTCCCTATGGACTTCGAAGAGTTCTGCTGGGCGATGGGTGTCCAGAACGAGGCTCTTTCCGTCGTCCGGGACTGCTGCACGTCCCTTCAGGCGGTGCCTGGCTACCTGCACGAAGCCCTGCTCGGCTATTTCCGCAGCTACATGGTAGTAGGGGGAATGCCTGCAGCAGTGCAAGCCTTTCTCGACAACGCCGGCAATATGGGACCGGTGCGAGAGGTTCAGGCTGAGCTGGTGGTTTCGTATGTTCACGACATCACGAAATACGCCGGCACTGCGGCGCCAACCGTGAGGGCGATCTTCGAACAGCTTCCTCTTCAGCTGGACGCGCGCTCGCAGCGGTTCCAACTGAACTCCCTAGGAACGGATGCGCGCTACAGCAAGTTCAGCTTCGATTTCAACTGGCTAGTTTCGGCCCATGTCGGCCTGAAATGCAACGTGGTACGCGATCCGAAGAGGCCTCTCAAGGCCACGGAAGACGCGGGGAACTTCAAGCTGTATGAGTCGGACACGGGGATGCTGGCGAGTCGCTACGACATTTCGGTGGCGCGCGGTTTGTACAGCGATGATCGCACGCTCAATCTCGGATTCATGTTCGAGAACGTGTTCGCCCAGGCGCTTACTACTTGCGGGTGTGATCTGTTCTACTACATGAACCGCAAGAGGGGAGAGGTTGATTTCCTGGTTGAAAATGCCCGGGGAGACGTAGTTCCGCTTGAGATCAAGTCGGGCCGCACGCCCCGCGCCCATGAAGCTTTGAACAAGCTGCTCGCCACTCCGGAATACGGGATTGAAAAGGGCTACGTGCTTTCGCGCCTCAATGTGGAGCAGCGCGATCATGTTGTTTACCTCCCTTGGTACGTGACGGCGTGCCTGCCCGAGGCTCTCGGCCTGAGAAAGCGCTCCGATGAGGAGGACTCGTTCAGCATAACGCTTCCGTCTCTATCCGCGCCCACAAGAGAGAACTCCAGCGGAGCAGTGTGAGGCTTTTCACTTTCGCCGTTCACCCCTGAAAAAATACCGCTCGAATAGGGTTTAGAGCGTTTAGAAGACATTTTCGTCGTTCTTTACCCTGTCATTTGCCTACCAACTTGTTTTGGACACTTCGTAAGAAAGTTCCGAGAAACCCCTGTTCAGAGCTTTGAAATTCGAAGCAATTTCATAATCGTTGACTTAATCGTCATTTTTGTCAGTGGACAAATAAGCCCAGATCAATAAAGTAAACCTTGCCATCGGTAACGCGCGGGTGCGATTTGGGTGTCGAAACGGCTACGAGAAGGCCCGTTTCGAACACGCTCCCGACAGCTTGTTTACAAGTTGTCAACGAGGAATCGCCCGAAGCAAACCGCTTCAGCCCGAAGCTTCCGATGACGGCGAGGGAAGGTTCGCTCGGCCCTTGATAAGTTGGTTTAAATGCCCGGTTTCCAAGCCGGTATTTAAAAGTAGTAGGAAACGGAGTAGAAGGAGGGTGCGGAGTATGCGGACCATAGCGCGGTTCATGGACGCAAGAAACACCACGGAGGGCAAGTTCCTGTCGGTCTTGCTGTCGGTGCTGTTGGTGTTCTCGTTCCTGAACGTGACCATGTTCACGGACTACGCGGGCGCCGATCCCAACGAGGCCAGCGAGGAAAACTCGCTGCCCGTCGAGGAGTCGGAGTTCACGGAGCCCGCGGCCACCGCGGAAGAGCCCGAGGCTGAGAAGGCGTCGGAGGAGGTGACAACCCCCGCCCCCGTGGAGGAGAAGCAGGAGACCGCCGTCGAGGAGGAGCCCGCGGCAACCGATGTCGAGGTCGAACTCCAGCTCGTCGACGCGACGATCGCTTACGACGGCGCTGATTACGGCGACGGCGACAAGCTGGTCGCGCCCCTCGGCGAGGATCTCAGATTCTCGGTGAAGGTCGCAGAAGGCGCCGAGGTGAAGGTCGCCGCGACCATCGGCGACGAGGACGTCGTCCTCTCGCCAGAAGCGGACGGCAACTACATCCTGAAGGGCGATCAGGTGACTGACGCCCTCGCCGTCATCGGCGTCGTGGCCGAGATCCCCGAACCCGATCAGGCCGAGGAACTAGCTGACGTGCCTACCGTTACTCCCGAGTCTCCGATGCAGAAAGCCCCCGCGAATGGTTCGGCTATCTACGCTGCTGCAGATTACACCGTTAAGGCCGGGGGGGGGAAGGTGCAAATTTATGGCGGCCCTGAATACTCCGACGGAACAAGCCATAAATGGTTTTCATCCAACATCAGTGTCTGTACGGTGAAAGGAAACGGAAAAACAGCAACTGCCACTGGCAAGAGCCAGGGCACAGTAACGATCACCCACACTTATAAATTACTCAAGTATGGTCAGACGTATACGGAGACCTTCACGGTTGAGGTGACCGCCCCGACGCCGGTGGAGAGCATCTCTGTGAATGGCGCGAGCACGGTGGCCGAATTCAACACGACCAAGCTGATAGCCACGCTCTCGCCTGCGGGATCCGAGGCTGAGATCGCCTGGTCCTCCGACGACTCTTCCGTTGCCACAGTCGATCGCAATGGCACGGTCACAGGTGTTTCCGCTGGCACGACGACCATCCGAGCCACGATCACGAAGGCCGACGGTAGCACTGTCTCCGCTGCCCATGTGATCACTGTTATGAGATCCAATTCCAGCACGTCGGCGATCTTCTACTATCTGAAAACGCCCACTTCTGACCCGAACTCCAACGATACGGGTCAATGGGGCCCCAGCTTGGGATATGGGAAGATCGACATTGCGGGAGCGGTGTGGGTCAACAACAAGAACTGCTACGTCTCCTCCCAACCGAATCGCGTCGTCGAGTGGCCTGAAAATGTGCCTGGTGGCGTTGTTCCCGAGAGAACTGATACTTGGAACGATATTTTCAACGAGTACAAGGAGACCGTTGAGGGCGGTAACGTCACTGAGGAGGACATCGAGAGTATAACGCTCGTTCCGTACAAGATCTCGAATAACGATGATGGCTATCATGTGGACTGCCAGGTCGTGGTCAAGGCCAAGGGTCTCGCTACGGCCAGGTTCTACCTGTGGGACGCCGGCGCGACGGCCTACGAGTACAAGGGCGGCGAAACGGTGCGCGAGGGCAAGACGGTGAGCGTTCCCGGCAGCGTGAGCAGCCTGCCCGAGACAAAGACCGCCGACGGCCGCACATACCGCCTAGTCGCATGGCGCACCGATCGCAACTTGACCGGAACCGATGTCGCGTTCCCCTACACTGTCACTGAGAACGTGGACTTCTATGCGAAGTACGTGGCCGACTACATCGTGACCTACGATTATGACGGTGGTTTCTGGAACGCGAACCCCCAGACGCTCTACGCAGCTGGCGATATGGTGACCGTCGCCAGCGAGCAGCCTCAGAGGGCTGGCTACGAGTTCGCCGGCTGGAAGAAGTCGACCGATGGGTCTATCGTTCAGCCGGGTGACATCTTCTCCATGCCCGAGGCTGACGTAACCTTGACGGCCCAATGGACGCCGATCAAGTACACCGTTAAATACGATCTTGCCAACGGAACGCTGCAGGATTCGACGGATAAGACGTCCTACAGCGATCTTCTTTATGGAGACGATACTCCCACCATCAAGAATCCTGTCAGATGGGGCTACACTTTCAAGGGTTGGGACCCCGAGGTTTCTGAAACCGTGACTGGAAATGCGACCTATGTCGCGCAGTGGGAGCCCGTTCAGTACACTTTCACCATTGTTGCTAAGTCTGACAGCCTCACTTACGATGGGAAGTACCATGGCGCCGCTGGACTTCAGGGTGTAGAGCCGATTCCTGGCAGAAACGGTGAGCAGGGAGTCATGGTCAAAGTCGGCGAGGAAACCTTCTACATCACCGGCTATTCAGCGGTCGTTTCTGATGAGCGTGCAGAGAACGGCCAAGTAAAGGATGCAGGAGAGTACACTCTTTCTCCCCAGGCCGGCGACCATGTTGTTATCTACGATTCCGAAGGCAAAGTATTCGACAACGGTAAGAATCCTACTATTAACTTGGTCGATGGCAGGCTGACCATCAACAAGCGCTCTGTGACCCTCGCTTCTGCCAGCCTCGACAAGGAGTACGACGGCACCGCCCTTACCAACGGCGATACCGCCCTTGCTACCGAGGCCGGCTGGGTCGGCGGCCAGGGTGCCACCTACACCTTCACTGGCTCTCAGACTCTGGTGGGCAACTCTGCCAACGCCTTCAGCTACACGCTGAATGCCGGCACCGATGCCAACAACTACATCATCTCTAAGTCTGAGGGCACCCTCACGGTGACTCCGAAGTCTATCGCCGAGACCCCCAACCCCGATGACGGCACGGTCACTCCGGTTCTGGACGTGAACTACGTGGACAGCGTCGTCTACAACGGCCAGGATCAGACGCCGACCATGACCGTCATTGACCGCGACAACAAGAACACGCTGACCACTGTCGATTACACGGTTGAGTTCCAGCGCAACGGCGTGAAGACCGACGACCTCACGACTGCAGGCCCGATCACCATCGTCATCACCGGCCAGGGCAACTATGAGGGGACGATCGCCCGCTCCTTCGAGATCACTCGCCGTCCCGTGACCGTCACGGCTGATGACGCCTCGAAGGTCTTCGGGACGAGCGACCCCGCCCGCTTCGGCGCTTCTGTTGCTAACGCCGTGAACGACGGGTTCGGGTTCCAATACTCCGTGGCCCGCGAGGCCGGCGAGAACATCGGCGAGTACGCGATCGTTCCCACGGGCGCGGCCGAGCAAGGCAGGAACTACACCGTGACCTACGTGTCTGGCATCTTTACAATCACTCCTGCTGGCTCCAACGTTGTCGAGAGCGTCAACATCGCTGGTGCCAACGGGCTGACGAAGGTCTACGACGGAGCACCCGCTACAGTGACGGCCACGGCGGCAGTCGAGGGCTCCACGTTCGAGTACTCCCTTGATGGGCAGACCTGGACGACGACGGCCCCCAGCTTCACCAATGCCGGCACCTACCCCGTGTGGGTGCGCGCCAACGCGGCCAACTACAGCACCACCCCGGCGGTTCGCGTGGCCGTGACTATCAGCCAGCGCCCCGCAGTGATCGTCGTTGGCAGCTCCGCGAAGGTGGCCGGTACGGCTGACCCGATCTTCACTGGTACGGTGACCGGTCTGGTTAACGCCAACGATTTGGGCGCTGTGACCTACTATCGCGCCAACACCGAGCAGGGCGCCGCGTTCTACACCGGAGTTCTGAATGCCCGCTACGTGGCCAACCCGAACTACACGGTGACGGTTGTCCCCGGTAA
>OGQQ01001550.1_pt1 | contig 17233 bp, 10 predicted proteins | sample 1553281 | NCBI WGS metagenome assembly OGQQ01 (sample SAMEA2579937, study PRJEB22360) | human gut metagenome | biome: human gut; feature: human-associated habitat; material: faeces | place: Denmark | collected 2008/2010 | reverse complement strand
CTCGACACCGCCCAAAGGGCGGCGCAGTAAACAGATCAAGACCGCGTGATCGCGGCGCAACCGATATTATACAGACTGTTTGAAAATATGTCAACTAAAACTTAAAAGTTTTGCGAAATTCCCGGATTTTTTTGAGATTTTCGCGCCTAAATCTGTGATCTTTCAAAATCTGGTGTCCGCAAAACAGACGGACCTCTACATCTTGTTGTTCTCTCCCCTTTTGGATTCCGGTTCTTATTATTAAAATTTCAAAATCTGGTGCCTCATGCGGCCCAAAGCCGCTATATCTTGTTGCCTGCGCAGCCGGATCTCCTTGGTTCTTATTATTAGAATAAGTGTTGTAATTTCCGGCTGTCTTTGGTATAATAAAGCGTACTGCTGTGTCCATTTTTTACTAGAGAGAGGTGTTTCCTTTTGAATTCCGTCGCCGACGTGTGGGACAATGTACTATCCCAGCTGAAGGGCGAGCTCTCGGAGACCACCATCGCCACCTGGTTCGACGAACTGGAGGCTGTGGACATCCAGGGCAATACGTTTATCCTCCACTGTTCCAACGACTTCAAAAAAGGCTATATCGAGTCCCTGTTCATGAAAAACATCAAGGCAATTACACTTTCTTACTGCTCATCCAAAAATGCCAGCGGATCTCCTTTGGTATGAATAAAGTGCATAAGCATGTATGCACACATAATTGCTACATTTTCTTCCTTTAAAATGCGCTTACATTCTTCACGGTCTGCTAATACAATCTCGATATCCTCTGATTCTTCCTCGTGCTCGTTTGTTGGCGTTCCACTACAGTAGCCATAGATTGTTCCGCAGCTTTCGTCTGTCATACCGACTGTCGTAAAAAATGGTCTTGTGTATGCACCTTCTGTAACCTTTGGCTCGAAAACAAGCCCTGTCTCCTCGTAAATTTCACGTATACCTGCCTGTGCCATCTCCTCACCTGGCTCTACAAGTCCTGCCGGAAACTCATACACATATGCATTGATTGGATAACGAAACTGCTTTATAAGCACGATTTTATCCTTTTTTTCTCCATATACACTATAAATAATTACACCATCAGATGCATTTTTATGAGTTGCTGCTTTAAGCTGCGTTGGATCCTTCTTTCTGGATGCCACATAATATTTGCCTGTTTTTCCATTTCTTTTTTCAACATCAAAATTATAGAGATTTAAAAATGGATTATCAGTTACCTTCTCTACTCCTTTTACGCGATCTACCATAGCTGTACCTCTCCTTACCGGCATTGAACAAATCTTTACACTATGCCATATTTTCAACTCGATTCCGCTAGAAATCAGCCTTTTTTATTATACCGTACTCGTGCGCAAAAGAAAAGCCCACAAAGCAAAGTTTGCCTTGTGGGGTTATTCTGTTAATGTACAGCCTCCCTGACTTCCTGCGTGATAGTCTCGCCTCCATTTTCATACCATTTGGTGACAAATTCATCAAATGCATCAATGTCACGCTCTCCTGTGACGATCTGAAGGTAATATTCTTTTTCCATTTTGCGAAGCTTCCACCACTGCGTGCCCATAGTTTCTGTCTCATCAAAATAAAGTGATTCAACCTTATTTGTTTTTGCATCCGCCAGCAAAGAGCAGGCTGTGATTCGGGAGGTGTATGCCGCCCACTCCTCTGGCGTAGCACTATCTGTGTTATCCAGATAGGCCTTACAGGATCTATAATATGAATACTCCAATAAATCAAGATCTTCTGGTTCTTTTTTTCCTGAAAGCACATCTGTTAATTCGTGATAACATTTTGTCAGCGCATAGCTGTAATCAACATTGATTGCAAGTGGTCTGGCTGTTGGATCTACATTGTTCTGATAATATTCTTCAAACTCACTGTTATATGTTCCATCATAGCGCACATAATCAAACAATCCATTTATAATTTTGCAGGCGATCTCAGGATGTTCATAACCCTTTCTCACAACAACATACTTGTAAGTTGGATTTTGTGAATAATAGCTTGTGCTTCCATCGTCATCTGTCTGAATAAGAAATGGCTCCCAAACAGCATCGGGATTAGCTGCAATAGCTTCCATAAGTGGATTATTCGCTGCCCACCAAGGTCCAAAAAATGATCCGCAAAGTCCCTTCGTTATGAGTTCAATATTGTTTACAGAGGTACGAAGCAAAAAATTCTGATCTAATATATTGCGCTCATACATGCTTTTAAGCTTAGCCAATGCATCTTTTGCCTGCGGCAAAACTGATCCGTAAGAGACCTCTCCATTTTCATCTTCAATCCATTGTTTCGGATAGGCACCATTTGCTGCAAACACAATATCCATCAAATATTCGCTGCTGTAGCCGCACTCACCAGATAACTCCGGATCACATACAAAACCAACTGTCTTGCCTTCTCCATTTTCACCAGGATCCTTCTCTATAAATGCCTGAACAATTGCCTCTGCATCCTCTATTGTTTTAGGACTTTCAAGACCTAGCTTATCCATCCAGTCGCGCCTTAGCCATAAAAGGTTTGGACCATCATCAATATTTGTCTCTGGAATTGCCATTATTTTTCCATCAAAGGTAACACCATCTATTATGCCCTCTCCATAGCTTGCATAAATATCTTTGATTCGGTCTGTCAAACAATTTTCATAACTTTTTGTCAAATCCTCAATCAAATCAAGCGCTACGAGCTGGCGCAAATCCTCAATACTCCCTACAAGCATTAAATCTGGAAGATTATCAGAAGACATAGCCACTGACACACTGACATTATACTGATCATTCTTTTCCTCAAATACATCCTTATTTTGAATGTTAAAGTACTCACGCAGATAACGTGTATAAGCATTGTTCTCGTAAGTCTCACCTTTAGGAAGATTGGAGTTATTTGCTCCAGTCATTTTTCCAAGCGTGTATGTTACAAGCTCTGGATATTTGCCATCAGGTGTTGTACTGGCATACTCCCACTGCTCTTTTTTTGCTAATTCGTTTGCCGACACTGTCTGACAAACAGACAGCACCGATACAAACATCACTGCCAACACACTTTTTGGGATTTTCTTTTCCATAGACATTCTCCGTTTTTATCCCTTAACAGCTCCTGATACACCTTCCTGGTAGCATTTTTGCATTGACATAAATAAAATGACAATCGGAATGGAAATCAGCACGGCACCTGCTGCAAAGCAGTTAAACCAACTGTTTACATATTCCTTTTCAAGCATGTTCCAAAGACCAATTGATACCGTATAGTACTTTGCATTCGCACGGCAAATTACTTTCGCAAAGATGAAATCAAGCCATGGTGCCATAAATGCCTGCAGGATCGTGTAAACAATAATAGGCTTACTAAGCGGAATAGTTATCTTTGTAAACACCTGAAATCTTGTCGCACCATCCAGATAAGCAGCCTCATCAATAGACTTTGGAATAGTGTCAAAAAAGCCTTTTGCAATATAAAAGCCTAAGCCCGCACCGCCAGAATATACAAGCACTAATGCTACACGAATCATCGCACCCTCTGACAGACCAACTGACTTTAAAATATAGTAAACAGCGATCATTGACATAAAGCCCGGAAACATACCAAGAACAAGTGCAATGTTCATCATCGGTTTTCTCATCTTAAAACGCATACGTGACATACAATATGATACCGACAAAACAAAGAAGGTAGAGATTGCGCAAGAGAAAATTGAGATGATAAGTGTATTAATAAACATCTGCGGAAAATTTAAAATCTGCGTATCTGTAAACAGCTTCTTATAGTTGTTCAGTGTAAATGTCTTCGGAATAAGTGTGGAAATATATTGTCCACTCTCTCCTCTAAAGCTGATCATAATAATCCACGCAATCGGAATGACCCAAATAACTGCCAAAACAGCAAGAATCACATGAACTATTGTGTTTGTAATAAATCTTTTTCTTTTTGCCGAAGCAGTATTTTGCTTTTTCATCATTGGAAGCCCTCCTCATTCTTATAGGAACCTGTATTCCGATACGTGATCAGTGATACAACGGCCAGAACCACGAAGGTCAAAATACCAATGACTGCACCAAGATTATAATACTGGTTATCAACTGTCAGCTTATACAGCCAGGTAACGAGAAGATCCGTCCTTCCTGCTGTTGATCCTACAGGTGTAGGATTTCCGCCTGTCAGCAGATAAATTACATTAAAGTTATTTACATTTCCAGTAAAGGTTGTAATAAGATATGGACCTGTTACAAACAGCATATACGGCAGTGTAATTGAGAAAAATGTTCTCACCGGACCTGCACCATCCACTGTTGCCGCCTCATACAAATCTGCCGGAATATTCTGAAGAACACCAGTTACCTGAAGCATGGTAAATGGAATACCAACCCAGATATTGATTACAACTACCATCACTCGTGCCAGCGTTGTATTTGACCAGAATGGAATAGCCTTTTCAATGATGCCTGCATTTAATAATAGCGTATTTACAATACCATTCTGACTAAAGATCGTTCTCATTAACAGCAGTGAAACAAACTGCGGAACTGCTGCTGAAAGGACAAAGCAAAAACGCCAGAATGCCTTACATCTTGTACCCTTACGGTTGATGACAATTGCAAGAATCATACCTAAGATATAGTTACTAAAAGTCGCTGCTACAGCCCAGATAAGAGTCCAACCAAGTACTGACCAGAATGTACTTCCAATGGAATCACCAATATTTAATACCTTCGCAAAATTTGCCAGTCCTACCCAATTAAAGATTGTTGTATGAGCATCTACCTTACTATAATTTGTAAATGCCATACAGATCATAAATACAAGCGGAAGAACTGTAAAAATTAGTATGCCAAGAATTGGCAACGTAAGAAGTGTACGATGCAGATCTTTATCAAAAAGACTCTTGATATCTTCCTTAAAAGTAGGAATCTTTTTGCCAGCCTCTGCCAGACACTGCATTTTATATGCACTCTTTACGCTTCCACGCCAGAAAATAATAAATGCAGCAACTAAAAAGCATGTAGCCACACCAAACAAAAGCATAAGAAGTGAATTATCACCCTTTGTATACTCATAAATCTGCTTTGCCTCACTCCATACCTTCTGCTGCTCCTGTCCTCCAAGGTGAACAAGATCTACAATATAGCCTGCACCTTTCATCACCATAAATGCAATAAAAGCAATTTCAATGGCAAGCATGCCAAGACCCTTTATTATCTGATGATGTGCAATGTTTCCGAGTCCGAGTACAACCATGGAAAGCTTTGTCAATGCATTTCCCTTTGTAACTGCTTTCGCAACAGAGTACGGATTATCAAATTCTTTGCCCCCTTTTTTCTTTTCGGACATAAAAAACCTCCCGTTCAATCTTAATAGTTACATGAATTTGAAAATAAATGCCCCAGGCCCGCAAGGCGGAACCCGGAGCTCTTTATTTTATTTCACTTTTTATTTAGTCAACGATGCTCTGATTCATTGAATCACTTAACTTATCAGTCATCTCTTCTGCATTGTCTAATGTAACCTCACCGTTTACGATAGACTTACCGAAGTTCTCTGCCGGTGTCCAGTAGTTATTCATAGCGCTTACGAACGGCTGCAGGATAGAAGTCTCATCAAATGTCTCATTCTGAGCGATTACAAGCTCATCCTTCTGAATTTCTTCTTCCGCTAACAGATCAGTATTGCAAGGAACGATGCTTCTTGCATCATAGTGCATCTGCTGTGACTCCTCATTTCCAAGGAACAGTGCAAGTGCTACTGCTACCTGCGGATACTCACAGTTAGGATTTACACCGATTGCCTTAGAACCTGCGAATGATTTCATCTGGAGTTCTTCACCGTCTAAGTTGTAGGTTGGAAGCTTTGCTATTCCAAGATTGTCACCCATTGCTTCTGACAGCTTGGTGTAATCCCAAGAACCACTAAACATTGCATTGATGCTTCCATCACACATACCAGAAACGCCAACACCTGACTCATCATTTACAAAGTTCTTATTTCCTACAAGATTTACAAGATACTTGGTAACTGCTGCACCCTTCTCACCAGCAAAATCAATGCCAGCTTCCTCATCTTTGCCATCCTCACCAAACAATGTGCAGCCGTTTCCTACATAGAAAGCGCCAATGTACCAGGAGTTTGTTAATGGGAAGGAAACCTTACCCTTTTCCAACATGGTATCAAGACTCTTAATATCGTCCTCACCATATACGCTCTTATCGTAGAACATATACCAGGTATTAGTAGTGAACGGAACACCATATACACAATCATTTACTGTTACAGAATCTATGATTGCCTCGGAGTTTGTATTCTTAATATAATCAACAGTTTTGCCGCCAAGCTCTGCGATTGCACCTGCATCAATCAGTGTCTGTAGCTGGTCATTTGCAAACATGTAAACGTCTGCAGAACCAGATGGATCCTGAGAAATTGTCTTTCCTGCATCTCCCTCTGAGCAGGTACCATACTCAAATGTAAGATCCCAATTTACATGAAGCTCATTGAATGCTTCGCAGCGCTTCTGCAGCCACTCGCCGTACTCTTCTGCCTGATCCTCTGCTGGTCCCCATACAGTGATAGTTGCTGTAATCGGATCCTCTGCTGAATAATCTACTGTTTCTTCCTCTGCTGCCTCTGAACTTGTCTCTTCATCAGCAAATACACTCATTGCACCGCCAAAAGTTGATAAACACATAGCGCCTGCTAAAAATAAACTGGATGCTTTTCTAAATTTCATAATACAAAATCCTCCCTGTTTTCTGTTTCCATTCGGAAATCCTTATGTCATTATTATAAGAAATTTTGGTGATTCCGTATATATCAAAAATATTAGATTCATGTTGTTTTTTTCTGAAATTACGATATCCTCTTTGGAATCCTGATACTCGCCTTAGTTCCCTGCCCTATTTTGCTTTCAATCTGCAGACTATACTGTTCTCCATAGTAAAGCTTTATGCGCTCATTGACATTTCTAACGCCATATCCCTTTGACTCTTCTGTTAAAATACGAGCCGCCTGCTCATCACTCATGCCTACACCATTATCTGCTACAGTCAAAACTATCAGATCACCATCTTCCTTTCCAGTAATCGTCAGCTTTCCTCTGCCGTCTGTCTTCACATCGATTCCATGAGCAATAGCATTTTCAATAAGAGGCTGAAGCATAAGGTTTAATGACTGATACTGACCGATTGATTCATCTACATCAAACTCCACATCAAATTCGTAGTCATGCATCATCAGCTGAATATCAAGATAAGAACGCATGTTACGAAGCTCATCTGAGAGTGACATGACATTCTTTCCTTTGTTTAACGAGGTTCGGTAAAAGGTAGAAAGTGCCAGCGTAATTTTACTTATATCTTCCGCATCTGCCTCAATTGCCTTCCAATTAATTAACGACAGCGTATTGTATAAGAAGTGGGGGTTGATCTGCGCCTGAAGCGCCTTCATTTCATATTCCTTTTCTTTAATACGTCCTTCATAAACTTCCTTGATTAAGGTATTTAATTGAAGAAGCATTGAATCAAAACCATTGACAAGATCACCTATCTCATCACGGCTGTCACTCGTAATATTAACCTCAAAATTTCCCTGCTCTACCTCTTTCATTCCAGATCTAAGTCTTCTAATCCTCTTTGTAACAAAGCTCGTCAAAATCATCATGGCTATCACTGACATCAGTGTCATAATAAACACCGCAATAAGCGCAATTCGTGTAATTGGCGTTACTGACCATACTATTAAGCTATTTGGCTTATACAAACATGCTGTCCATCCAGTCGCAGATGATGTTTCTGAAAGAATCGTATACTCATTTTCCTGATTTTTCTTTTGATCAAGAAGCTGCGCGGCGTTTAACTCATATTCCCGATATTTTTTATCAAAAAATGCTTTTTCATACACTGCATTGCCCTTCTCATCGAAAACAACAATGCCATAATTATTCTGAAGTGTCTGCTTAAATGCCTCAAACATGCTGTCATACTCAACGCTAATGTACAAAATACCATCTAATCCATAGCGCTTTAGCATACTCATTGGGCTTACCCCAAACACAATTTCTTCATTTTTATCAACAAACCACTGCATTTCTCCAGAATCTGCCACACTCCTATACCAATTAGTATCTATAATCTCTGAAATTGGTGCCAGCGTGTCACCATGCTTGATCATATCCTTATCTACATAAATCGTAACTTTGCCAACATCGTTGTGAAAATATTTCAGTGAAGCAAGCATTGGGTCAAGTATCGTAACAAGCTGATTGTACATCTCATACACTGAATCATACTGGTATCCAATCACCTGTGAAATTGTCTGGTTGTAGCAAATATAGTTATTTAAATTTGTGTAGATTGCAAGCTTATTTTCCATTGAGGCAAGTGCCTGATACAGATACGATTCCATACTGTCTCTCTCATTTTGCAATAAAATCTGCTTCATCTGAACATAAGTAACTGACAGCACCGCCACAACAGGAAGAAAACCTGACAGCGCATATACAATGGCCAGCTTATAACCAAGCCTTACATTTCTAAACCAGCTGACAATTCGGCTGCCAAGCTTACTTTTCTTCAATCATTTCATCCCCACTTTCTCTAAATTTTTGTGGACTAATTCCATAATACTCACGAAAGCTAGAACAAAAATATGAAACATTTGGATAACCGCATGCAGTGCTTATATCTACAATTTTCATCATCGTCTGCTCCAAAAGATCCTTTGCCTTTTCCATACGAACGCTCTTGATAAAACGATTCAAATTCTGACCCGTTTCTTTTTTAAATACACTGCTTAAGTAGCTTGGAGCCATATAGACAAGCTCACTTAGTCGCTCCACACTCATTTCATCTCCATAATGAGCAGCAATGTAGCGCTTGACAGCCTCCACCTCACGATGGCCTGTCTGTACTCTTCCTGAAAATGTCTTTTCCAATAGATTTATGGAATCGCTTACAATATCTGTAACCTGAACAAAGTCAAATGAACGATAAAGCTGATCAATCTTCGTATTTAACTGCTTCTCTCCCTCTCCTGGTACTGCATCATAAATATCCTTTAGTAAGTTGGCAAATAAAAATTTGATATACATCTGGGAAAATGCAGTCTGGCTTCTGTATCTCTGGCTGAAACGCTCAAAATGATCACGCAGGCTCTGAACATCCTTCATTCGAATATCCTGCTTCATCTGCTTAATTAATGTATCATCATCTATTTTAATGATCTCACAATCACTGCTCTTCATTCCACTGTAAAACAGTCTGACATTCGGATGATAAAATTTATTTTCCATAAGCTCCTCAAGCTCATCCATTGCGCAAATAATCTGCTCTGCACATAAAATTTCTGAAGAAATGGATGCTGTACAACTATTTTCATATTCCTCTTTAATCTGATCTAGCAGCTTATTTGCAAACTCAATAGGATCAATAGATCTATCTTTTAATAAGATGATAGACTGCTGCGGAGTCAGATTTAAATAAAGAAAGGCTTCTCTAGCGCAAACTTCTTTCATTTTTTTTGCCAGAATGCGCTCCTGCAAATCAACACCATTTTTTCCGAAAAAATCATCATCTGTCTCAAGCATTAGAATACGGCAAAAACAATCAACGTCTGATTTTGTCAAAACACCGCCGCTTTTCTCAAGCACTTCTGCTACATTTACTCCATTTACAATCTGATATAGTGCATGCTCACGCATTTGCTGCATACTCTTTTTTTTCATATTTTTCTCGGCACGTTCTGCTTCAAGTTCCTGAATGACCCGTGTAATAGTCTCTTTAAACTCACTCGGATCAACTGGCTTTAAAATGTAATCAGAAACACCTAGACGCACTGCTTTTCTGGCATAGTCAAACTCACTGCAGCCCGAAAAGATTACGCATTTCATATCCTCGTTTCTGTCGTCTTTTTTACATTCCTCTATCAGCTGAATGCCGTCCATAAATGGCATCTTTACATCTGTAAGCAAAATATCTGCCGTATGCTCCTTTAAATACTCAAGCGCATCTCTTCCATTTGCAGCCTCAGCAATCTCACATGGCAGCTGCATGTGGCGCAGCAGCATTTTAATGCCATTTCGTTCAATTCGCTCATCATCTACCACCAATATCTGATACATATCCCCTTATCCTTTCTGTACGCAAATTATCTGTATTCCATTTTACCCTAATAAACGATGAAAATCAACGAAAAAAAGGTGGCAGCGTGTTTATGCTGCCACCTTTTTTAATATTTATTATAACTTCCAGATTTCTTCGTTATATTGTGCTATAGTACGGTCGGATGAGAAAAATCCTGCCTTTGCGATGTTGATGAGCATTTTCTTTGCCCATTTCTTTCTATCTGCGTAGTCATTAAGCACCTGCTCTTTGCGTGCTATATACTCTTTTAAGTCAAGGAGAGTCATAAACCAGTCTTTATTTATCAGTTCTTTATGAAGCTGTGTTAAGGTTTCTTCGTCTCCTGCTTCAAGCATTTGCTCACTGATAAGGAAATCGACTGCTGTGTGTATGTCTTCGTCTTTTGTGTAGTAATCTTTTGCACAATAATCTGCATTTTTATAATGTTCAATTACCTGCTCGCTGCTCTCTCCGAAGAAGTAAATATTATCTTCTCCGACAAGCTCTCCAATCTCTACGTTTGCGCCATCTCTTGTTCCTAATGTTACTGCACCATTTAACATAAACTTCATGTTTCCTGTTCCTGATGCCTCCTTTGATGCTAAGGAGATCTGCTCGGAGATATCACATGCCGGTATAATTTTTGATGCCTTTGTTACGTTGTAGTTTTCTACCATAACTACGCGCAGATATGGGCTGACTTCTGGATCCTGCTCTGTGATCTGCTGTAAGCAAAGAATTGCATGAATGATATCCTTTGCGATTGTATAGGCTGGCGCTGCTTTTGCGCCAAAGATCAGCGTTACTGGTGTCTTAGGAAGCTTTCCATTCTTGATTTCAAGATATTTATGAATTGCCCAGAGTAAATTCATCTGCTGGCGTTTATACTCGTGAAGACGCTTTACCTGAATATCAAAAATAGAATTTTCATCAATAACAACACCCTGTGTATGCTTTAAATAGTCAGCAAGCTGGCGCTTTTTCTCCTTCTTGATCGCAAGAATGCTGTCTAATACGCTGTCATCATTTTCGAATGAAAGCAGCTTTTCAAGCTCACAGGCATCCTTTTTAAAACCACTTCCAATCTTATTTTCAATTTCCTCTGAAAGCTCCTCATTACATGAAAGCAGCCAGCGGCGGAAGGTGATTCCGTTTGTCTTGTTGTTGAATTTCTCCGGATAAATTTTGTAAAAAGCATTAAGCTCTGAATTTTTCAAAATTTCAGTATGCAGGTAAGCAACACCGTTTACACTGTGACCATAGTGGATATCCATATGTGCCATGTGAACTCTGTCATTCTCATCAATAATCGCTACCTTCGGATCTGAATATTTTGCCTTTACACGCTTATCAAGCTCCTTGATGATCAATACTAACTGTGGAACAACCTTCTCTAAATATGCAAGCGGCCACTTCTCAAGTGCCTCTGACAGAATTGTGTGGTTTGTGTATGCGCATACCTTTGTGACAAGTTCAACTGCCTCATCCATAGTGATGCCGCGCTCAAGAAGCAGACGGATCAGCTCAGGAATAACCATTGACGGATGAGTATCATTGATCTGAATAGCAGCATACTCATCTAAATCGGTCAGCTTACAGCCGCGTGCCGTACACTCATCTAAAATCAAGTGTGCTGCATTGCTTACCATAAAATACTGCTGGTAGATACGAAGTAAGTTTCCTGCCTCATCACTGTCATCTGGATATAAGAACAGTGTCAGATTCTTTGCGATATCTGTCTTGTCAAAGCTTATGGTACCGTCCTTAATAAGACTCTCATCTAAAGTATCAACATCAAACAGATGAAGCTTATTCGTGCGTCCCTCATAGCCTGTCACCTCAATGTCATACATGCGTGAGGTCACTGTCAGATCACCAAATGAAACTGGATAGCTTACATTAGTTTTGATCAGCCAGCTGTCTTTTTCAATCCATGGATTTGGTGTTTCCTTCTGGAAATTGTGATCAAACACCTGCTTAAACAGACCCATATGATAATTCAAGCCTACACCATCACCGTGCAGATTTAATGTTGCCATGGAATCCAAAAAGCATGCTGCCAGACGGCCAAGTCCACCGTTTCCAAGAGATGGTTCTGGCTCGATCTCTTCGATCTCACCAATATCCTTTCCTGCTGCTTCAAGTTCTTCCTTTACAGTCTTGTAAAGACCAAGATTGATAAGGTTGTTTGATAACAGCTTTCCAATCAAAAACTCTGCGGAAATGTAATATACCTTCTTCTTTCCAGCTTCGCTTTCCTTCTTTGCTGCCAGATCCTTTGTCATATCAAGCAGTGCGTAATAAATCTCCTTATTGGTGCAGCCAGATAACGGCTTATTATATTTCTTTTCACAAATTTCGTTTACCATCATTATTATTAAAACTCCTTTCATGAGTTGATGTGTGCAGTTTACTGCTTTTTTTGTCATTTTTCTTGCATTATGCCGCCTTTTTATGGTACTATCCTATCATGATGATACCAGGGTCAAAAGCTCCAACCACCGATCGTGTTTGCACGATGAGGGGGTTGAGCTTGGGACCCGCAAAAACATAAGGAGAGAGCCACGATGCAGATACCTGAATACGAAAATTATCATGAGACAAAATCACACAGCACACCTGATTTTCCTTACAATGCGTATATTTGTTCTATTCCACTTGATTTTGAGAAGGTGCCTCTTCACTGGCACGATGAGGTGGAAATCATCTATATTAAAAAGGGGCGTGGGCGCGTCACATTAGATTTTACCTCTCTTTATGTAGAGGCAGGTGATATTATTATTGTCAGTCCTGGTCAGCTTCATGCAATCGGCCCAGCTGAATATTCTATGGAATATGAAAATATTATTTTTTCACTTGATCTTCTTTGTACTGGAAGCATGGATGCTCTAAGCAGTGAATTTTTTGAGCCTTTTTTGGCTGGTACCATTGGCTTTAATCATCTTGTCTGCTGTGATGATGAACATTACCCTACTCTCTCCTCATGCCTAAATCATATTGACAGTATCAGCAGCAGTTTTCCAAAAGGCTACCGCCTTGCAATTAAGGGAGCTCTTTTTACCTTCTTCTACACCATATTCACAAATTCCACCGATATTCCTGCTCCCAAAAACGACCCTCACATTGAACGACTCAAAAGTGTCCTAAAATATATCGAAACACACTACATGAGTTCAATCTCAATTGATGAGATTTCCGCTGTTTCTGGTTTTTCTGCTTCTCATTTTATGCGTTTTTTTAAATCTGCAATGGGTACCTCTTTTACTTCATATCTTTCCTCATATCGTCTTTCAATGGCAGCGCGTCTTCTCATGCTGACAAATGACTCTATTTTAGATATTGCCCTCTCCTGCGGCTATGAGAATCTTTCTTATTTTAACCGTTCATTTAAAAAACGATACAAAAAGACCCCCAGCGAATACCGCCGAGGGTCTGATGAAACTTAACGATTTACTCGTTTATTTATTTTTGCATATTTTTTCTTTGTGTTTAGGCTCGAATATTTATTCGCTTATCTTATTTCCGGTGTATAACTGATAATATTTGCCCTTTTGTGCAATAAGATCATCATGAGTTCCGCGCTCAATGATACGTCCTTGCTCTAAGACCATGATGCAGTCGCTGTTCTTAACGGTAGACAGACGGTGCGCGATAACAAATGTTGTTCTTCCGTGCATCAGCTTGTCCATACCATCCTGAACAATTTTCTCAGTTCTTGTATCAATGGAGCTTGTTGCCTCGTCAAGAATTAGTACAGGCGGATCGGCAACAGCTGCACGGGCAATGGCAAGAAGCTGTCTTTCACCCTGACTTAAGTTAGCACCATCTCCTGTAAGCATTGTGTCGTAGCCCTGCGGCAGTCTGCGGATAAAGCCATCTGCATTAGCAAGCTTGGCTGCTGCATGTACCTCTTCTTCTGTCGCATCAAGTTTTCCATAACGGATATTTTCCATAACAGTTCCAGTAAACAAATGCGTATCCTGAAGAACAATTCCAAGTGAATGACGAAGATCATCCTTTTTGATCTTTCCGATATTTATGCCGTCGTAACGGATCTTTCCGCTTTGAATATCGTAGAAACGGTTGATCAAATTGGTGATTGTCGTCTTTCCTGCACCTGTTGAACCTACAAATGCAATCTTTTGTCCCGGCTGCGCATATAAGCTTACATCATGAAGTACCATCTTATCATCGTTGTAACCAAAATCTACATGCTCAAATACAACATCGCCTTTAAGCTGTCTATAATCTGTCGTACCCTCTGCCTTGTGATAATGCTTCCAAGCCCATGTGCCCGTTCTCTTATTTGATTCAGTGATTGTGCCATCTGCATTTACAACAGCATCTGTAAGAGTAACATATCCATCATCTACCTCTGGCTTTTCATCAAGCAGACGGAAGATTCTATCACCGCCGGCAAGTGCCATAACGATACTGTTTAACTGATTGCTGATCTGGTTGATTGGCTGCTGGAAGCTCTTATTTAATGTCAAAAAGCTTGCCAGACTTCCCAAAGTAAAGCCACCGATTCCATTGATCGCAACAAGACCACCAACGATTGCAACAACAACGTAGCTTAAGTTTCCAAGCTGTACATTGATTGGTCCTAAGATATTAGCATAACGGTTTGCATTATAGGCACTCGCATACAGATCGTTGTTTAACTGGTCAAAGCGCTCAATACTCTCATCTTCGTGACAGAATACCTTGACAACCTTCTGACCATCCATCATCTCCTCGATAAAGCCGTTTAACGCACCGATATTTTTTTGCTGTGATACGAAAAACTTTCCGCTCTTAGAAGCAGCTGTCTTACTTGCCCATATAACAAGCATAACCATAACAATAGAAACAAGTGTAAGCGGCACACTTAAGATGATCATGTAAATCAGTACATTTACAATACTGATTAAGCTGTTGATAAACTGCGGAATACTCTGGCTGACCATCTGGCGCAGCGTATCAACATCATTTGTGTACATTGACATGATATCGCCATGCTTATGTGTGTCAAAATATTTAATTGGAAGGGATTCCATATGTTTAAACATATCATTACGGATGTTTCTCATCGTTCCCTGAGTAACATACACCATGATCTTAGTATTGCCAAAAGTAGCTGCAATACCAATTGCATATAAAATACCCATCTTGATAATTGCCTGCAGAAGCTCTGAATAATCTGGGTTAGCCTGACCTAAAAGAGGTGTAATATAACCGTCAATCAAAGTCTTCATAAACATAGTTCCCTGTACATTTGCATATACGCTGACAACAATACAGATAAGTACAAGCAGACAATGAACTGGATAACGCTTCAGCACGTAGGACATGATGCGTTTAAATACCTTTACTGGATTTTCGACCTTCTGCTTTGGTCCGAAATCACGTCTTGGTCCTGGTCCTGGCATTACTGATCACCGCCTTTCTCATCAAAATCACCGCTTCCGCCTGTCTGAGACTCATATACCTCACGGTAAATCTCATTTTTAGCAAGAAGCTCTTCATGTGTTCCAATTCCATTAATCTTACCATCATCCATCACGATGATACGGTCTGCATTCTGCACACTTGAGATACGCTGTGCAATTATGATCTTTGTCGTATCCGGAATTTCCGTTGCAAATGCCTGACGGATCTTTGCATCAGTTGCCGTATCAACTGCACTTGTGGAGTCATCAAGAATCAGAATCTTTGGCTTTTTAAGAAGTGCTCTTGCAATACAAAGACGCTGCTTTTGTCCGCCTGATACGTTATTTCCGCCCTGCTCAATGTAAGTATTGTAACGCTCTGGGAAACGCTCAATAAATTCATCGGCACAGGCAAGCTTACAGGCACGGATACACTCCTCATCAGAAGCTGTTTTATCACCCCAGCGAAGATTTTCAAAAATGGTTCCTGAAAACAGGACATTTTTCTGAAGAACAACGCTGACCTGATTACGAAGTGCTTCCATATCATATTTTCGCACATCCAGACCGCCAACCTTTACAGAACCTTCCTGCACATCATAAAGGCGGCTAATCAAATTAACAAGACTTGACTTTGCACTTCCCGTTCCGCCGATCAAACCAATTGTCTCACCTGAACGGATAGATAAATTGATATCAGACAAAATCGGCTTTTCGCTTCCTGCATTATATCGGAATGTAACATGATCAAACTCGATGCTGCCATCCTTTACATCTGCAACTGGCTGATCTGGGTTCTTTAAATCCGGCTTTTCGTTTAATACTTCGCAGATACGCTCTGCACTTGCAATACTCATTGTAAGCATAACGAAAACCATAGACAGCATCATTAAGCTCATTAAAATACTCATGCAATAATTTAATAAACTCATCAACTCTCCAGTTGTCAGTGCAACACCGCCTGTTCCGATGATCATTTTTGCGCCAATCCAGCTGATTGCCAGAATACAGCCATATACAGCAAAATTCATAACCGGGGAATTTAATGCAACAACGCCCTCTGCCTTAACAAATATCTTGTAAATATTTTCGCTTGCCTTTACAAACTTATTCTTTTCATAATCCTCACGCACATAAGCCTTTACAACACGAATAGCAGAAACATTCTCCTGAACACTCGCATTTAACGCATCATACTTCGGAAATGCAGCTGTAAAATATTTTCTTGCTCTGTTGACAATAAAAAACAAAGCAATGCCAAGAACAATGATAACGCCTAAGAAAATTGTAGAAATTCTTGCATTTGTAATAAATGCCATTGCAAGTGCACAAATCAGACTGGCCGGTGCTCTCATACACATACGAAGTATCATCTGATATGCATTCTGAATATTAGTTACATCCGTGGTCAGTCTTGTTACGAGACTGGCAGTTGAAAATTTATCAATGTTGGAAAATGAAAAGGTCTGAATATTATCATACATTCCTTTTCTAAGATTACGGGCAAATCCTGCTGATGCTTTTGCACCATACACACCGCCCATGATTCCGGCAAATAAGCCGATTGCTGCGATCACAAGCATGCCTGCACCAACCACACAGATATGCTTCATATCGCCCTTATTGACACCGTCATCAATAATGGAAGCCATTAAAAATGGAATAATCATTTCCATAATTACTTCTAAAATCATAAAAAACGGTGTCAAAACAGACGCTTTTTTGAATTCT
>OGQQ01001545.1_pt1 | contig 17267 bp, 20 predicted proteins | sample 1553281 | NCBI WGS metagenome assembly OGQQ01 (sample SAMEA2579937, study PRJEB22360) | human gut metagenome | biome: human gut; feature: human-associated habitat; material: faeces | place: Denmark | collected 2008/2010 | reverse complement strand
GAGCCGAACAACGCGGCGGCTTAACAAGAAAGGGGGTACAGCGGGGAGCCGGAAACGGCTTCCCGCTTATTGTTTTATGAGTGCAATTAAAGACGGACGCTTCCCGATCACGCTTGACAAGGAAAGACATCTTCTTTTCAGTTTGAACGTGATTGACGAAATGCAAGACAAATTCGGCGGCTTTGATCGCCTTGATACGGCGCTTTCCGGAAAGGACAGCATTAAAAACCTTCGCTGGCTTCTTACCCTGCTTTTGAACGAGGGCGCAGAGGACGAAGAAGAAGAGCTTACCGAAAAACAGGTGGGCAAGCTCATTCATACGGGCAATTTCCTTGAAGTAAAATCATCTATCTTCAAAGCGTTTTCGATGGGAAACAACGGGACGGCAGAACCGCCCGCCCGCGACGATGAAGAGGAAGAGGACGACAGAGAGGACAACGAAAACGGAAAAAACGCGGCGGCGGGCAAGGAGTAATTGACCTTGCCCGCCTTCTTTATATCGGCGTTACGCTTCTTCGGTGGAGCGAAGCCGAAGTATGGCGAATGACACCGTATAAAATTTTAACGCTTTTTAGGATACACAAACAATTCAATCCGGATCGCTTCAAGCCGGAAGAGCCGGAAGCCGATATTGACGACATATTAGGAGGGTTGTAAATGGCGAAGGAAGAACAAATCAAATCGCAAATTATTCTTGAAGGCGAAAAAGAATACCGTTCCGCCTGTAAGGGTATCAACACTTCCCTTCGCGAAATCGGTTCGGAAATGAAGCTGGCGACGGCTGAATTCGGCGACAATGCGGAAAGCATCGACGCGCTGACACGGAAACAGGATATTCTAAAAAAATCGCTTGAAGAACAGGCAAAAAAGGCGAAAGCCGCAGAAGATGCCTTGAAGAAAATGCGCGACGGCGGGATCGAACCTACAAATCCCGCATATCAGAAAATGCAAACGGCTTTGAACAACACAAAAGCCGATATGGTAAAAATTCAAAAGGAAATCGACGACACTTCCGAAAAACTGAAAAAGTCAAAGATTGATTGGGAGAGCGTCGGCGAAACCGTAGGCAAAGTGGGAAAAGCGATCGGCGCAGGGGTTGCCGCAATGGGTGCGGCAATCGGAGCGGCGGCGGGTGCATTCTTGGGGCTTGCCGAAAGTACGCGCGAAGCCCGCGAAAATATGGGCAAGCTGGAAACGGGCTTCACAACGGCGGGACATTCGGCAGAAGATGCAAAGAACACCTATACGGAGTTATACGGCATTTTAGGCGACGACGGACAGGCGACCGAAGCCGCCGCCCACCTTGCGAAACTTACGAACAACGAAAAAGAGCTTGCGACGTGGACGGATATAGCAACGGGCGTATATGCGACCTTCGGCGACAGCTTGCCTATTGAAAACTTAACCGAAGCCGCAAACGAAACCGCGAAAACGGGCGCGATTACGGGAGGGCTTGCAGATGCTTTGAATTGGGCGGGCGTTTCGGAAGATGAATTTCAAGCCAGCCTTGATAAGTGCAGTACAGAGCAAGAACGGCAAGCGCTGATTACGGAAACGCTGAACGGGCTATATTCCGACGCGGCGAAAAAATACAGAGAGGTAAACGGCGATATTATCGACGCACAGAAGGCGACGGCTTCCCTTAATAGCGCAATGGCGGAATTGGGAGCGATCGCAGAACCGATCGTTACAAAGCTGAAACAGCTTGCGGCGGATCTTCTGCAACAGATTACGCCGTTCGTCGAGCTTATCGGAAACGGCTTGGTGGGTGCGCTTACGGGTGCAGAAGGCGCGGCGCAACAGTTTACGGACGGATTGCTGGGAATGGTAACGTTTGCGATCCAAAAGCTAACCGAAATGTTACCGACCTTCATAAACTTTGCCTTTCAGATGATCGCAAATATTGCGACGGGAATAGCGCAAGCCTTGCCGACGCTTGTTCCTTCGCTGGTTCAGCTTGTAACCGATATTGTGCAAGTGCTGATCGACAATATCCCGTTGCTGATAGATGCCGCGTTACAGCTTGTTACAGGGCTGGCACAGGGTATCATAAACGCGATCCCCGTTCTTGTAGCGGCGCTTCCTACGCTGATTACAAGCCTTATTGACGGGTTGCTTTCGGCGATCCCGCAGATCATTCAAGCGGGTATCGACCTTTTGACTTCCCTTATTACCGCCCTTCCGGAAATCATAGCAACGATTGTGGCGGCTATTCCGGAGATTATAAACGGGATCATTACGGCGCTTCTTGAAAATATACCGCTTATCATTCAAGCGGGTATTGACCTTCTTGTGGCGCTGATACAGGCGCTTCCGCAGATTATAACGACGATCGTACAGGCAATCCCGCAGATTATCAGCGGGATTGTAAACGCGCTTGTGCAGAATATCCCGCAGATTATTCAAGCGGGCGTTCAGCTTTTCGTGGCGCTCATTCAGAATTTGCCGACAATCATTGTTGAAATTGTCAAAGCGGTTCCGCAAATTGTTAGCGGGATCGTATCGGCGTTCGGTTCCCTTGTCGGTGAAATGGTGAACGCAGGCGCGAACCTTCTTCACGGTTTATGGGAAGGCATTTCAAGCGCGGCTTCGTGGCTTTGGGATAAGGTAACGGGCTGGGCTTCTTCCCTTGTGGACGGGATTAAAGGCTTTTTCGGCATTCATTCCCCTTCTACCGTATTCGCCGAAATCGGTACGAATATGGGCGAAGGTGTAGGCGTAGGCTTCGGGGAAAGTATGGACGGCGTTTCGGCTGATATGACCGCCGCAATGGGCGGAGCGGGACAGCTTACAGCCGCCGAAGCGGTGCGCGCGGTGAACGACGGTATCATAGCAAATATCGAAGGGCTTTCCGGAGCCGTAAACGCGATTGTCGAGCGGGTTATAAGCGGGCTGACCGCACAGGCACAAAGACTAAATCAAGCGGGACAGGACTTCGACAGGCATATTTCTTCCGGTATGATAACCGCAATCCCGCAGATTACCGCGAAGATACCGCAGATCACGCAAAGCATTATTACCGCCTTCAACGCGCAAAATCAGAAGTTTATTGAAGCGGGCGTTACGATTGATAAGAATATCGCTTCCGGAATGGTGCAGGGTATCCCGCAGATCACAAGCAAGGTGGCGCAGATCGTACAGCCTGTTTTGACGGCGCTTCGTTCCTTCGTATCGGAATTCACGGCGGCGGGCGAAGATATGGTGCGCGGTATTTGGCAAGGCTTTCAAAATATGTCCGGTTGGCTTGAAAGCCGCGTGCGTTCGATGATGCGCGAAATTGTCGCGGCGGTTGAAGATGAAATGCAGATCGCTTCCCCGTCGAAAGTCTTTGCGGGTATCGGCGCGTATATGGCGCAGGGGATCGGCGAAGGCTTCGGGCGAGAAATGCGAGGCGTTGAAAAATCAATCCGCAAGGCAACGGACAACGCCGTTCCCGATAACGATAATCCGCGCCCGCGCAGAGGCGGCAGACCGGAAACACGTTTCGAGGTGGTGCAAAACATCTACGCAAACGAAACTTCCTACGCCCAGCAACAGCGCGAGGCGGCGCGGCAGTTTAGAATGATCGCGCGGGAGGTAATGACCTAATGAAAATACAAGAGAAATTGACCTACACAAACGAGCGGGGGGAAAGCATTGTCTTTTCCCCTGCTTCTTCTTATCACGTAAACTTCAAGGACGTTTCCGGATTGTCCGACGTTCAGAACGCTATTTATTCAACAAATAGTATGGGGCAGGACGGCGATACCTATTTAGGATACCGCATTGAAAGCCGAGATATTGACATCGTAGGACATATCAAGGAGCGGGACAAAATCGCAATACAGGACTTGCGACGTAATTTGAACAGGATACTAAATCCGCAGTATTCCGCGACGCTTACTTATGAATTGGGCGACTTCAAGCGGGTTATCGGTTGCACGATCAACAACGCGCCTATTTTCAAGCGCGGAACGATTTTCGAGCAATTCACAATCCAGCTTTCGTGCCTTAATCCGTTTTGGCGCGAACAGGCGGAAACGCGGGAGGATATAGCAACGTGGATCGGCGGCTTTGAATTCCCCGTTCCGGACGGGCTGGAGATAACGCCGGATTGGGAAATCGGCTACCGCCAGCCTTCGCTGATCGTAAACGTATTCAATTCCGGCGACGTGAAAAGCGGTATCCGGATCGAGTTTCGCGCGCTGGGTGCGCTGACAAATCCACAGCTTTTGAACGTCAATACGCAGGAGTTCATAAAAGCGAATATTTCGCTTGAAGCGGGCGACGTGCTGACCGTATCGACGGGGTACGGCGAAAAATCCGTGAAACTGTTAAGCGGCGGCGTTGAAAGCGACGCTTTCCGCTATTTGGACGTTGATAGCTCATACTTACAGCTTGCCGTGGGTGATAATCTTTTCCGATATTCGGCGGACACGAACGCGGAAAATCTCGAAGTATCTATTTATCACAATAACTTGTATTTGGGGGTGTAGCGGTATGGAATTATACGTTTATTCTTCCGATATGGTACTTCAAGGGATTGTCGAAAAGATCGCTTCGCTGATCTGGACGCGGCGTTATTGGACGTGCGGAGAATTCAAACTTCTTGTTCCTTTCACCGAAGAGCATTCCCGAATGCTTGTGAAAAACAATATCATTATGAAGCGCGGCGACGATGAAGCGGCGCAAATCCGATACGTTCATATCACGAAGAATTCGCAGGGGCTGGAGGAAATCGAGGTTCAAGGGAAATTCCTTATCGCTTGGATCGGAAAGCGGATTATCAAGAAGCAGATCATCACAAAGGACACAACGCAAAGCATTCTTTACCGCATTGTACGGGAAAACGTAACAAGCCCGACCGACAGCGCGCGGAAAATTCCGGACGTTTCAATCGCCACCGACGACAGCGACACGGGAAGCGGAACGATTGACTACACTTCGGAGCAGTACACGAACGCACAGCTTGCGGCGGAAACGGCGGCGAAGGCGGCAAAGCTGGGAATACGAATGCGGACGGACGCGAGGACAGGCGCGCACGTCTTTTCCGTCTATAAAGGGCGCGATCTTACAGCGGGCAATACCGCAGGGAATGCACCTTGTATCTTTTCGCAGGAATTCGACAACATCGTGGAACAGGAATACACGAACAGCATTGAAAACCTAAAAACAACGGCGTTCGTCGGAGGCGAAGAGAAAGAAGGCGTTGCGCGCAAGGTTGCCGAAGTGGGCGGATCGGCAGCAGGATTGACGCGCGAAGAGGTATTCATAAACGCCACCGATATAGTGCAGGAATATGAAGAGGAAGGCGGCGAAAAAGTAACGCTAACCGATCCGGAGTATTTAGCGCTTCTTGCCGCCCGAGGCGCGGAGGAATTGGAGCAGTACGCGGAAACGCTTTCGTTCGGTTCAAAGGTAAACACCTTCGCAAATCTGATCTACCGAACCGATTACGATTTAGGCGACCGCGTTACTTGCGTGAATAAGCGCTGGGGAATTCGCATTGACGTTCGCATAACGGAGATTGCGGAAACCTACCAAAACAACGTTGAAGAAATAGATATTACCTTCGGCGAGAGCTTGCCAGCGCTTTTAACGCAAATACGTCAGATTACAAAATAAAGGGGTGTAACTATGGAAAAATCGAGTTTTTTTAACAGCGTATCCGGCGACCGGAAATATAAAGCCGAAGATTGGGCTTCGTATTTCGCTTCGTTCATCGGAAACGGCGTTTTCCCTGTTCCTTCAACGGGGCTTCAAGTTGTAGCGGGAAACGGAATGCAAGTAACCGTGAAGGCGGGAAAAGCGTGGATCAATGGCTATTTCTACGACAACACAAGCGACCTTTCCTTGACGCTGGCGACGGCTGACGGCGTTTTGAACCGAATTGATCGCGTTGTCGTCCGCTGGGACTTGACGAACCGCCTTATTTCGGTAAAGGTGAAATCCTCTTCCCCGTCCGCTTCGCCTTCCGCGCCGAATATCGAGCGGGACGCGGATATTTACGAATTGGCGCTGGCTGATATTTACGTCGGAGCGGGCGTTACATCAATTACCGGATCGAGGATCACGGACAAGCGGCTGGATACGTCCGTTTGCGGCGTTGTTGCCGCCGTTGTAGAACAGATCGACACAGAAGCATTTAACGAACAGCTTGAAGCGTGGTTCGCAGAGTATCAGAGCGACAGCGCGGCGGAATACAATTCCCTTGTTACGTATATGAATTCCTTGAAATTACAGGGAGATACACAATACGACGCGCTGGAAGAGTATTTCGCGGATTTCAAGACACAGGCGCAAACCGATTTTGATACGTGGTTTGACAGCTTGCAGGACGTGCTGGACGAAAACACGGCGGGAAATCTTCTGAATATGATTACGGCGCTTTCCGCCCGCGTCGATCTGATCGAAGCCGTCGTATTCAACGATATAACCGAAAATCCGTTCCTTATCCTGTTTGACGACCTTTCCGGCGTTAATACAACGGGCGTATGGAACGAGAACTTACAGCGTATCGAATGCTAAAACGGTACGCTTGCACACGGGCGGAATTATCGTGCATTATAGGAAATCTGTTTGTCGAGCTTTCGCCGCCGTGCGAGCATTGCGGCGAAGATACTTTGACAATCACGGGAACGACCGTAACCGGAAGCAAAGCAACGCTTTTCGTTACGGCGGTTGGTTTTGATTTCGAGGGGTGCGCCGAAGATACCGTTATGATCGACCGCATACGAAAAGGACGGTGCATAAATGCAGAGGCAGGAACGAGGAAGAAAGGAACCTTCGGAATTTAACGTAATCGTGAAGTGCAAAGATTTAATCAAGCACACATTCACGATCACAAATTCGACAGAACGCTTCCCAAAGAAATACCGATTTACCCTTGTGAACAGGATACAGGATAAAGCGGTGGATATTTACGAATGCGCGCTGGAGGCGAACGAATTAAACCTTCTGGACGCGCAGGAATTCAAGGAACGGCAGAGGCTTCAAGCGAAGGCAATGACCTATTGCAAGGAGCTTCTATTTTTCATAGAGCTTTCGCACGAACAGGGCTTCATATCAACGAACAGTTGCGAATATTGGTCTAAACTTGCGCTTGACGTGAAGTATATGTTAGCCGCGTGGAAAAAGCGGGATCGTGCGAGAGGGTGAACCGTTTGGGGTACATCTTGTTACGCCTAATTCGTCGAACGCGCAGAACGTCCGCAACGTCAATTCCGATGGCACGCTGAACAACAACAACGCTTACAACGGGAACAGGGGCGTTCGCCCGCTTCGGTGGAAAATGAGATCGAGTAGGCGCAAGCCGAAAGCAGAATACCACCATCAAAGGAAGGTGTATCCCGCCGCCGCGATCCACAGCGGGGGCAAATACAGGATCGCCGATGCCAGAGCATTCCGCGCGGCGGAAGGCAAAGGCTACAAACAGCGAGGATATTTTTTATGACAGATTACGAGAAGATATATAACTTCGAGAACCTATACAGAGCCTACCGAAAGGCGCGGCAAGGCAAGAGGTGGAAAGGAGCGGCGGCAAAGTTTGAAGTAAACCTTCTTGAAGCGCTGAACCTGTTAAGCTACCAGCTCAAAACGAAAAAGTACACGCTTTCGCCGTACAACACGTTCGAGGTGTACGAGCCGAAGCGCCGCGTGGTTATGTCGAACAGCTATAAAGACAAGGTTGTTCAACATTCGCTTTGCGATAACGTGCTTGAACCGATCCTTACAAGATCGTTCATAACGGATAACTACGCTTCGCAAGTGGGCAAAGGTACGCATTACGGGTTAGACAGGCTTCAAGAATTCTTGCGGAGGTTTTACCGTAAAAACGGGATTGACGGGTGGATATTGAAGGGTGATATATCAAAATACTTCTATTCCATTAGGCACGACGTGTTAAAAACCTTAATCCGCAGGAAGATAACCGATCCGGACGTTTTGTGGCTTGTCGAAATGATAATCGACAGCACAGAAGGGAACGTCGGAATTCCGATCGGCAATCAATCTTCACAGCTTTTCGCCCTTCTTTACCTCAATAATTTAGATCACTTCATCAAGGAAAAGCTTGGCATTAAATACTACGGAAGATATATGGACGATTTCTTCTTGATACACGAAGATAAAGCCTATTTGCAGTATTGCCGCGCGGAGATCGAAAAACACGTTGCCGCGATCGGCTTGTCCTTGAACAACAAAACGAACATTTACCCGCTTCGGAACGGGGTGGATTTCTTGGGATTTCACACTTACTTGACCGAAACGGGCGCGGTAATCCGGAAGGTGCGCCGCAGAAGCAAGAACAATATGAAGCGCAAATTGAAGAAAATGCGCGGACTTGTGGAGCGGGGCAAAATCATAACGGCGACCGTCGAACAATCTTACAAAAGCTGGCGGGGACACGCCGCAAAGGGAAATTGTTATCACTTGATCCGGCGAACGGATCACTATTACAACAGGCTTTTCAATTCAAAGGAGGCGGAAAAATGTCAAAAGCATTAAGTTCCCTTGCCGTGGGAACAAAAATCGAAGTTCCGGTTCTTCCGGCGTATCAATCGCGCTTCGGTGCGAAGATCGTATTCAAGATTGCGGACAAGAACCATAGCGGGTATCCGGCGAATTCCGTTACGCTGATCGCCGAAAAGATTATCCAGCTTATGTGTTCGGACGCAAAGGAACCGAGCAACAGCAACAGCGACCGGAAGAATTACGGCAACAACAGGCATATTCATTCAAACATTTTGCAATGGCTGAACAGCAACGCGGCGGCGGGCAAATGGTACAGCGCAAAGCACGGACAGGACGCGCCGCCGACGAATGCGAACGTATGGGACAACTACAACGAATACGACGCTTGGGCGGGCTTCCTTGCTATGCTTGATCCGAAATTCGTTGCGGAGCTTATGAACACAACGCTTACCGTCGTAAAATCTTCGACGGACGGCGGAAGTTATGAAACCTTCACGGCGAAAATGTTTCTTGCATCTACCACCGAAGTGGGGCTTGCAAACGAAAACGGGATCGCAGAAGGCACACGCCTTGCCCTATTCAGCAACGACGCTTCCCGCGTCGCCTATCCTACGCCGGAATGCGTAAGCAATTCGGAATACACAAACAGCAATTTTACAACTTCAAAGGGCTGGTATTGGTGGCTTCGCACGCCTGATTCGTCGAGCGCGCAGTACGTCCGCTACGTCTATTCCGTTGGCACGCTGCGCAGCAGCTACGCTTTCTACGGGAACTGGGGCGTTCGCCCGCTTTGTAATCTGAAATCTTCAATCTTGGTATCTGACAATCCGAATTCAAGCGGGAATTATGAAATCATCTACAACGCCGCGCCTTCCGCGCCACCCAGCATTACAGCGCCGAAACAATGTTACAGCGGGCAGAATATCGAAATTTCTTGCGCGGCGGCGACCGATCCGGACGGCGATGCGCTGACCTATGTTTTCGAGCGGAGCGCAAACAGCGGATCGTGGACACAGGTTCAGAGTTCCGCCGCGCGCACATTTTCGGAAATGGTATCGACGGCGTGGAACACCCTGCAATACCGCGTGAAGGCGGTTGACACGGCGGGCAATTCTTCCGCGTACACGACAAGCGGAGCGATCGCGGTAATTCACAATCAGCCGCCCGTTATCAGCGGGCAGAACGCTGATCTTGGCGTGAAGCGAGAGGATTTCACCTATGAATATAGCGTTACTGATCCGGATAAGGACGTTGTAAACGTTGTAGAAAAGATCGACGGAAGCACGTTCAACACGCGAAATAATATCGCGCTGGGCGCAACGCTTACCCTTTCCGTAAGCGGGAACACGTTTACGGGATTGACAAACGCCCAGCACACGATCGAGATTGTCGCGACCGATAGCGCCGGAAACAGCGCAACGCGAACACTCACGTTCACAAAGGCGATCAACAGCTTTGTAATTTCCCTTTCGGAGCCGCTGGAGGCAAACAGACAGCCGACGCGGTGCAATATCAAAGTAAACAGGGATATTCCGGCGGGCGGCACGTTTAAGGTTGAAGCGTGCAACAATCCTTACGACGTAGCGCCTATTTGGGAGGATTGCACAAACGCAGTTATCGCAGGACTGGCGCACGTGTTCAAGAACAAAACCAACACGGCGGTTCAATTTGGCTTGAATATCCGCGTAACCGTGGAGCGCGGCGACGCGCTGACCGCGTGCTGGGTATCGGGGATCGGAGGTAATTTTGAATGAGCGTGAAACATAACAAAGACGGCGGCGGAAACGCGGAAATCAAGAAGGAATTGCAGGAAGTAAAGAAAGAAACACAAGAAGTAAAGACAGCGGGCGAAAGTACCGCCGCCCTTCTTGCGTTGTCGTTCAAGGCGCAGATCGCACAGGATCGCGCGGCAAAAACGAACATCATTTCCGACGCTATGATCCTGCAATCGGCGGAGGTTATCGAATATCCGGAATACGAGGACGCGCACGCCTATAACACTGTGGGCGAAATCATCAAGTATAACGGGAGATATTACGAGATTATCGCCGCGCACACGTCGAACGCCGTTTCCTATCCCGTTGAAACGACCTTCGCTTATTACCGCCTTGTGGAGCTTACACACACGGGAACGATTGACGATCCGATCCCCTATCCGGAAACGGCGGGGATCGTCGTAAACGTCCAGAACGGGAAATATTACAGCTACAAAGGAAAAGTCTATCTTGCAAAAGCGGATATGCCAAATTGCGTGTATCCGCCCGATACGCCTTCCTTGTGGCAATGGGAAGAAGTAACAGGAAGGGAGACATAACCAATGGAAGGAGGAATTTTAACCGTACTTTCCGTAATTAGCACGGTTTGCGCTATTGTATTCGGCTATGTCGCATTCGTCCGAAATCGAGATCAAGACAAAACGAAGGAAGCGAAAAGCGACGCAACGATCCTTACGGAGTTGGGATACATCAAAGGCGGTATCGACGACGTGAAAGCGGAACAGCGAGAACAGCGAAAGACAAATACGGATTTCGTAGGAAGGCTTGTTTCGGTTGAAGCGTCGGCAAAACAGGCGCATAAGCGACTTGACCATATCGAACAACAAATTGATAACAAATGAAAAAGAGCGGGAACGATTTATAAATGAGCCGTTCCCGCCTTTGCAATTAGGAGGTATCAAGAATGAGCAACAGTACGCTGGCGAGCTATACAAGGATCACGAAAAATAGAACAAGCCCGCGAAATCATAAAAAAGACACGATCACAATTCATTGCTACGTCGGACAGGTTACAGCGAAGCAGGGTTGCGACTACTTCGCAACTACCGATCGGGAATGTTCCGCGAATTACGTTGTCGGGAAGGACGGTTCGATCGGAATTTCCGTTGAAGAAAAGGATCGTTCGTGGTGCAGTTCAAACGAAGCAAACGACCAAAGAGCCATTACGATTGAAGTGGCAAGCGACACAAAACACCCTTACGCCGTTACCGATAAGGCATACGCCGCGCTTCTTGATCTTGTAACGGATATTTGCCGTAGAAACGGGATCAAAAAGCTGGTATGGAGTACAAAGAAAAGCGACCGCGTAAACCACAAGAACGGTTGCAATATGACGGTTCACAGGGACTACGCAAATAAGGATTGCCCTGGCGATTACCTGTATAACAGGCACGGCGCGATCGCGGCGGAGGTAAATAAGAGGCTGGGCGCTTCGGCGGCGGAGCCGGAAAAGCCTTCGATCGGATCGGGCGCGCTTTACAAGGTGCAGACAGGCGCGTTCAAGCAGAAATCAAACGCACAGGCGCTGGAAAAGAAATTGAAGGCGGCGGGCTTCGATACCTACGTCGTGAATACGGGCGGCTATTACAAAGTACAGGTGGGAGCATTCAGCAAGAAGGAGAACGCCGAAGCAATGCTTGCAAAGCTGAAAGCGGCGGGATATTCCGACGCATTTATCACGACCGGAAGCGGCGGGACGGCGGCGGCTTCCGTGAAGGCAGGAAGCAAGGTTCGCTTGAAGCAGGGCGCGAAAACCTACGACGGGAAAAGCCTCGCTTCCTTCGTGTATAACCGCAATCACATTGTAAAGGAAATCAGCGGAGATCGTGCCGTCATTACCTACGGCGGCGTAGTTGTCGCGGCGGTGAAGCTGTCCGATCTGACGCTTGTTTAATACACGGGATTGCACGCGCGCGTTTTTGAATTGCACGCCGTGCGATCATGTGCGATAGGAAGGGGGAAATATGAAGCTGAAATCAAGACGCGGAAAGCGTCAAAAGAAATTCCTTGCGAATGAACGCTTCGCAACAAAAACGATCGTCGCAATCGGCGTTACAACGGCAATCTTCATTGTGGCGCAGTATGTTTCTTTTCTCATTACGGGAATGGAGCAAACGACGCTTATTCAATATTACTTTTCCGCCGTTGTGATCGAGTGCGGCGCGCTGATGCTGAAACGTGTTTCGGAAGTGATCGTCGCAAGGATCAAGAAAAAAGAGCAAATCGAACCGGAAACGGATACAGACGAAAGCGAGGTTTTATAAATGATTGATCTTACTCCCATTATGGAAGCTATTATCGCCCTTGTCGTAGCGGTGATTACCGCATTCGTGATCCCGTGGCTGAAAGGGAAAATCGACGCAGACAAGCTGGAACAAATCAAATTGTGGGTTACGGTTGCCGTAGAAGCCGCTGAACAGCTTTACATCGGAACCGGACGCGGCGAAGAGAAAAAAGCCTACGTTGTGAAGTTCCTGCAAGAAAAAGGATTTACGCTTGATCCAGACAGCTTGGACAAGTTGATCGAAGCCGCCGTTTTCAATTTGCCGGATTATATCGGGCTGATTGAAACCGAAGGCGAAACGGATACAGAATAACACCGACAGCGCCGCCCGCGTTCCCCTTTCCGCGTTGCGGCTTTCGGCGGCGGGAATTATCCCGCAGAATACAAAAATTCCCCGTGAGGGCTTAACCGCCTTCACGGGGCTTTTTTTGTTGGTGATTTAGGGCTTTCGGAAACGGATAATAATTTCAGCGCCGTAAATGTCGTTTGCACCGCAATATGCTTCGATATGCGTTACACCGTCGCAACGCGCGAAATTTTCTTCAATGAATTGGACGTGTTCGGCGGGAACGTATCCAGCTTTTTGACCGTTTAAGATTACAGCAAAAGCGGGCTTGCCTTCGTATTCGCCGCGTTCAAGGACAACTTCGGCTTCGTTTTTGTCGAAGGGTTCGTCCTTCCAATACAAGCGGCGAATAATCGTTTGACGGCTTTTCCTGCCGTCCTTAAAAGTAACGCCAGCGATCTTTGTACGTAAAAATTCGTACGAACTATCCTGCTGGGCTTCGAGATTTCCGGAACATTCGGACGGCGCAATTTCATCATTTAGGGCAACGGGTGCTTCTTCATTTTCCGTATCTTTTTTTGCAAGTTCGGCGGCTTGCGTCCTTTTCATCGTAACGTATCCGAAAACACCCAGCGCGGCGGCTATGGCGATCCCGCAAACGCCTTCAATAATACTGCCTTGACCGAAAAACGGAACAGAGCAAAAGAGGAATAGCGCCGCGACGATCCACAAAATGATCAGCTTCTTCATTGTGAATACCTCCTTTGAATTGTAAACTTTCAAGGCAGAATTCACCCATTCTTACCTTTAACACAATTATACGCTTCTCGTGCGCTAAAATCAAGAATAAAGCGGAATATTAGCACACGGAAACGGAAAATTTACAAATGAAGGGAGGCGGCGTGCCTTTGTGAAGATATACGATTACAACGGAAAGAAAAATGTTTGCGGCGACCGATTACGGGAAGCGCGAGTTGTCCAGCGGCTACGGCAAGAAGATTTAGCCGCAAAAATACAGACAATGGGCGTTAATATGGAGCGGGACAGCATAAGCCGAATTGAGATCGGAACGCGCTTCGTTTCAGATTTTGAATTGAAGGTATTTGCGAAAGTGTTGGGCGTTTCGGTTGATTGGCTTTTAGGTAATGACGAATAACAGCGGCGGGGGAAATACCGCCGCTGTTGCTTTTTGCGATTTTTTCTTGTTTGATACCCGAAAAAACATTGACATATACGCACGTATATATTATAATAAAAGCAGAATTTAAAATGTTACAATCGTCTTATAATTCAAACGGAGGAAATAACAGTGGGAAAAGATTATTCGGCACAAGAAAAACACATTCGGAAGCATTACGCGCGCTTCCCGCTCGATCTTCGTCCGGAGGTGCTGGAAGAATTCAAGAAGGTTTGTAAAGAAAACGGGACTACGCCGACAACCGAAATTAAAAAATTCATTGCTTCGTATTGCGAAGCGGCGCGGGCAAAGTAGCGCGGAGGGCGGCAGGATATGCCGCCCTTTTTCTTTCGTAGGAAGGAGGAACAAAAATGCACAAGCACTTAACGTGGACAGATCGCCTTAAAATCGAAAAAGCGTTGAAAGAGGGCTTGAAGCCCTGCAAGATCGCTGACCGTCTGCACGTCCATAACACAACTATATACAGAGAAATCAAGCGAGGAACCTATACGCATTTGAATTCCGACTTAACGACGGAAGAACGCTATTCGCCGGAAATCGCACAACAACGCTATGAAGAAAACCTAAAAGCGAAAGGCGGCGACTTGAAGATCGGGAATGATTACGAATTAGCCGCCTTTATCGAAAAGAAAATCGGCGAAGAAGGTTATTCCCCCGCCGCCGTTGTCGGAGAAATTAAACGGCTGGGGCTGACCTTCAAAACAGAGATCAGCGAAAAGACGATTTATAATTACATAGACAAAGGAATATTTTACGGGATCAGCCGCGAGAATTTGCCGGAAAAAGGAAAACGCAAAAGGAAGTACGACAAGGTGGATCGCAAAAAATCCGCCCGCACGTCGGCGGGCGAAAGCATAGAAAGACGCGATCCGGAGATCGGAGAGCGAAAAACCTTCGGGCATTGGGAAGGCGATTGCGTATGCGGAAAGAAAAAGACAAAGGAAGCCTTGTTTGTGCTTTCGGAACGGTTGACACGGCAAGAAATCATTATGAAGATACCGGATCAGACTTCCGCAAGCATTGTGGCGGCGTTGAACAAGCTGGAACGGCGTTACGGGAAACGATTTTCGAGGATATTCAAAAGCATTACGTTTGACAATGGATCAGAATTCGCAGACTGCGCCGGAATTGAACGTTCTGTTTACGGGAAGGATCGGAAGCGCACGAAGGCTTACTATTGCCACCCTTACAGCGCATTCGAGAGAGGAACGAATGAGAATATAAACAAAATGATACGGCGGTTCCTTCCAAAAGGAACGGACTTCCGGAAAGTAACCGCCGCATATATTCGGCGCGTCGAAGCTTGGATCAATAATTATCCCCGCGAAATTTTAGGATATGCGACTTCAAACGACTTGTTCACCGTCCATATTGCCGCCGCGTAAAAGTGCATAAAAAATAATTTTAGTTTTTTCTGCTTTTACTCTTGACTTTTAGCAAGTATTTAACCTAATGATATGAATTGTGTGGACATATCCAAAAAGAAAGGTGAACTGTAAAATGTAACAGGGTGAATGAAAATGGCAAAAAGACCCGTACCATTGTACGACTTTAAGGCTTTCGGGGCAGCTATAAAAGCCGCGAGAAATGAATACGGCGAGAGCCGCAAAAAGGTAAGCGACGAGTTATATATTTCCCCGCGCTACCTTGCGAATATCGAGAACAAGGGACAACAGCCGAGTTTACAGGTATTCTATGACCTTGTAACCCGGTATCATATTTCGGTAGATCAATTTTTCTTCCCGAACAGCAATGCGGAGAAATCCACCGGGCGGCGGCAGCTTGACGCGCTGCTGGACGGTATGAGCGATAAAGGCATACGGATTGTAACCGCAACGGCAAGGGAGATAACAGAAGTCGAACAAGCAGAGGACTAACCTCACAATATGGGAAGCAGGAGATTGCAGCGCATAGGGGCTGCAATCTTTTTTTGCGCCAAATTAGAAAGAGAGTGCAACAAACGCTGCCTTTGAAACGGGATAAGGAGTAGATAGCAAGCACAGCAAACGAGTACCCGTTTGCGAAAAGTGCTTGTTGGGATAATCCCAAACCCTTATACCGAAAGGCGGTGCGGAAATGGAAAACCGAAAGAGAAATATACAGATGAAGTTTTACGTTACGGAAGAAGAAAAGCGGCTGATCGACGAGAAGATGAAGCAGCTTCCCATAAAGCAGTATGGGGCATACTTCCGTAAAATGGCGATAGACGGGTATATTCTTGTCGTTGACCGAAGCGACACAAAAGCATATATCCGGGAACTGCAAGCGGTGAGCCGGAACATCAACCAAATTGCAAAACGCGCCAATGCGACGGGGACGGTTTACAGGCAGGATATAGAGGACATTAAAAAGGCGGTGGACGAGATATGGCGGTTACAAAGACGCACCCTATTAAATCAACCTTAAAGGCTGCGATAGACTATATCTTAAATCCCGAAAAGACAGACGGGAAGCTGCTTGCGTCCTCTTTCGGCTGCGGGCTGGAAACCGCCGATATTGAGTTTGCATGGACGCGGGAAGCTGCCGGAGATCGCGGCACACATTTAGGGCGGCACTTGATACAATCCTTTGCGGTGGGAGAAACCACACCGGAAGAAGCGCACAAAATCGGCATGGAACTTGCCGGGGCGGTATTAGGCGGCAAGTATGAGTTTGTTTTGACAACTCACGTCGATAAAGACCATCTGCATAATCACTTGATTTTCAACGCGGTTAGCTTCGTTGACTACAAAAAGTACCATTCCAACAAGCAAAGCTATCACTTTATCCGGCGCACCAGCGACAGGATATGTAAAGAGCATGGGCTATCCGTCGTCGTACCGGGACAGGACAAGGGAAAAAGCTATGCAGAATACACCGCCGAAAAGCAAGGGACAAGCTACAAAGCAAAGCTGAAAACGGCGATAGATACTCTCATTCCCCAAGTGAAAGATTTTGACGAACTGCTGCGCCGCTTGCAGGAAATGGGGTATGAAATCAAACAGGGCAAATACATTTCCTTTCGCGCTGCCGGACAGGAACGGTTTACCCGCACAAAGACGCTCGGCGCGGCCTATACGGAAGAAGCGATAAAGGAGCGTATCAAGGGCGTGTATGTTGCCAAAACAAAAACGCTGCGGGAAGATAAGAAAATCCGGCTTGTCGTCGATCTTGAAAACAGTATCAAAGCCCAACAGTCGGCGGGCTATGAACGGTGGGCAAAAATCCATAATCTGAAACAGGCTGCTAAAAGCATGAACTTCCTAACCGAAAACAAGATTGAGTATTATAGCG